>Ga0222719_10006247_pt1 | contig 10167 bp, 4 predicted proteins | sample C33_34DmetaG_FD_165039 | JGI IMG/M metagenome (GOLD analysis project Ga0222719, IMG submission 165039) | Estuarine water microbial communities from San Francisco Bay, California, United States - C33_34D | ecosystem: Environmental > Aquatic > Marine > Unclassified | place: USA: California...
TGTATCCTGAGGATGTGTACCCCCGCAAGAAACAGCAGCCAGCCGATGGTGGTCATGAGGAAGCCAAGGAAGGGGGGGACGGAGAAGACGACAAGTCCCACAACGAGGAGGGAGGGGAGTAAGCCACAGGTCCAACGTTGGGGCACCATCACGGGACTATCACGGGAATCGTTCGGTAAGTTCATGGAAATCGTTCGGTAAGTTGGCACCTTCCGAGTATTCACTATACAATCTCTTCCACTGATAGGAGTCGACCATTCCATTCTAATCGGCGTGTCCGTGTTAGATGGTTGGAGGTAGCTCCAACCGTTGGGTCGGTGGGCTTGATATTTACATAGAAATTTACTTTATGAATTAGTACAAAACTTTCTTATAGTAAATAACCTTTTCACATCATCCGATAGTGTTTTTTGATATAACCACGTGAGTAGTATTCTGTTAATTTACTTTGCCGTTCTCTACAATTACGTTGTACTGTCTGTAATCCTCAAGACCAGTCTCCCAGTGTGGTGGTGCGCCCGGTGGATTTTTGGAACACACCGTTATTGTTACCTTCGTACCCGTTCTGGTCGTCATGTCTAACCATTCTGATCCGTATGTTCCATCTCCGACGATAAATTCTCTCCTTCTCATCAACTCAAACATCGGTAGGTTGTGTCAGCTATCTCTAGACAGTCAGCCGGAGGAGGACTCGGAGCAAGATTTTGACCGGCTGGGTTCAACTTACTTCCTGGGTAAGGACAAGGGATCCGAACGTGTACAGATGATTGATGCGATCTGTTGTGTCTTAGATGAGGCTATTGGCTTGGCGGATGCGTTACAGATTAATTTTTCTGGACTTATCCTTCATCGGTGGGTCGGGATGGTTGACTCTGGTAAGAATCAGACGCAAGCATCACACCCCTGCACTGGTAGACCGGATGCTATCGCAGGCGTCGACAAGCCGAAGTCTGGGATAGCCAATCATGTTTGTGGCCTTCAAAGGCAACTGATGGGGCGGGACAACAGGAGTGGTGTCGCAGGTCATCGGCTACTGTTTGGTCCTCGATTCTTTTACACTTGTCTTGAGACGGAATCAAAACACGACAAGGACCACTCGCGACCGTCCTTGTCGTGTGACGACGACGGCTACTTGTTGCATCTCGTAATGGATGCAATAGCCGACTTTACGACAAACGGTTACGTCCACGACCTTCAGAGTCAGTGGGATGTATTCAAGGACCACATGTTCTGGCATTTCATGGTGGTTCGGGATGCCTTTGGTAAAACGTCAGTTGGGAATAAGTTGGTGGGGCCTAATAGCCTGGTTCTGAAGTTGTCTGGGGCCGTTGGAGAACTAAGTGCCTATGTTGGAAGTTCCGAGGAAGTGGTAGGAAGGGTTCCCTGCCACTTGTCCGTAGACGTGATGGCTAGGGTGTTGGCAGACGTTGGAATGAACTGTCTGAGTGTGCTCTCTTTACTTAAGAGGGAAGGGAGTTCGCTCGACCCATACTATGGCGATATAGAGCGTTTCTGACAAACGTTTGCCTCTGATCCAGTACGAAACTGTTTCTTTGATATGTTTTCGGGACGTACATTGAGATAGTAAGATAGTAACGGGATATTTAAATTTTATACGTAGAGCGTTATACTCCCTCTGAGTGAATGTAGATCAGTTGGGTCGGCGACCAACCATTCAAGCGTGGCTTTTTTCCAACGCACTTCCAGTAGGGTCGACTATGTTTGTAGGAGTCATAGTGCCAGACCTTATCGCCGAAGGTCATGAAGGATGAATAATGTCCCTTGTCGCCCCGTACCTCTTCGACCACCAATCCGATGAGGTCGTATTTGTGGTTACCGACAACAATGCTTTCGCGCAGAACATCCCATTTTCCTCTCTCATCGAAGGGAAGGAGGGGAGAGTCACTACTGTCTGACGCGGAAGGGAGCTCGGTACACGAACCGTCCAGAGCCCCCACCGTTGCTTTGATAGTCACTATGATTATGGGGCGTCTCGCTGTGACAACCCGTTCAACTTTTCGTTCAGAACCACATCGACATTCTGTGGTTTGAAGGGTATGACGATCACAGAGAAGAGGTCTCACATAACGAGAGACGTTTTCGGAAGGAAAGGTCAAGTCGTCCACAGGGCGGCTGATCTCAAGATGTATCTCAAATGTATCGTTTTGCGCGCTATTTTTGTAACTCTTTATCTGACATGTTGGGTTTGAGCAACTTTCCATTCGAGTCCACGTTAGACCGACGGACCTGGGGATCAACAGGCCGAATAGACCATTGGTCACTGAAGTTATGTCGACATATCTTGCGTCCGCACGGCGCGATGTACCATTGTGTGCGCCGTCCAGAGCGCTCTGGATAGCGTTAAACCATGGAGCTTCTTTTTCTCGCAGTAAGTGATATATCACCATGCGCCGAGCGGTGTCCGCTCTTGTTTCGGGCACATCGAGATCCACGACATTGGACATCTTTTTATTTACCCGAGCCCGGGGTACATATGGACCGATGGTCTGTACCACAGGACGGTTGGTGGTATCGTCCGTTAACTCGTCCACAGTTTTTGCAAGGTGGTTGTCGGCGATAAAAAAAACACAACATAACACAGTGTCGAGCCAGCTCGTGCCTTTGAACCCGACGTGTTTTCTTGTCGTTGGTTCAATACCCCACCTCACGACCCCAACAATGGGCCCGTCTGAGTCTCTCCCCGTCTGTGACGAGTAGCGTTTCCGACGGTCCGCGTAAAGGGTTTCGTTTTCGTCTGGGATCATCTCGTCCCGATCGAGAACCCAGCCGTAATAGGGGCCCGATCTGGGCAGAGATTGGTCGACATTGGCTTCTGTCTCCCGGTCCGTTTGATCGCCATCCGGCCGAGAAACAATGTCTCTTATCCTCCCCCTCTTTGCTCTTGTTAGCCTGGGATGTCCGTCAATCTTGCGTTTTGCCTTGACGAGAGGAGGTCCTTCGTTGTCGTCGCCAGTAGAATCTCCAGGAGGATTCCCCTCATGACGGTGAACGATGGGGGCAGTACCATCATCTCCAGTATTACCTTCTTCTCCACTTTTGGCTGCCTCATTTGATCGGTCCAATAGTACGTCGGAGCTGGATGCAGTGTCTGTGGAGGGTTCGGCGGCTCGTGTAGGGCGCCGGTAGGCACCCCAAGTCCGCCATCCCCGAGTCCTGGAGGGCGGCATACGGTTGAAGAGTACATAAAGGTTGCGGGCCAACAGAGCGAGATCCTTTCTTAGCTGGTCGATATCCCGAGGGCCAAATTGGAACAGTTCGTGTCGGCTAATCGCGCCAGAGAAATTATTATCCTGTTCTTGTACAGTTAGTGTCTCCATGGGGATGTGGTACATTGCATAAGCGTACTTGCAGACAAACACTCCACAATCATAACCATTGTCTTGAGTGGGTACTGAGGACGGATGACGTTAGTTGTTTAGCAACGGATCGATGCTGTGGGCACGTGGATGCGATAATCGGAGGAACGTACCGTTGGGACAAACAACTGGCATGTTGTTTTCGTCGAATACAACAGGAGAAATGTTTGAAACTTGGGACGCCTGGTGATTTAGCCAGTTGCGTACGTTCCCGGCTATTATGCGGGCGGCTTCCTGATTAGGAAGAGAGTCGAAAATCAGTATGCAAGACGATCTTCTGCGGTCTGTCCCGGCCGCATGGGAACTGGTGCCGCCAGTAGCCCCTACTGCACCAGGGTTGATGACGACACATAGACACCAGTGAAATTGTGTCAAATTAATTGGAATAAACAGCCTCTCCAGGTTCAAGAAATTAAAACTTTTCTTTCGGAACCATCGATAGACGTCGTGCGGCCCTCGGTCTCGTAGCCACTCATAGAACTGAGTATCGAAAAAGTATGTTTGATCTGGTCTCCTGTTGTCTCGGCTCAGACTACCAACACACAAGTTGACGAAAAAAGATGTTAGATGATTTTCCTTAAGGGCCAACGACGAATACCAGGCAGCACGGAAGTTACCATTTCATCCACAGGTTAATGGGAATATCATTCAGCCATTGCCCCGGCGACAAGAGCCCGTAACACCTCTTGGTCATCCAGTTTTTGGATAATCCCTTGCTACCCCATTCTTCAGGAAGTAACGTCTCCTGTGGTTCAGTGACTGTGTTGATTGTGCCGAGCTCCCTCTGGCGCAATTCGGAGTTGTTCCAGGCGGTCTCCCAGTCATTAAACGGGAACGGAAACATGACTTCGTTGTCCTCCATGTTGATTAGAAAGGTAAGCTCGCGACCACGGGTGTAGCGGTCGATATCTTCGTCCGCACCAAAATACACATTACGACCGTCTGTGTCATTATCGGCAGGGAGGGGACTGTTTGACGAACCAGTCGTATCCTGGACGTTACCGTCTCTCGACTCGTCCACGCCAAAGGGATCCGGACCGCCGTCGTCCTCGCTAATTCCGCCAGGAGAGGCGATGGCGACGGCGACATCAGGGGCTCCCACGTCGGATAAGACCGGTCCACCGGTCGTTACTTGTATACTGGTGGATTCGGGTGTCTCGGAAGGGACGTTGGAAGTGGCCGGTCCTTGGGAAGGTTCATCTTCCCCGTCGAGGCTGCTGTCGGGGTTTGTTGTGGCATCGTCGTCATCGTCGTCTTCCATCAGTTCCGATACAGTCAATTCCTGGATCCCCCGTATCTGCTCCGAGCCATTGACAGAATCAACGGGCATGCATGTATTCACCGCCTCGATCGACCTCTCAATGAAGTTCCCTAGGTTATCCTCGGGTTCGTAGTCGTATTGTCTGGGATACTCCAAGGGCTCGACCACATGATCACGGACCTCACACCCACGCAGCTCTGGCAGATCATGGAGAATTCCACAGGCCTGTTTCTGAAGAAACATGTAACGACCCGGTTCAATATCAGAGGGATGTTCGTAATCCAGACCGCCGCTCTGCGCAGCGGCACAGTTGGGTCTACTATGCTCATCCGAGTGACACCAGCTACATGTATACTTCCTGGGTTTTCGTGAGGGTAGGCCCATACGCAACAACTTGCCCAGCTCTTTTCCGAGTTGTACCTGTTGTGGTGTTTCCTGTCCACCGAAATAAAACAACCCGGCCGAGTGACAGTTGTTAATAAGTTCACCCGCTTTGACTGTTGGCCTCATACGGCGAGACAATTCCGACCCCCCACTACAACGGGCCTTGGATCTTCGTGAACGGTGTTGCTTTCGACGTTCGACCTTCTTCTCTAGGTTGTTGGCAGAAACTGCATTATTGGGTAGGGTCTCTCCACGGGACGCTATGCGCCGTATCTCGAACCGACCACCGGCCCCCCTCTTGAAGCGAGGGTACTTGAATAAATTTATATTTCCAGGCACGACCTGCCAGGACATTTGGGCGTCAGTCGGACGCTTAATGGTGGGGAAGAAACTTTCATCTTCTTTCAAACGGTAATAGATGGGCAAGGACTCCAGCATTAGATCCTTGATGGGTATTCGGGTGAGCAGTTGGTTTTCAGATAAGTACCCGATAACAAGATGACAATGAACACACGGAGACTGGTACTGAACACAGTGCACACCGTCGCAACTGATGTGGAACCGCGGTTGGCGTGTCACGGGGCACGCCTTCCACTGGATGGTAATAAGGTAGGATCTTTCCTCAATGTCCCGGTACCTATGATCAAGCCGGATCTTAGTAGGTTGGGAGGTTGTTTCACCGTTATCGACGAGGGTAAACGACGGGAAACCCACCGCGGGAAAAGAGTTCGCCCCCATGGAAGCCTTATAGAGCAGGTTGACACCGGTGAGAGAGCACAGGGGGGATGTCCAACGCTCTCTCACCATTAGAAAGGCTTGTAGTGACGGGTCATGTGCTGGGTTTTCATTGCCGTAAGGCGAAGAAAACCTCCCCATTCGGAGGTTCCTGTTGTCGTTCCTGAAATGGTCAAGTGTCTTCTGGAAGACATCAATCACAGAAGGTAATGCGTACTGAGGGGGTCTCTCTCTCGCGTTCTGCATACGTTGGACTTCTCCCTCGACCGAGTTGTTCCGCCGAATACCAAATAATGGGAACGGTTTTCCGGCCGGGACCTGGTGACGCCGGAACCTGTTTGCGTACTTCGTGAGTCTTTGTCGTTGCGCGAGCTGTCCAGCAGATAGCTCTGGACAAAATTTCTCTATGACGTCCCGGACATTGTTGGCATATGCGTCCCACAACGCATCTTCGTCATCGGGGGAACCGGGATGGTTCGCCCAAACCGTCCAGTGGCGAGGGTGTATCTTGAGAAGATAAATAGCCACGTAAAAACCTAGATTTGATCCTGGTTTACGTTCCGGCGAGTCTGGGGCTGACGCCGCTGGCTCTGCACCAGGGCCATTCCGACGTTTCCGGTCACCCCTGCTTACCTGGTTTAGGTCCTTGATCAAATTCTTCACCTGGATAAAGAACGTCTGCATTTCTCTCGATTCGTGTAAGCAGGTGAGATACTGATTGAGCAGTTCCGTGAGCGCCGTGTTGAGTCCGAAGGAGGCCGACACGTTCCGGAGAACATGCTCCAAACAGAACTTGAGACTGATAGTGACTTTATACACAATGTGAAATGCCCGCACTGAAGAGAGCAGGTTTCCTCGATCCGAGCAAATCGGGATCGAGTCAATCTTGATCCCAGTCATAGAAACCATCTGGAGCGCCCAGAAACAATGCGACGGACTCTCCGTGGGGACCCAGGCAACAGCGATGGGGACATTCCGACCGTTGCCATTCTTTCCGATAAAGAGTAACTGAACACCATCGTACAATGGAGTCTTCGAATGACAACCATCGGTGAACAAGTAGGGGATACAGTATTCGGTGAATATTTTCTTCGCCTTGGGAATGGAAATAAACATGCGGTAGAAACGATCCTGTGAGTCCAACTGGAGGGCACCCGTCACGTCAGGATTGGACCTTAGGTATGATCCAAAGTATTGAGGGAAATAGTCGGCGTAATTTTTATCGGCACGCTTACGTATGATTTCCATAACATGGCCCACACATTTTCTCACTTGTTGCTTGGAGAGCCCGTTGGTGTAGGTGCTTCGCACCAAACTGTCGTACTGATGCCTCTGGTCGCTTTCCCTCAATCTGAGCCCTTGGTGGACTAGTTGCGATTCCACCATATCCTCAATATTCCTCGTACCTTTCCGCCATAGGCTCGTCACGTAGCTGACGAAGGTGGGAATATTACGGAGAATCTCGGCCGTAGGAATGTATCGCAACGGCTCACATTGTACTTGCCTGTTACGAGGCTCTCCCTGCCGAAGGGCGGCAAAGCTACTTCCAACGCTACTTCCGATGCCAAAAAGAGAAGGCTGCATGACCTGATCGTCCACATGGTGCGGACGTGAAAGATCGGATTGGTAAAAATAAGGGCACAGTTTACCGACGCTTTTGAACACAAGCCTAAATTGGGAACAGGTTTTGCACTTGAACACCTTGTGCTTCCTCGCGGGGACGTCACGGTCCTTATGTTTCGCTTCGATATAGATATGGCGTCGATGCATAACGAATTCCATGGTGGATATATATGGACTCAGCCAGTAGCTCGAAATACCAACGCCAATAACATGTTCGGGGACCCGACTACAGACGCCAACACTGAAGTCGTTGGGGAGTTTGTCGACAGTAATTCCGAACTTATCGAAACACGTCAAGATGTAATTATCCTCATCAACCTTTCCTTCGCCAGGTCTACCCATGGTAAGATCAAGTAGAGGACTATAGGAACAACTGATGGAAAAGGCAAATGGGAAAACCTGGTTGCCACAACAACAACACCAGAATCACAACAACAAAAACAACTGGCGACGTATGGCCGTTGCAAGAGGGCACCGCGACACCGTGGCAGATAAAACAGAAGAGAATAAATCTTAGTGCAATTGAAAATATTAGCATACAACTTCTAACATTAAGATAACCCCTATTATAGACAGGCGACCAGTAGTAAATTCTTACAAGTAGTACACACCCGGGGACAGTGAAATTTGTCCGAGTAACCCCGCGCCAAATCTGACTAAATCTTACACCAAAAATGAGACTATACGCGAACTATACAGATAATATGTAGAAGACTTGATCTACAAAGGGCTACAGTATAATCAGTAAGGCGGCCCGTGAACAATGGGGGAAATAAAACATGGTAAAAGGTACTGTAATTTGGTACAGTAACTTTATCTGGCTGTCACACTCAGCACCTCCCGTGGGTGGTTACCGTAATATAGTTCTTGGATGGCCGCCGAGGTAGGACCTCAATTGGTACTAAACCGCCCCACAACTAACACACGATTACAGACATGAAGGATACCAATGTTTGGTCGTAACGTGGACCACACCGTGGACGACTCCGTTTACGATTGAAACGGACCGTCCACGGTGTAACGCGTCAACGTCGACACGAACAAATCGGCGCGTTCCGTTTGCTCACAATCTCATTCTGAGCGAAGATCACAGACAATAACGGCATCTGCACACTCCAACAACATCCCTGACAATCGACAACTATTCGCTCAGTCATGCGTGCCATCATGAACCTTACCACTGATGTCATCGGTTGGTTGACTGGGCAACGTCCCCCAAAGGAAGCTGAAGACGGTGAGGAACACGACGCACACCGCGAACCTGGCCTCCACATCGAGATTGAAAATATGTCCATGGTGGGGGACAACGACGATGGCTCTCATCCACACAACGCGGCTCCTCCTCAAGAGATGGCTGGTCCGCCCAATGACCAACAACTTGCAAATCTTAATCAATTTAACGATGATCTGGAGAATGTGTCCATTCATGAAAACGAGGTGGCACAACTCATCGATCGTGAAGGACTATCCCCGCGCCATAGGGAAGGCAATCATCCTGGTCCCTGGCACATCCCCACAGAAGTTCCGGTCACGGCTGCTCAAATTCCCACTGTCCTGGCCAGCCTCAGGGAGAAAACCACTGCTCTGCAGGAAGCGATCGATCGTCTTGAAAAGACAACAAATACCGGATTACATGGACTAGTGACGGCGATGGACCGGATGACCAACACCAACGCAAGTCACGCCATTGGCCAAGTGGGAGCCGATGCTGACCTCAGGGACGACATGGACGAGCTCACAATCACCGTCCAAGAACTCACGGACCAGTTCAAAGCACTCAAACACACCGTGGCCGCTAACGACACGAACACAAACACAAATATCTCGAAGAGACACCGTAACACCTTGGATGAAATTGAGGGTACAAGCGATAAGTTGGCCGCCGTCATTGAGAAGGAGGTCCTCAGTGTAATCAAGAATTTGAACAAGTCCTTCCCAGAGACCACGGCAGGATTGACCGGACTCGCCGAATCCTTGTCTCTGATTCACCGGAAACTCGACACAGCGAACCTAGACCAACTCAATAACAAAGTAGACAACCTGGCTGTGACTGTTGCCGGATTGAAGCGATCGAGGGAGGAAGAAAGTACAGACCAACAAACCGTCCCTTCCGACAAACGTCGGAAGTCCAATGAGCACCGGCCATTGGATGTCGACGAGGACGAAGAAGGCCAGGGAAAATACGAGAAGAGTAACACCAACGAGTCCACAAAATCCACCATCTCGGGGATGACCGAGATGGCAGAACCAAACGTCTTGCCAACTGAAACCCATTCGCCATCGGAAAACCAAGGGAATCAGAACAACCTCGAGGATGGTGTCGACATGTCGACGGCGGACATAGAATTAATGCCACCACCACAGGCCGTGGACCGTCGGACGAACGGCCCCTCACAGATCGATGGGGAGACTGGAGGGCAACACCGAGGAGGCCGGATGGAACGACCCCTGCCCATCCAACGTAGCACCGTCGACAACTCTGATATACGCGGCCAAGTACAAGAGAGGGTTGCCGCCCCTGGTAAACAGGGTCCTGTTCTCCGTAAAGTGGTGCATGTCGACAGGAAGGCCGTGCAGACAAAAGGCGACGTTACGGTGGCAACCCATTTAACGGAGTGGTTTGACCCGAATGGAGAACCACTAGCAGCCAGAGCGACCAGAAAACACGTTTACAAGTGGCAAGGACGTTAAAAAAGACCCCGTTATATTATCATGGGTCTAATTGTCACATTGCATTATATTACTACAGCCAATTATTTTTAATTAATTTCATACAAAGTTTCTAGG
>Ga0222719_10006248_pt1 | contig 10166 bp, 12 predicted proteins | sample C33_34DmetaG_FD_165039 | JGI IMG/M metagenome (GOLD analysis project Ga0222719, IMG submission 165039) | Estuarine water microbial communities from San Francisco Bay, California, United States - C33_34D | ecosystem: Environmental > Aquatic > Marine > Unclassified | place: USA: California...
GGAATTCGTATCTTTCTCATCGATCTTCCTCTTGGTTTACGTGGTGGACGTCTACTCGGGTAGAGCTGGACGACTCCGTCATCACTTTCCTTGTGCTCATCATCATCATTGCTCTGCCAACGCCGCTAGCATCATCAGCACCATCAGCGCCCACAACATCATCAGAATCGGCCGCTCTCGGTTGCACGGCGCGTGGTTTCATCTGGGGGCAGTTGCGCGGCAACCTGGGACTACTAGAGCATCTTACAACGCTTGGTCGCTCCTGTTTTCTCCCGTCTTCGCAAGGTAGTTCCAACAATTGGACGCTTTTACAGTTAGGATTCTTGTCTTAACCCATTCCATCATCTCACCCTAGTACAATATGTGTATTGCCACCGACAAGCATATGATGTCCTCCGACAGAGAACTGGACGTAACATCACCCACGGCCGCTGCCGATGCAGTTCTTCGTCAACGCCGGAATCGTCGGAATGACAATGCATGGAATCAGTCTTCAACAACGTCCGAGGAGGACGATGTGGCGGAGCCTGGTGTTCCCATTGAGACTGTGCTAGCTCCTCCAACCATGTTGGCGCGGTATTCGGCCGCGTCCATTTTAGTTGCCATCTTCGCAATATGGGGAAAGTATACCTTCATTGCGGAATCGGATATCCCTGGTGGCAAGGACGGTCCGGAGCTACACAGCTGGAGAGTCCCACTGGTCGGGACGCTTGCCTATCTTGCTAGCTTACCATTGCTTCGGTATTTGTCGAAGCGTTTCTTGTTGAATTCGGTCGACACACGTGTTTTACTCCGCGAGGCCATGATCTTGTACAATGCCGGACAAGTGTTGTTGAACATATGGATGGTGTATCGAATCTTGGATGCCTTGGTCTTTCGGGGTCATCCCTTCATCGCTGGACCAATCCATTTGGTCGATACGGGTGCATCGTATGCTGTCTACGTACACTACTGTGACAAGTACTTGGAGTTTCTCGACACCTTCTTCATGGTCTTGCGAGGAAAGATGAACCAGGTACGGGATTGATTTCGTTTCTAGACTTTCGTATAGAAACTGCTGCTTGTTGGGCTAGACTAACTGGTTTGTTCCGTTTAACAACCTACAGGTATCATTTCTTCACGTTTACCACCACACGTCTATTGCATGGGCATGGTGGTTCGGATTGAAGTTGTACCCTGGTGGCGACATTTACTTTGGAGCTTTATTGAATTCCTTGATTCATGTCATGATGTACTCTTACTACACTTTGAGTCTGCTGAAGATTCAGTGTCCGTGGAAACGGTACTTAACGCAGGCGCAGCTTTTGCAGTTCCTCTCTGTGTTGGCATATTCAGCATTGAGTATGTACCGCATGCCCGAGGAAGGAAACTGGACGCACTACCTTGCATACAGTATCCAAGTTTTCGAGATGACCAGCCTCTTTGTGTTGTTCCTACACTTTTATTTCAAAGCGTACAGCAACAAAAAGGCCCGAAAGGCCATTGCCGACAAGGAAGTGTCTTCCGAAGCCAGCACCGCTTCCATTTCGTCTGCAAGTTCCGACGAACAGTCTTCGTAGGCGGAAAGAATTGCTACTGGATGCAGCAAGATTGGCGGACACCATGATTCATAGAGATATGTCTTACCCTCACGATATCCTTTTCAGCCCTGAATTGACAGCCACAAGAGCTTCACAACAACTATCTAAACTACTTCATTTTGCCATCAAATGAAATATCATCAAACATGCTACTAATGTACCATACTATTGAATGATCGATATACACAGATTTCTTTTTTTCTTCGTCGACAGCTTGGTTCGACCCTCTTATGTCCATGATGGTGGTATGTAGACGTCCTTACTCGGTTTGACCGAATCCCCGTGTGCGGTGCCATCATCCTTTTGAAAGAATCCAAAGATTCGGTCAAAGGTGAAAAAGAATTTTTGATAGTAGTGTCTACCGTTCCGATGGTGGTAGTGATGACGTCGACTGCCCGTGGCCAGTCCAAATGGGACAACATTCTGGGGCGTCCACGGAAAGTCGAAGCCACAGTGAAGCTCTGTCAGCAGAAACGTTATGATACAATTGTAGAGACTTCTTGCCAACGGATGTACACTCAAAAGATTCAGAGCAATAATGGAAAACCCGACTTCCAAAACTTCTTCGACGAGCGAAAGACGGACTATCTCTCCAGCTCGGACTTCTTGAACCTTGTGATGTTTAGCGTGGACACTTCGGTACAATACAGGAATCTTGTGCATCAAAAAATGACCGCAAAAGAACAGAAAGTCGTAAAACAGCAAACCCACTGTAACGCCGGTCATAATCTGAAAGGTAGTGGGTGCCCCAAAGCCACCTATGCGTCGATGCCGACGAGGACTTGTCAAGTCCCAGGTCAACAGGGGAAGCACATACACCCATAGCTCAAATAGCCACGCCTGTTTGTTCCACTCGGACTGCTTGGTTAGCTGAATAGAGCCGTCTAAATCAGATTCCTTTGAAGCGAAATTCGTCGAAGCTTCTTCTCCGGTTGACTTGGCTTGTCCTTGTCGTCGTGCTTTATCAGCTTCGAATCGATCTTGCAATCTATACTTTCTCCATGGATGAATCTTACCTTGTTTGGCAGCTCGATCAATGGCACGATCGGCAAACCAAAAGCCATGAATATAGACAACAAAGCACAAGACGGCCAAGCACCATTCGTAGCTATCGGTTCGGAAAATACGAGCCGCCCAACTGGTTTGTGAAGTCATGAGGTGCGTCCAGAGTACTGCTAGTTGACGATCGATTGATTTGTGGAACAAAATGGCAGCAGATAGCAAAGAACCGGCCAAAGTGCGCCACTGCAAGACGGGGTCTTGTCGAATCTTGTCCAGCGTTGAGACAATGGATGTCTTGATTGACTGCAGAAGATTGCTATTGTCCGGGTTGGGAAAGGAAATGGTGGAGAGCCTCAACTGTGTTCCAGAGTTCGCCTTCATATCTACCGAACATCCAGGATAGGCCAACATAGGGTCATTAATTGTTCCAATGTTGCGCCTGACGATCTTGTGGATTGGCATTGCGGAGGAGAATCCAAGAGCGCCGTCAATATTTGTCAAACAGATGGCCCCGAGGACCAGAGCCCGCATCCTGAGAGCCATGGTGAAAAGTTTATCGTTGGCTCTTCAAACAATCCTGACTCTGCCGCTGCCGATGTGAGTCGACAATGTGTCGAATCAAACCAAATTCTTTGGCAGAACAAGTAACCTCTCGCTTGGTGTTGTCAATGTTCTGGGTGATGGGTGATGGGCCCATCCATTGTGACGTACTCGGGCGAACAAAAACCTTTTAAAAATGGCGCGAAGCCGCATGAAGTATCGTACAGACAATTTAAAACACGGCTAATGACGTCAACTACTTTCAAACCATCGGCCAGCATTGTATCATAGCATAGGACAACAAGATACATCAGGTTTCTTCTTGTCGACTGACATTAGCTACTTCCCTCTCTAGCTCAAAAAACATCAACCTAGTCTCATGAAAACGGTGAGAGTTTTAATTCGGGTATTGATATGCCTGTCGGGTATCCTAACGACGACTTCGGCCCTCCTCTCTTCGGTGACTACTACCAGTGGAGCTGCAACTGTTCTTGCACCGTCCTTGTTGCTCGGCACAGCGGTCCGCAATCACAACCCAGATCACGATCCATCATCAACATCGCCGTCGCAAAAGTCCGTTCTTTCGCTGGAGTCATGGCGTCGATACCTCTCGGACTGTCGTCGTGACTTCGTGGTTGGCTATCAACAGCGCTTGCGTGCGGATACCAACTTTTGGAAGAAATCTATCGTCGAAGTCTTTCTGGCAGTTATGACGCAAGGATTAGCCGAACTCAAAAGTCGAGGAGGATGGCAGCCATTGATCAAACAGCTGGATTTTGTCTTGGCAAATATCTTGACCGCCATTGCTGGGAAATATTATGTATGAAAGATACCAAGCTGCCGACGCAAGAATATATCGGTTTTAAACCAAATCTCACTGATTCTTCGTTTCGTTGCTATTCATTTTAGAGTATGTGGAAAGTGGCAAAGACTACTGAGCTTCGGTCGAATACAAACAAGCCGACGTCGAATACCAGTGAATCACGATTGTTGGGTACCAACATGACGGTACCAACTAATGCCTTCCAGCCATACCTCTTGGATGGAGTAACACGACCGACATTACCACAACGAGTCGGATCTATTCTCCTTCCCATGCCTGACTTGTTTCGAGTTGGATGTTCGGTGGGCCTGTTTGGTTTTGGTACTACTTTTCTTATTATTCAATTGCGCAAGCTCGTCTTGCCATCGTATGTGGCACAAACACACACTACTAATGTCTTCTATGCATCCGTCTACACCGGGTTTTTCTTGGCCACCATTAGCAATCTGCGGTATCAAGTCTTACAGGGGATTGTGGAGCCACCCGTCGACAGACTAGTACAAGAGCGCTTTCCATTGGTACATGCTGCTCTCATATTTTGGATTCGCATCGGCAATGGATTACTTGGGTCCCTGTTGGCAATCTGGGGAATGAAGCAGTTAGGACTGCAGAAGCTTAAGTGAAACAACGAAATAAGAGCACGTAATTGAGGATGCCCTTGTGGTCCACCGAACTAGTCGAGTAGTTCGATAACCTCTCCTTCTTCTGCTGACTTGCGCCAGGGCTGGTGGTTGCCCACATTTTGCTCGCCTCCTGGATTTGTGGACGTCGATTTGGCCGGCGCCGGATTGCCACGTTTCTTGTTGTACCGATTCGTGTGTTCGGGCAACAGTCTGTACTGGCCATTCGAAGAAAACTCGATTCGATCGCGTTGTGGGGATGCTTGACCCTGGAATTCGTCCAGCAGAGTCTTAGTCAACTCGCAGATCTCGAGGTCATCCACGGCCACAAATATTTCACACGAGGCACAGCGCCAGCGACTCCCGCTAATATAGGAGTTGGTTTCCAGGTAGCTGTGTAGATCATAGCACTGCAAGTATGGGGAGGAAAATCGAAGTTTGGAAGGATTCTCAAATGTTAGTATTGGCCACTTTACAGGAATCGCCGGTTGCAACAACGGACTAGGCTTACCTGCCAATGTCGGCAAGCTTTTCCGCGAACTGGCGTCTTTAGCAGGCGCTTCGATATCGGACATTTCAACGAAAACACAAACTTTCCGACCTCTTCGCTTTTTTCGTTACAATCTTCGTCGTCGACCGAGAATGTGCTGATGTTGGTGTATCCTTTCAGTTTCACCAGCCCAGAGTCTCTCGAAATTTTATTTATCGCACCGTCTGAACCTGGTTTCGTAAGGTAATCAAACAAGCTTTCCACATTTCTGTACTTGCAAATAGAAAGGCAGTAAGCGTATTTTTCTGTGTCGTGACTACAGATCTCAATAGTAAGAAGTTTTTCGGGGTCACTAAGCTCCCCCACGAGATCCAGAGGCTTAGAAAGAGACAGCCACTTCCGTGGATCGTGGCTCTGTTGTTTCCGCTGCACGATCTCGGTCGGCTTTCCATTTACCTGAACGAATGTTCCCTTGGGCCATAAATGACAGTCTGCTCGCTTTTCAGACTTCTGTCCAATGGGAAGCATTCGAAGCAGAAGAGCATTTTCTGGTCGCGCCGACCTTGCCTTGCCCCATTGGTGGCGAGGAACAAGCTGATTAAGTTGAGTACCAGATGAAACAAGGTCATCTGTGACTTTGACGACAATTTTTGAGGCTGTATGGGGTTGCGTCACAGCTTTGCTTTTCGTTGCCACGGTGCACATCTCGCCTACCATTACAGGGTGTTCAAATACCCAAAATGGATCCCACTTCTGAAGCCGTTCCAGGACCGACAAACCATCGTCCTTTTTCATGACGATTCGCTTGAACAACAACGAACGCGTTTCCTCTCTTTCCTTGAGAGCGTGGGTGTACGGAATCCCGCCCTTTCGACCATCGGGCCTCGCCTCGACACAGTCCATTCTAGCTCCGCTTTTGTTCCAATTCTTCCCCTCGAGGAGCTTGGTGAGCTTTTCCCTTTTCTTTGCCGCTACTTGCTCGGGCGTTGCTGTCTTTGGTTTGGGAACAACTTCGGTTTCAGCATTCGACATCGACGTAACATCGTTATTGCGGTTGACTGAGGTTTGAGAGGCTTGTTGGTGTACCCGTCGTTCTGCCGCCGCTTGCTCGAGAATTTCTGTGTTTGGTTTGGGTACAACTTCGTTTCCTGTATTGGGAGCCATCGCAGTATCTTCCTTGCGGTTGACTTGAGTTTTAAAGACTTGCTGGTGTGCTGCGCTGTCTAGACTTGACCGTCCATTTGTCGGGATTCCCTGCTGATTCAGTCTGGGAATATTCGCGTTATTCGTTTGGATTTGAGACTGGCTACCGTTCGAAACTTGAAAAGATGGTTGCATATTCCGATGTTTTTGCTGCTGAGTGAATTGTTCCAGTTCGCTCTTTCGCTCCGCGATCCAGTTATCCGGTTGAATACTGGGTAAAGCCGGAGCGTTCGGCCGACGCGCATTCAATTCCATCCTAGCGGCATTCACCTCTTCGACTAGACGACGCAAATTTTTTTCAGTCCAGTCAAACTCACTCTGTAGTTTGCTTAGTTCCACTTCATGTGCGGGTGTATATTGCTGGGCGAGCTGTTCTTTTCTGTATTGAAAAGTTCTAATCCACTGGTCTGCCGTTTCCTTTACCTGGGCATAACATTGTTGTGCCGTTTGAGCAAGAAGCTCTAATCCATCATTCTGCCAAACCTGGGCTGCAGGGGTATGATTCTGTGAACCGTAGACTGTGCCACCTCCTGTCGGAGCGACGGTCTGATGGCTGGCGGAGTATGGTGGAGCGTGAGCCGGTGTGGCGACTGGGTCATTACACGGAATAGGCTCCAATCCTGACCACGTCTGAGTTTGATTCCCTGTCATCTGGTTCGGCACAGCAGCCCTTTTCTCAACGACAGGCTGCGAGGTGTTTGTGGTCTTGTCTGTTGATATTAGGTCATTTACTTGCAGTTGATCCAGTGCAATCGAGGTCGGGGATATAGATGTTGGAGTTGCGTCTTGCTGCGCTGACTGGCAGGTTGTGGTTGGTGCTTCTTTCCCTCTCCCTGCAAGTACGTTCACACTTGCCAATTCTTGTCCCATAGGAGCTACCGAGGCTCTTGATACTTCATTTGTTGCGCTGCCCTCAGTTCTGGTGGCTTGGGTTTGCGCGTGTACATTACGATTAGCAGGCTTGCCAGTCGCAGGAGCTGCGAGCGGTTGACTGTTTGTTGGCGGTGTCGTGTTGGCAACACAAACTTGTGGTGTATTCTTCGATGAAAGTGGCACCGATGCCACCGCAGAGGTGTTCCCACTTGATTTTGACGCGGCGCTTGTGTTAGCAGCGGACGTTGTCGATTTGAATGGTTGTTGCGGTAGATTTTTCTGGTATTGTCCCATCCGTTTCCAAATATATTGAATTGCTTGTAGCGCCTGCCGTCGCACCTGAGCCAGTTGGTTCCGATCACGGGCGATAGAAAGTATCTCTGGAGCCAGACTTTGAAAGAGACCAACCAATTCGTCAAGAGTTTTACACAGTTCCGTCGTGCTAGTCACATCCAGGGAATTCGTGATACCACAGCTTTGGCTGTTAGAGGTCGACACCGAGCGCCGGTTCGAAGCCTCGAGTAATAGTGGACATGCAGGTACCAGGATAGGGAAGGATTGAACGACTCTCTCCAGTAAGCCTTGCATGAATTCCAGACAATTTTGTTCGCATTGTTGTTGCTGTTCTTTCGTGATAGTTTTTGAGGTGCTTCTTGATTTTGACGAATTAAGAGTATTCTGTACGAGATTTCTCCATTGACCGATATCTCGAGCCAAGATTCGTTTCACCAACTCGCCGTCATACTGATCTTGCTCACATGTCTCTTTTCTACTACGCCGTCGTTGAGCGTGACACTGGTCGGCGTCGTCGGAACGTGGACGCTTGCCGTTGGCCGAGGAGGGTGCAGTGTCGTTCGTTCCTCTCTCCATGACGACAGAAATGGGCTGTTCCTTTACTGATCGCTTGACTGCTTGAACCTATTCGTCTTGAAGGTCACAAACTCAAGTCTCGCCGAGGGTTTTGAAGAGAGGCAGTTGCTTGAGAGTGTCTTCGTTGTGGGGTATGCGTCTTGTGTTGACGAAGAGGGTGGCCGCAGCGCGTCGAGGCACCCCATTCCTAATGGATTTAAAAGACATACCCTCCTCCTACTCTATGGTATACTGTAATTCCTAATGGATTTAAACGAAATACCCTCCTCCCACTCTATGGTACACTGTAGAGAGTGTACACCTAAATAAAGGCGAGCATGAACGATTTCACGGGGTACGTACTTGTAATCGACCATGAAGATCGAATACGAGTGAATGAGAGCACTTCACGTGATTACGAAGGTAACCGGCACCGTCCTGGAGGAAGTTTCAGCCTTCAGCTCATAATGATAACAAGAACATTCTTTACAAGCAAAGACAACAACATCATCCAGCACGATCATGATGCATACAACAACAACAACGACGAAGATGAAAGAGCTCACGACAAAACAAGAGATTGAGTCCTGGTCCAAGGACCGCATTTGGTCGCAAAGTGGCAACAATCAAAGTGACCAGGTCTCCAGTGGCGCTCAACGCGTCTACTTTCCAAAATCGACAGAGGAGGTCTCACGAGTCGTCAAGGCGCTTCCAGCTGACACACCCATTGCGGTCGTTGGTGGAGGCTGCGAGTCTGCCAATCTAGCCGTCAGTGCCAACAAAGACGCTGTCGTTTTGGATGTAGGTGGCATGGATTGGGTCGAGGTAGATTCGGAAAAGAATGAAGTGACTGTGGGCGCCGGAACTCGTCTCCAAGCCTTGGCACACGCCGTCCGTGATGCAGGCGGTGCCTTGCCGATTGGAACAGGCGGTGTGGTCGGTTGCATCGGTTACACTGTCAATGGTGGTATTAGTGGATACTTTAGTCGACGGTTGGGACTTTTGGGTCAACGTGTGATGCGTCTCACGTTGGTGACGCGAGACGGAGCGATCCGTCAACTAACAGATGCAAGCGCCGAGGAGGACCAGCAACTGTTCCAGTGTGTACTTGGAGGAGGAAGCGCCTTGGGCATTGTCACAAGCATGACGTATTCCATGGCGAGTGAGACGATCTTTCAGGCCGGTGGACAGTTCATCGTCAACTGCAACGACCCAGCCGGTCAACAAGATTTCATGAAGGTGGCCTTGACTTTCATGAAAGAGAAGGTCTTGGGCCGTGGAGAGCTGGACGATTCAGTGTCGATGGAAGTCGTGGCGACGCCAGATTCCATGCTGATCTGCACCTTTATCTTTTTCGATACATTTGAAGGAGTTTCTCGACGAGACTTTCTCGAAGAGCTGAGGAGCGCGGCCGAGACAGCGAACCATACGGTCGTCGTTGACAACGTGACGCAGTGGTCCTCTTGGTTCGAAGCGGCGTCCTGTTTGTGGCCCGTTATCGCGTCGATGAAGGGATCACCACTTGCCATGCTGCAGCACTGCTGTGGAACTGTCGGGGCTCCAACTAAAGGTGATATTGAGTTTGTTTCCAACGTCTGGCTTGGCAAGAGCCCCCTCGAGCAGGCCAAGCAAAGCATCATTGAGGTTCGAACTTTGGGAGGAGCCATTCTTCGAGGACGATCCATTCCAACCGGCAACGCTCGGCATCAGTTTTTTGCCGACATGATTATCGCCTATGATGCGGGTACTTGCACTCGCAAAGACGCGGAGACGATCGCCTCGCAAGTCAACACGGTGGTGCAGAAGGCGGCCCTGAACCCAGGCCTTATCGTGGACTTTAGCGGAACGCACTCACAACCGGATGACGCTGCCCACGTGACTACAGGAGAGACCATCTTTGGTGGAGCGGAGCTTTACGAAAGAGTCAAAGCCACGAAGGCAATTTTGGACACACAAAACAGCTTCCGCTTCCACCCCTTTCACAAGTTCCTTTGAACAACTCGGATGTGACAAAAGGCTTGCATTACGTACTCTTATTCTTTTAAAAACTAGGGAGTAGTACCCGATTCACAAAGAGCACGATGAAAGTGACGAACCACTGCAATCTGTTCTTGACAAAGTTTGTCTTCTTCGTTGAAGCATCAAGCTACATCTGCATCCATCTGTCGATTTATCTCCTTTCCAAT
>Ga0222719_10006249_pt1 | contig 10165 bp, 22 predicted proteins | sample C33_34DmetaG_FD_165039 | JGI IMG/M metagenome (GOLD analysis project Ga0222719, IMG submission 165039) | Estuarine water microbial communities from San Francisco Bay, California, United States - C33_34D | ecosystem: Environmental > Aquatic > Marine > Unclassified | place: USA: California...
GGTTTATAACCTCCCTTGCATCAACCAACCTATTGGAGCATATAATGAAAATACTTTTATCTAATCTACTAATCTTGGCTTTCTTTCCATTTGCCTTTTGTGCATTAATGGTTGTAGCTCTTTTATCTGGTGTTGGTGGTGTATTGCACATAATCAGATATGATCTTATTCCACTATATCGAAAACTATATAAAAAACCTACACGATTTATAGAGGGATCGACCCTCTAAAATCGTCAAAGACTTTCCCTCTTTGATCTCCCTAAGATCTATAAGGCTGAAACTCCCAGGCTAATCCCTGACCCCTAGTTTCGCCTCAGAAGGGGTTAAAGCCAAATTTATTAATTATAAAACTAGGAGGTTAACATGGGTTTAGATCAATATGCTACTTTTAGAGAAAAAACTGGTGAAGCTGATTTTTACTGGAGAAAACATTCCAGGCTACAAGAGTTTATGGAAGATATTTGGTACAATAAACTAGGTCGTGCAGATGAGTTTAACTGTAAAGAGCTAGTTCTTACTAAAGAGATGCTACAAGAACTTCTTGATGCATTAGAAAAGAATAATTTACCTAAATCTGATGGTGGCTTCTTTTATGGTCATGAATTTCAGGATGAATCAGCAAAAGAATATCATAACCAAGATATTAAATTCTGTAAAGAGGGTTTAAAAGCCATAGAGGATGGTATGGAAGTAGTTTATGAATGTTGGTATTAAACGGAGGTTAAAATGTTTTTCTATCTCATTGCTGGTATCGCATCAGCTGTAGCTATATTATTTATGTTAGCCAAACTAAATATCAAAAAGGTTTTATGCTTTGATATACTGGTTGATATTGGTGCCTCAATCGCTTTGATAGTTATGTTTGCTGGTACATTTGCTGGTATGATGGCAGCTATATTAGGTGGTGCAATCATCTCCATCGTACTATTTATTCTCAAGAAAACTATAGGCTATGAAAAGCCAAGGAGAGAAGGGTTTAAGGTTAGATGGGTAAATGTTCCCCCCAGATAATCTTAATAGTGTCATGTTTGGGACAAAACTTCCAAGGCAGTAATGGTTTACAGCCTATCCCTAATCAGCGAAGTTTAGGCACGTTGATGCAGAATCTGGTCGACAAGATGGTATCTGCAACAGAGAGGTGATGCCCCTAATCCTCTCAAACTTTATTATGTGAATAGCCTTTGGTTTAAAAAAAGCCAAGGGTTATTTGCATTGGGATTGCTAGATCCCATTTTCAACAATCATCTTAACGTAAAGGAGAAACAGATGAACTTAGCACAAATCATGGTCTCAGGTAACATTGGTCAACAACCTGAAATAAAAGACGTAAATGGCACTAAAGTTGCTAACTTTTCCATTGCAGTCAACGAGAACTACAAGACAAAGTCTGGTGAGAAAAAAGAAGTTACTCACTGGTACAGAGTAGAAGCTTGGGATGGCAGCAATGGTTCAGGTCTTGTAACCAACGTCATTGAGAAATATGCAAAGCAAGGAACAACTGTATTCGTACAGGGTTTTCCTATTGTTGAAACATATGAGAAGGATGGTCAAAAGATGACTGCTTTCAAAATTAAGTTAGCTGGTGTATCTTCTACATTCAGACTTCTCAACAGTAAAGATTCGACTAACGGAGAGGCTACTGCTTCACCAAAGGTAGATGCTTTAGCTGATGACGATATTCCGTTTTAATTGGCATAGACGGAAAGGAGGTAGGTGGTTTTTATAACTGCCTACTTCCATTTTTATAAGGGTGTATCATGGAAGACTATACAATATATTCAGCAGATAATAGAATCTCGCCTCAACATTATTCAAAATACAAAATAGAGCCAAAGGATTTTATCATAGCCAATGATTTAGATTGGTGCCAAGGCAATATAATAAAATACATACTTAGATACAAAGATAAAAATGGTTTGGAAGATTTAATGAAAGCCAAAAAAAATATAGAGTTTTTAATGGATAAACTAGGAGGTAAATATGGAGTCTAAAGACTGGAGAGAACAGCTCCAACTTGAGCAAGAAGAAGAAGAAAGGCTAATCAAAGAGCAAAGTATTGCCGATGGTATAGCTAATTTACATGAAGAAGAAGCATTAAAACGACATCAGGAGGACAAAAATGCAATTATTAACTAAAGAAATTAGACAAAGACTAATCAGAAACCATGAACTTCAGAAAGAAGCTGAGAAAAAAGATGGTAGTATAGACTTCAGACCTGTTGTGAAGCTATTTAACCCCATAGGTGGTGCAACGTGGCTCATTACAGAGATGGACAGAGATGAAATGATGTTCGGACTATGTGACTTAGGTCATGGATTTCCAGAGCTAGGATACGTCTATTTGCCCGAACTACAAGGTATCAAATTACTTGGTGGTGCATTAGGTATTGAACGTGACAGGCATTTTATAGCTAAAAGTACAATTAGCGAATATCAAAATGAAGCAATAGCAAATGGAAGGATAGTTGCATAATGTGGGATAAACTAAAAAGAATCAAACCTCTATCAAGAAAAGCCAACTGGCTTGGTTGGTTTTGTACTGTGCATATCGCCTCAACAATATTCATTTTAGTATTGTTGCTTGGTATGGGCATCAATCCAACACTGGTGGTTTCAACCATTGCAGCTCCTTTATGGATTGCAGTGGCTTTCACATCTAAATATATAACCGATAAAATTATGGAGAAATAAATGTTTATCAAATTAAAATTAGGAGACCTAAGTTTTAAAGTTTCATCAGATAACCATAAAAAGATTATGGACTTTGCTGGTATGTTCTTTGACCCAGAGATAAATGTTCAAGAAATAAGAAGAGAACATATCTATATGACTGATGATAATATTAATAATATGACTTTAGAAGAAATAGAAGAAGTAAGAAAATATTGTAAATCAGCTAATATGAATGATTTTCAAACTTATGAATCACTTAATGAAATAACTGTGTCTATGTCTGGTGAAGATGTCAGTGTAATGACTCATGCCCAGAAAGGGCTAAAAGATTTGATAAATAAATCTGCAAATAAGCCAAAAGTAGTGGCTTCAAAGTAATTTAAAAAGGAGAGGGGAAACATTACAAAACCCTCTCCTGTTAACGTCAACCAAAGGAGTTTATAATGCAAATTGCTTTAAATCAACTAAAACCTAATCCAAAAAATGTTAGAAAAGTACAAGCTGACAATCTTGACAAACTTATCGCCTCAATCAAGTCCAGGGATTTACTGCACAATCTTGTTGTACAGAAAAATGGCACTGGTTACTGGGTTGTAGATGGTCATAGACGTTTCCAAGCTTTATGTGAGATACACGGCACCAAGTCCGACTTCATGGTCGACTGTAAAGTCATTGAAGAAGGTGCAACAGAAATAGGTGCTATGGCTAACATGATGAGAGAAGGCATGCATCCACTTGATGAAGCTGATGCCATATGGCAGATCGTTCAAGATGGTGAGCATGACTTTGACACATTAGCTGCCAGCTGGGGTCAAACTAGAAAATGGGTTATGCAACGTGTAGCCTTGTCTGAGTTATCGCCCACAGTCAAAGAAGCTTTCAGAAACAAAGAGTTTGGTCTTGGTGTTGCTCAGTTATTTACTAGAGTCAATCACAAAAACCAAGATGATATATACAAAGACTGTGGTGGTGACTTCAACTACAACTACATTGAAAGAATGATTGGTAATATCAAAGTTCTAAGAGAAGATGTAATCATACCAAAGAACCACAAGCTATATAAAAGCATTGAGTTCACTGGTGATTTATTTTCTGAAAATCAGTATGTGTCTGATGTGCCGAAGCTTATGGAATTACAAAAACAATATGTCGATGAAAAAGCCAAAGCATTGGATAAAAAATACAAAAGCTGTGTAGTTATTGACTCACATCCATCGGAAAAACAAGGCATGATTAAGAATTTAGTTCCTGTGTATGCCAATGAACTTAATGATCTAGACCCAAAAGACATTCAAGTAATCATATCATATATGCCTGAACGTGGTGATATGTGGGTACAGAAATACAAAAGCAAAATAGAAATGTCCAAAAAGGAATTAGAAGCTATTGAAAATGGTGAGATACCAGAGCTTACACTAGCTGATATGTCTAATCCTCAAAGAGAACTTACCAATTCTATGTATGAAGATGTACTTCGTCAGAAGTTTTGGGATCAGCAATCATTCAAGCATCTTGTAACTGATTCAAAGCATTATGTTTTAGCTACGTTTTGTAATCAGCTTATTAGAGTAATTGATGAAACTAAAAGATACACAAATGTATCATTTCACACACAAACATTAGAGGATTCTTATAATGACTACTTTGATAAAATTAGTTCAGACCTTGCTGTCTTTTGTAAAGAAGGCAAACGTACTAGCCTTCAATATTTTCTTACTAAAACAGAGTCTGATCTCATTGCTATACTTTATAAAGGGATTGTTGCCTCTATGGATCAGAGCCAGATTTTTTCGGCACAGAAAAACATATATGGTACGACTCTTGCCAAAAACTGGTTTCAACCAACAGAAGAATGGCTCAACAAATACAAGATAACTCAGCTACGTTTGTTGGCCAGCAAGATTAAGTGTGATCTGTTGCCTACAGACAACAAGAAAATGGTTATGGATAAGATACTTGCTTCATTCAAAGATGGTGCTGTATTTGATCCTATTCAGTTTCTTGAGACTGTAAAATAATTTGAAGAATTAGAGAGCCTTGTAAGCTGACATTAAGTTCACTTAGGCTTCTCTAAACCTTCCAATGGAGTATCTCATACCCCAATAGGCTATCAAACTGGCTTCTGCGATACCATCTTGGCTTCGCTTTTGCCATAAATGGCTATATTTGGGCATGAGTTCTGATGCTCTCATTCTTGTCTGGTCTTTATCAGCCGTGCAGTTTAAGTCTTTCTTCCATATTTGAGGTCTAACTTCTGTATAACTGTATCCACCAGCTACTAATAAACCTAGATAACAACCATAACCTACACCAGTGGCAAATGTACTTACTAACCCTTGTCTTGGCATTGGTTGTTGTTTTTCTATGTAGACATGATCTGGCTCATGTTCTTCCAGAAGAGTCATTAATGTCCACATATCTAGATATCTTTTTGTTTTTGTCTTTGTTTTCAACTCATAAACAGGTGCTTCTTCAGCATAAAGGTCATAGCTAACATTCTTTATAAAAGCTATTCCACCTTTTAGCCCAGGGTCAATTCCTGCAATTATCATTTATCGCCTCCACATTAATTTTACAGTTTAAGGCCTCAGCCCAACAATACAAATTAAATGCTGTTGGCTTTCTGTTCCCAGTTTCCCACTTAGCAACAAGTCCTGTGGCACAACCAATAATATGGTCTAGTTCATTTTGTGATATTTCAAGCTCATAACGTCTTGCTGTAAATTGCTTGATTAAGTTATCAATCCATTCTTGTTCTTTTGTCATTGCACACCTCTGCATGTAATGTACTTCAGATAATATAATAAGGCAATAGGGCTTGACTTATAGACATGATGGATTATTCTTAATGATTCTTGGAGGAGAAGTATGCAAAACGTCTACACTATACCTATAGATTCAAAAACAATGGATCTTGCTGGTTATTTTGTAGGTAATTTAATTACTGTAGATTCTTTAAAAAAGCCAAGGCTAGGTGATTGTGTTCTAGTCAATTATAAAAATAAAATAATATTGATGGAATACAGAACTCCTTATTTAGTACCAAGATCATCAGACAAAACTCAAAAGGTATTGGATGTGGGATTGGTTGATATAATAGGAGTTGTCATTAACTAACAGAACGAGGTGCAACATGTTCAAAAAAGATTTATTCAAATGGCTTGCAACTGAAATTGCTCCCATGATCTATCCATCAGACATGGAAGAGTTTGCTAACAAAGTAAAAGCCAAATCTAAAAATTCAAGATTTGATAGAGCAAAGTTTCTTGAGGTAGCTAAGCTATCTTGGGAAGGCAGAAACAGTCCTTATGCACAAGAAGACTGGCTATCAAATGATTTAGATAAACAATATCAGGAGGGAAAAAGAAATGGTACTGACACAGAAGCAGCTTAGTGAACGTAAAAATTTTATTGGTTCATCTGAAGCTAAAATTATTGCCGATGGTTCGCATGATGCATGGGCAAAACTTATCTCAGAAAAGAAAGGTGAACAAAAAAGATTGTTTACTAAACAAACACAGTTTCTTATGGATACTGGTTCTTATCTTGAGTCATACATATTGGATACATTTGCATCTACAGCTAAGATAAAGATAGGTATGAGAGGCTCTGGTCGTACACTTGACTACCATAATGTTCCTATTCATTCTACTTATGACGCAGTAGCTTCTGACGGCATACCAGTAGAGGCAAAGTTTCATTCTGGCTTCATGTCTATGGATGAAATATGTGATTTGTATGGCCCACAGTGCCAGCATCATATGCATACTTCTGCAAAGGACTATTGTTATGTTGCTGTTTTATTCGGTGTACATTGCAGGTTTGAATACAGAAGAGTAGAAAGAGATCATTCCTGGCTAAATATGTACCTAGATCAATGTAAACAATTTTGGAATTGGTATACCAAAGACATTGTTCCTGATTCATATAGTATATTGCCACCAGTAGATTGGACAGATCAAATCACTATTAATATGTCTGATTTAGAGTGCTGGGATAGCCAAATGCAAGCTGATATGAATCTACATGCACAAGATATAATTGAGGCATCCAAGGCTACTAAAATAGCTGACAAAGCCAAATCTGAAATAAAACACTATTTACCTCACAACTGTCGCAAAATGGTTTTAGACTTGTCAGGTAATTTAAACGGGGACAAGATTGTCGTTACCCGAAGTAAAAACGACAAAATAACTTTAACACATCAGCCACGAAAGGAAGACAAAAATGGCATCTAAAAACTCAGCTAAATCGGTATGGGAAACATTGTCAGCAATAGACGTATCTAATCATATTGAGAAAAAAGGTAACTTCAGCTATGTATCATGGGCATGGGCCTGGGCTTTGGTAAAACAAAACTATCCTACTGCTACATTTGAAAAGCTTACATTTACCGATAATCAAAACAATATACTGCCTTTTATGAGAGACTCACTTACATATACTTATGTATCATGTTCAGTTACTATTGATGGTATCACTCAGAAAGAAATATTCCCAGTTCTAGGTAACAGAAATGAGCCTTTGAAAGCAGCAACATCCTTTCAAGTAAATACAGCACATCAAAGATGTCTTGTAAAATGTCTTGCTTATCACGGCCTTGGCACATCAGTCTATGCAGGTGAAGATTTACCTGTTATGCAGAATGACTACGAAGTCAAGAAAGCTGAGAAAGATACTAAAGATCATAACGATTATCAACGTATAGATGGTCTATTAGAAAAATGTAAGACCAAAGACGATCTTATTGCAGTTTGGAAATCAGAAGCACCAGTCATCAACGACATGGGTAACAAGCTTGTAACTAAATTACAGGGTCATTACAAAACTTATCTAAACAATATTAAGTCATCTGCTGCTTAATATTATCAAGTGATCTAGGTTACATTTTACAACTTAGATCACTTCCATTATATATGTATCTATGTACGAAGATACTCCTGATACGATTGCTCAAGAAATAAAAAAAATATTGTATGAAATGCAATCAAATAACTTATATGTAGATGAAGATAATGAATATGAATTTATATTTTATATTGATGGTATACCCATATGTCTAAACATATTGATAAAATGCAAGACTGATTATCTCGTACAGCTATCAGAGGAAGTTATGATGGGCAAGAAACAAAAGCCAATCAAACAAACCAAAGCAAATATATATAATATTTCAGATTATAAACACTTAAGAAAAAAACCTGCACGACAATAGTGGGGTTAGGAGGTGCAATGCAACTATATAAAGTAATAACAACCTGCAAGTTAGTAACAGAATATCAGGTTTATGCTAATACAGAAAAAGAAGCTGCTGAAGAATATAATGAAGGCAACTTTGAAACATTAGAAATGGTTGATTATATAAATGAAACCATAGATAAAATTGTAAAAGAATAAAAAAAAGACTCAAATGATAGGCGATCTACCACTTTGAGCCTTTTTTACCCCACTACTGCCGAGCTTGGCAATGTTCTAAATAATAAACACAAATTTAATTTAGTGTCAATGTGAATAGTAAAATAAAGGGACAGATTTAACATTAAATCCATCCCTTTTAAGGTGCAATTTTACATTAATCTATTTAAATCACAGGAGGTATTCACATGAAAGACTTTAATTTTTGTAAAGAATGTGGGGAAAAGCTAAAAGAAGTAAAAATAATAAGAACCAAACCTTTATCTTGCTCAAATTGCAGAGGTAATTCTCAAAACCATGCATTTAGACAAATAATGAAAGAATGTGCAGAAATGTCACAAGAAGAAGAAGGAAGGTTTGAAGATGTAGCACATGACCCAGAAGAAAGAATAATGATGAAATCAAGGCCTACAAATCATATAGGAGTCAGAAGTAGCCTAAGTACTCTCTAACATATTCAATGCTGTTTTTCTTGTCTCATAGCATCGTCTATCCCAACCTTTACCAAAGGTTTCATAGTGTTTTAATGTTCTGTAAAATGTTGATCTTTGAGCTGTGTAGACCTCAATGACACCTTTTATAGATGTGGGATAGTTATCTATAGCTTCTAATGTACCTGAGCCTATGATTCCATCTATAGCAGTAGCTAAAAAACCTTGTAGTGTTCTAGCTGCTCTTGAAACACCAGCATTAACTGCAAAATCAAATACACACCAATCTAATCCATTAGGCAAATCATCGCCTTTTATTTTATCCCAATACTTTCTTTTGTATATTTCAGAAACTGCCTCTAATGGCATTTCCTTTACTTCATCCTTAGTACATGAACGACCTAAATATGTTTCATATACTTTTTTGGTAATACCATAATTGGTAGCTCCCCCAGGATCTTGTGGATGATCTACATATCCACCTTCATGTTTTAATACTAACTCTAGTGCTTTATCAAAATTTTCTTTCATTGTTTTAACTTTGCTATTGATTTAAGACCAAATGAAGCTGCTATAGAAGCAAGTATGCCATAACTTAACCAATCAGGGCAATCTTCTCTTAAAAATTTAAAACCATCAGATATATATGGCTGTAAGGCAGGTATAAAGCAAGCAAAAATTAAAGTTATAAAACATATAGTCCATGCTTCATCTTTCCAGCTATTTGCAGATGCATCCATAGCTTTATCTTCCCAAGTGCCATCTTGCTCAACACGTTTGACTTGTGCCTGAACCTTTGCAACTTCTAATTGTTGTTTTGCTTTGGCTTTTTCTTGCTTACCTTCAAGCCATGTTGTGGCTATGCTAGTTATTGGCCCTAATAATTGTATCATTACTTATGCTCCTTATGTTCGTGACCCATCCATATACCAAAGACACCTGTCATTACACCCATGACCACAGATACAAAGGCTGACTGTGCTGCTGTTGGTGCATCTAAATCCATGAACCACTCAGCACATCTCCATGACATGACTGTACTAGCAAGCATCATACATCTTGGTAGTATCTTCCATTTAAGAAACTGTTCTACTGTAACCATTAGTACACCTTCACTTTATCTGTATCTACAAAAGGCACAAGCTTGCATATACACTCATATGTTTGTGGCTCATCACCTTTCATAAATGTTTGGTTATCTAATGCATACTTGTAATTTATACACACATTAACATTCTTAAAATATATACCACCATTAACAATACCATTTAATGTACAGGCTAGTAAGAAGGCTGTCATATGATACCTTTCTTTTTGGCTATGATTACCAATACTGTAATGACACCTGAGAATAAAGCAGTAATCAGAATACCCAGTATTATTTTCAGCACCATATCTTTGATCTTCTCTTTACGTTTTTCTGCATCTATTCTAGCTTGCTTTCTATTCTTCCTGGCTTCTGCACAGAAAGATACATAATCATTATACAAACCTGCTCTGCCATATAACTGCATAAACTCTCTTAGTTGTTCCTGCTTAACTCTGATCTCTTCCAAAGCCATAAACTCTTCTAGGTCATTGTCTGTTTTACCTAGAAAGTTAGTCCAAATACTGTTCTTTTTTTTGTGTAAATCTTGTTTGAGT
>Ga0222719_10006252_pt1 | contig 10164 bp, 11 predicted proteins | sample C33_34DmetaG_FD_165039 | JGI IMG/M metagenome (GOLD analysis project Ga0222719, IMG submission 165039) | Estuarine water microbial communities from San Francisco Bay, California, United States - C33_34D | ecosystem: Environmental > Aquatic > Marine > Unclassified | place: USA: California...
AATAGTATCCAATTATACCCAATTTATTACTTATTCCATGGGAGTTTGCTAATAATTTTTGTTAGCAAGCAAAAACCAGTCAGTCCTGAAAATATCAAGCCAATAGAGCAAACTAATGCAATTAGTAAGTATGCTTTAATAGAGCTAGTTGAAAATAGTACTAGACTTACAAGTATTAGAATACCTATTACCAAATTAACTTGTCTTGAAATTGGAATTTTCTTTAATGCCGTGCATGTTGATAAATTACTTGCCTTCCAAGCATCAATTCCTCCTTCCAAATTCCAAATCTCAAATTTAATGCCATCTTCTATTAGTTTTTGGCATGCCATCATTGATCTTTTTCCACTCTTGCAATGAATCACTATTTTTTTATTTTTGTGTTTTGGTAAGTGAGTAACATCAATTGAGACTTGAGAAAGTGGTAAATGGTATGAATTTGGTATTGAGCAATTTTTATATTCTATATCTTCTCTTACGTCAATTAAAACCGCATCCCCCTTATCCATCCACTCTTTTAATGTTAAGCAATCTATATTATTTATTTTTGTCATTTTTTTAATGTTTAAGTTTAATGTTTAATTTTATACCCAAATTTACCCTATTATTTTGAAAATATTCATATCAACTCGCGCATAAACTATTTTAATTTTAACTAAAGAAATTTTTTCTTTTAGATTCATCTTAAGAAGTCAAAGTACCTAATACTACCTTGGCTTTGAAAAACAAAAAAATTATAAAGTTAAATTATATTATGCTATTTTAGTTTATGTGCTAGTTAATAAATCTTCTTTAGCTGTTCTATTACCATTTTATTCTCTAAGTCCTTACCTATAGTAATCCTCAAAGAATTTTCTAAGCCATAAGCACCCATTTCACGTGCAATAATTTTTCTTTCTGCAAGCAGTTGATTTGCTTTTACTAGTTTTTGTTTATCTAAAAAATCTATCAATATAAAATTAGCTGCTGATTTTGTTAAGTTGAATTGTGTAGCATTTAAAAATTCTTCTTCGTAAATTTTTAGCCATTTTTTGTTATGTAGAATTGATAATTCTAAAAATTCATCATCATTTATTGCGCTAATTGCAGCATTTTGTGCAGGGGATGAAACGTTAAATGGACCTCTTATTTTATTCAAAATATCTGCAACGTACTGGCTACTATAGCACCATCCAATTCTAAGAGAAGCTAGGCCGTATATTTTTGAAAATGTTCTGGTTACAACTAAATTTTCGTTTTGCTCAACAAGTTTTAAGCTATTTTTTGGATAATCTTTTTCTGTAACAAACTCTTCATACGCATGATCGAGCACAATTATAATGTTACTAGGAACTTGTGCTATAAGCTTATTAATTTCGTCTTTATTAAGATAAGTGCCCGTTGGATTGTTTGGATTTGCGATAAATATTATTTTAGTTTTACTAGAAATTGCTGCTAAAATATTATCTATGTTGGTTTTTAAATTTGTCTCCGCTACTTTTATTGCAGTAGCCCCCACTTTTTTGGCTGAAATTGGGTACATCAGAAAGCCATGTTGCGAGTAAATTATTTCATCACCTTCACCACAAAACGCATGAGTTATTAAGGCAATTAATTCATCCGATCCTGCTCCACAGACAATTTTATCCGGATCTATGTCATTTTTCTTCGCCAAAGAATTACGAAGCTCAGAAGCAGAACCATCTGGGTAGGTTGACAAATTATTGCTTAAATTTTGATATGCTTTAATAGCTTTTGGACTTGCTCCAAGAGCGTTCTCATTTGCTGAAAGCTTTATTGCATTATCAAGACCAATTTTTGCCTTTCCTGGTTTGTAGCTAACAATATCCTCAAGATATTTTTTGGCTGTTATATTCATTTAGGTTTTTGATTAATTGCTCAACTTGATTTATGTCGCTAAATTTTAGTACTAGCTGACCATATTTTTTGCTTATATTATATTTTACTTCACTATCCATGTTAGTTGCTAGTGACAATCTTTTTTCAACATCAGAAAATTCTTGAGCTTTACCCTTGAATTTAGTGTTAGAAACCTTTTTTAACCCCTTAAATTCATTGCTAATAATTTTTTCAACATCTCTTACAGTTAGAGACCTTTCAAGAATCTCTTCAGCAATTTCTTGCGCCTTGTCGCTATTTATTAATGCCCGAGCATGACCCATTGAAATTAACCCATCATCAACTAAACCTTGAACAGCAGAAGGCAACAGCAGTAATCTCATTAAATTTGCAATGTGACTGCGACTCTTTCCCACTTTGCTAGAAATTTGGTCTTGTGTGTAGGAAAATTCACTTGCCAATCTTTTGTAGCCCTTAGCTTCATCAATCACTGATAATTCAGATCGCTGAATATTTTCTATCAAGGCTATTTCAAGGGCTTGATGGTTATTAACTTTTTTTACTATTGCTGGAATAGTTTTAAGACCTGCAATTTTTGAAGCACGGAATCTTCTCTCACCGGCGATTATTTCGTATTTGTCTTGTTTCTCATTATTTGGCCTCACTATTATTGGCTGAATTATGCTATTTTCTTTTATTGACTGCGCTAGCTCATCAAGTTTAGATTTATCAAAATTATGCCTAGGTTGATAAACTCCTGCTTCTATCTTATTAATATCTATATCAAGTACAGCATCTTTGCTTTGCGTTTGATTTAGAGTGTTATTTTGCTGTCTTTCAGCACTAATTAATGCTGATATTCCCTGTCCTAATTTATTATTTGATTTTTTTACTTGTTCAATATTTTGCATCATTAATATATTTTATTTGAATGTTTCACGTGAAACAATTTAGTTAAAAATTTCTAGATAATAGCTCTTTTGCCAGCATTTTATAGGCAATAGATCCACGACATTGTGGATCATATAATAAAGCTGGCTCGCCATGAGAAGGAGCCTCTGAAAGCCTAACGTTTCTTGGAACTATATTTTTAAATACTTTTTGTTCTAGATAATTTCTAACATCAACTTCTACTGCTTCAGTAAGCTTATTTCTTACATCATGCATTGTTAAAACAATTCCGGCAATTTTAAGATCAAAATTAAGATTATTTTTAACTAATTCAAGGGTTGTTAGAAGATGGCTCAAGCCTTCAAGACTAAAAAATTCACATTGCATGGGTATTAAAACATAGTCAGATGCTGTCAAAGCATTAATAGTTAAAACTCCGAGTGAGGGTGGACAATCAATGAAGATATAATCATAATTATTCGAAATTTCAGCAATTTTATTTCTTAAGAATAAATTTTTGTCACTAAAGCTTGCAAGTTCTACTTCAAGTGCAGATAGATCTACAGTTGCAGTAATAACATCAAGTCCTTTAATCTTGGTTGGCATTACCACCTCTGCTATTGAATTCTCGCCAGTTAGTGCTTGATATATAGTCTTTTGTCTTTGATTATATGCTACCCCAACCCCAGTACTTGCGTTTCCTTGAGGATCAATATCAATTAACAAAACTTTACTTTTGCTACTGGCTATTGCTGTAGAAAGATTTATGGCGGTAGTAGTTTTGCCTACACCACCCTTTTGATTAACTACTGAAAAAATTTTAGCTTTTGTTATCATAGATATTTATAAATGTTTCACATGAAACAATTTTTAAAGTATTTATATTATAATAAGCAATAGTATTTTTAAATTGCCGCAAAATTAAAAAATTTGACTGTTCCACGTGAAACATTAATATAATCTATAATTTGCGCTTAAGAAAATGGCTAATCTTTTTAAATTGAGAAATGGTATTACTCTAGTTATTTTCAATAAAAAATAAAATGTAAGTATTCTAGGAAGACCTTTTACTACTAAAAAATTCTTGCATTATCTTCAAGACTTCTGACTCACAAATATTTGAATAGATCTCAGGTTTAAAGTAAGAAGGGTACTTTGTAAAAATACCGTCTGAATTTTCATAAGCACCAAATTTATTATCTGCTAGCCCATAATAAACTCTGCTAATTTTAGCTATAGATATTGCGGTAGCACACATTAAGCAAGGCTCTAATGTCACATATAAGTCACATTCATCAAGTCTATAGGTTGACAATTTGCTACATGCTTGATTGATTGCTAACATTTCTGCATGCGCAGTGGCACTTTTTTTTGTGCGGTTTTGATTGTGTGATTTAGCTATTACTTTGTTGTCTAAAACTATAACAGCACCAACTGGAACCTCATCTAGCTCAAAAGCTAATTTTGCCTGCAATATAGCTTCTTGCATAAATTTGCTACTTGTCATTGCTGTTCAGAGATTTGGTTCTGGTAAATATTTTATGAAAATTTGCAGTTGTATGCCCTATTATTGTTTCACGTGAAACATTTTTAATTTGTGCAATAAAATCAACAACATGCTCGGTAAATGCAGGCTCATTTACTTTGCCTCTGTGCGGCATAGGAGCCAAATAAGGAGAATCTGTCTCAACCAACAAATATTGCAAAGGAATATATTTAACAATTTCTTGCAATTGAACAGCATTTTTAAAAGTTACAATTCCCGAAACTGATATATAGATACCTAAATCTAATGCAGTTTTAGACAAACCTTTGCCACTTGAAAAACAGTGCAATAATGCTGGAAAATAAGCATTTTTCTGTTCCGACCTTAGGATTGACGCCATATCATCATCAGCCTCTCTACTGTGAATTATGACGGGTAATTTGGAAATTTGTGAGGCCTTAATATGCTCAACAAAACTACTTTTTTGTATTTTAATAAAAGATTGATCATGAAAATAATCAAGACCTGTTTCACCTATACCAATAATTTTATCATACTCATTAATGAATTTTACTAAATCTTCTGACTTACACAACTCTTCCTGATTAGTGTTACACGGATGATTTCCAATGGATGTGTACACATTAGGATAATCATCAGCAAAACTAAGTAACCTATTAATTTGCGAGATCTGAGTGCAAATAGTTTGCAATAATTTAACTTGCGATTGATGAGCATTGTTAACAACATCACTCACATTATAACCTTTATCTTGAAGTAAGTCTAGATGACAATGGCTATCAACTATATAATCATACATTATTATCTCGAATAAAAGTTGAAGAAATATTAAGTTTTTGAGTAAAAAAAATTTTTGCTCCTACAATATTTAGCAATTTCCAAGATCTCGTCTTTTTAATTAAAGTCAAATCTGAATTTCTAGCAAAAATGACAATTTTGACGCTCTTGATAAAATTATAATAATTCTTCCATAGGTGTAAATTGCTAACATTATCTGCGCCCATAATCCAATAAAAATCACAATTCCTATTTCTTAACTTAAGAAACTTAACTAACTCCAGAGAGTATTTATATTTTACGGTAAATATTTTGATTAATCGTGAATTTACTAAGTTTTTTTGAAGAAGACTTTGGCAATAATCAACTCTATTTTCGAACGATCTATAACAAGTCTTATTCTTTAGCGGATTTTGAACTGTTGGCAGCCACCATATCTGATCCAGCCCAAGTTTTTTTTTGGCCATAAGGCTAATGTGAATATGTCCTTGATGAGCAGGATTAAAACTTCCTCCAAGCAAACCTATTTTTCTCATGACAAAATAAATGAAAGCAGTAATATAAAGCCAAAAATTACCGAAAAATTAAAAAGCTTAATACAGTTTTGAGGATTTTCAAAGTTACAATTCTTGATTTTAATTAAGAAAAGTAAAAAATTTATTATTAGTAAAATAAAGTAAAACAAACTTAACGATTCCAAAAATCCTACAAGCAAAAGTGTTAAAAACATTGATGCTGTCAATAAAAAGATATAAAATTTAGGGTTGTGCTTAATTTTAATGGCCATTGATTTAACCCCTATGACTAAGTCATCACTAACATCTTGAAAAGCATAAATAGTATCATAAATCATTGACCAAATAATACAGCTAAAGTAAAGCCAAATAATTGACGAGGTAGCCATTTCTAAAATCTCAAGACTTACCATTATAACGCCAAAATTGATGGTTATGCCTAAAAAAAACTGCGGATAATAGGTTATTCTCTTCATGAGCGGATAAGTTATAACAAAAAACATAATAAAAAAACCACTAGCGATAACCAAATTATTAAATTGCAACAAAACTAAAAGAGCTGCAAATAATAAGAAAAATAAAAAAATAATTGCTGATTTTTTTGATATAAGGCTGGAAGCAATTGGGCGTTTTAAGGTTCTTTTAACCTTGGCATCAAATTTATGATCAAATAGATCATTAATTATACATCCAGCGCTTCTCATTAAAAATGAACCAAGAGTAAGAAGAAAAATAAGATAAGCATCATCGAAAAAAGCGACTCTTTTAATGAGCGCTAAAGAAAAAAGACAAGGAAGAAGCAATAAAAGGGTACCTACAGGCTTATAGAATCTAATTAGGCTTAAAAAGGGAATAATTTTCACAAAATTAATAAAATAATTTGATTTTTTGCTCTTTATTTTTACTGTAGCAAGCTAATTTAATGTTTACTACTTAAAACTGGCTAGATCTCTTAATTCATATTTAAAATATCAATTCAAATCAATTAAAAATGCAAAAGTTATTGATAGCAAATCGTGGTGAAATTGCATGCAGAATAATAAAAACCTGCAAAAAGATGGGTATAAAAACTGTTGCCGTTTATTCTGATGCTGACACTAACTCCCTATTTGTGCAAATGGCAGACGAAGCATATAATATCGGCCCCTCTCCGTCATCGCAAAGCTATCTAAATATAGAAGCAATAATTGATGTGATCAAAAAAACTGGCACAACTCTAGTTCATCCTGGCTATGGGTTTTTATCAGAAAATAGAAAATTTGCTGAGGCTCTTGATAAAATTGGCGTAAAATTTGTTGGTCCATCGAAAAAATCGATTGAAATGATGGGTGATAAAATCGAATCAAAGAAAATTGCTATTGATTCAGGTGTCAGTACAGTTCCTGGTCACATGGGCGTTATAAAAGATGATAAAGAAGCCTTAAAAATCGCTAAAAAAATTGGCTTTCCGGTAATGGTTAAGGCCTCTGCTGGTGGTGGCGGTAAGGGCATGAGGATAGTTTGGAAGGCACAAGATATGAAGGATGCATTTCTATCAGCATCTAACGAAGCACGCAACAGCTTTTCGGATGATAGAATTTTTATCGAGAAATTTATTGAAAACCCACGCCATATCGAAATTCAAATAATTGCCGACAAGTCTGGCAACATACTTTGTTTGGGGGAAAGAGAATGCTCAATTCAACGCAATAACCAAAAAGTTATTGAAGAGGCGCCAAGCCCATTCATTGATGAAAAAACTCGTCAAAAAATGTATAAGCAGTCAAAAGCATTGGCTAAGGCTGTAAAGTATCACTCGGCTGGTACTATTGAGTATATTATGGATAAAAACAAAGAGTTTTATTTCCTTGAAATGAATACACGTCTGCAAGTTGAGCATCCCGTAACCGAATTAATCACTGGTTATGATATTGTTGAAATGATGATCAAAATTGCTCTTGGTGAAAAACTTAAAATTAAGCAAGAAGATGTTAAATTAAAAGGGTGGGCAATGGAGTCTAGAGTTTATGCCGAAGATCCTTCAAGAGGGTTTTTACCTTCTTCTGGTAGAATCAATCTTTACATTGAGCCAACTGCTAATAAAAACGTAAGGGTTGATACTGGAGTTTATGAAGGGGGCGAGGTAAGTATGTTTTATGATGCTATGATTGCCAAATTATGCTCTTATGGCAAAAATCGTCTAGAGGCAATTAAATATATGAGGCAAGCCTTAAGCACCTATGCAATTGGTGGTGTTTCTCATAATATAAGCTTTCTTGAAACCATCATGCGCAACGAAAGGTTTATTGAAGGCAATTTAACTACTAGTTTTATTAAAGAAGAATTTCCAGAAGGTTTTAGCGGCAGTGAAATTGACGACCAATCACAAAAAGCTTTTATTGCTAGCTCTCTATTTATTTTTCTTAAGAATTATGCTAGAAATGGTAATATGAGTGACCAGCTGCGCAACAGAGAAAAGCAGGTGTCTGATCGCTGGGTGATAAATATTGATGAAAAATCTTACTTGGTTAACATCATCGAAAAGGGTGAAGAGTTTTTAAGATTAGAATGTGATCGCAAAGAGTTCAAAATTAAAAGCTCTTGGCATCACGGCGAAAAACTATTTAGAGGCGTTTTGGATGATTTAGAAATAGGGGTTAGAATATTTGATAATAACAACACTGGCAGCTATTTAATGCAATATTCTGGTAATGACGCTTTTGTTAATGTCTACTCACCAAGAATTGCCGAGCTTTCAAAATTTATGCCAAAAATTGAGAAAAACCCTAAGCCAAAAAATCTATTATCACCAATTACTGGCAAAATTATCAGATTTAAAGTTAAAAAAGGCGACAAAGTTCAGGCTGGTCAAGAATTAGTGGTTATTGAAGCTATGAAGATGGAAAATTCAATTAGCACTAATCATGATTTCACAATTGGCGAAATTAAATTTAATGAAGGCGATTCTGTAGGAATAGGGCAGGTTATTATGGATTTTGATAATAACTAACTTCAAAAGCAATTAGCGCTAAAAAGTTTTAGATGAATCAAAATTTATTATTAAAGAGTCTTGTATGCACTTTGGCTTTGTTATTTTGCATAGAAGCAAACGCCAAAGAGTTAGTGCAGGAAATTATTGTTGTGGCACCTTCTCCAATTGAAGCAAGCTATAGTCAACATAAGAGCGATAACCTAACGCCAACTTTTCAATATTTAGATGGCGCTGATTACTTAAGAAAGACCTCTGCATTTCTACCTTAAATCTCATTTAATTTCTTAAAATTCAATTTTTAAGACCCCTGCAAATCATCTAATTTTAATTGATTTTTTTATGAAATTTCTCTCTTTTTCCTTGTAAAAGATAAGTGCTAAACTAACATAAAGCCATTATTTATCTGGCATTACGACCGTTTATTAACATTTATTTTTTACTTATTTTATTAATTTATGGCTACTTTCTTTTCTTTGGGTGCAACTAGAAGAATTGGTAATAATAATCAATTAATGAAGATGAACAGATTAATCAATTGGGGTTGCATTGATTACAAAGTTCGCAAGATTAACAAGAATTTAGGTGATGGTAAAATAGCGGGTGTTGTGCCATATGATGCTTTATCAATGTTTAAAGCAATTCTTTTACAAAATTGGCATTGTTTAAGTGATGCTGGGTTAGAAGAGGCTTTAAATGTAAGAATAGATTTTATGTTATTTTGTGGCTTTGATCTTATTGATAATATTCCTGATGAAACAACTATCTGTAGATTTAGAAATAAATTAATTGAGCATAATTTATTAGAAAAATTATTAAATGAAATTAATTCACAATTAGCTAATTTAGGTTTAAAATTACAAAAAGCTAATATGGCAATATTAGATGCTACTCTTATTCAATCAAATGCTAGACCAAAGAATAAGATTCTAGAAGAAGAAATTCCCCAAGATAGAAATGAAGATGAATTTAATAATAACTCTGAGTTTAAAGAAATTAATTCAGCAGATCCTGATGCTACCTGGTTAAAAAAAGGCAACAAATCAACTTTTGGTTATAAGGCGTTTGCCACAGTAGATGATGAAGGTTTTATCAATAAAACCATGACAGTTCCAGCTAATGAGTCTGAAATTAATAAGCTTGAAGATATGATAGTTAATGCTCATGAGTATGGTGGAGATAAGGGTTATGATTCTAAAGGAAATAGACAGGCTCTTAGAAAAAGAGGTATTAAAACCAGAATAATGTATAAAAAGCCTAAAGGTAAGCCAATGACTATTTGGCAAAAAAGATTTAATAAAGCAGTTTCCAAAAGAAGATTTAGAGTTGAACAAACTTTTGGCACTTTAAAAAGAAGATTTAAATTCACTAAAGCTTCTTACTTTACCACCAAAAAAGTCCAAGCTCAATTTACACTAAAAGCTATTTGCTTAAATCTGCTAAAAGCAGTTAATAAAGTGCAGTTAATTCTACCACAAAAACAGCTTTTAACAGGATAGTTGCGCTTAAAATCCACAAAATAACCCAGAAATATCAAGAAATACCACAAAAATAGCCAAAATATAGAGTATTTTTGACTAAAAATTAGAGAAATAATCAAAAAATCTAATTTTTTAAAAAATTAAACTAAGTTAAGTTAAGGAATTGATGCGATTCGCAGGGGTCTT
>Ga0222719_10006253_pt1 | contig 10164 bp, 3 predicted proteins | sample C33_34DmetaG_FD_165039 | JGI IMG/M metagenome (GOLD analysis project Ga0222719, IMG submission 165039) | Estuarine water microbial communities from San Francisco Bay, California, United States - C33_34D | ecosystem: Environmental > Aquatic > Marine > Unclassified | place: USA: California...
CCCACATAATATTTCCAGCTCCTATTGCTGGACCATAAACTATGTTAAAAGGATTGTTGTTTCTAGTAGCTCTAGTTTCTTGACCAGTAGGACCACCAGAATAAAAATTTTCTCTCATTGTAGTAGGAGTATCTTTTCCTTCATCCATTTCCATTAACAACTTACCTGCTGCTGGTATAGTTATACCATACTTTTTAGATATGTCAATGATACGAGCATCAAAGATTACATAGTTTTTATTTTTTGGTCCAGCTTTATATCTGCTAAAACCATCATTATATTTTATTCCCGGTACTCCTTCTTTAAGTAAAATATCTTCTACAATATTTTTGTTACCAGTACCCATTGAACGACTAAATTTATTTACAGTTTTTAAAAATACTTCTCCAGTAATATCTTGAGCTGCAACTAATGCATCAGTTATTAATTGATTTCTACCTCCTAAACCGTCTTTAGTCCAAGAAGGATATTTAGCGGTATCATCTATAAAAGCTCTTAACTCATCATCTGATAATTGTTTTAACACTTTTAAAATTGCATCTTGTGTTGAAGCATTTTGCTTACCAATAGTTTTATCCCAGTCAAAAAGTTCTTTAGACTTAGCTTGTATATTTACTTCATACATTTTACCGGGAAACATTTTAGGTTTTGATAAGTCTGATTCTAAATAGTCTGATTCTTTTACTAAAGAATTAATTTCATCCATTAAATTACTTGCTTTTTTATCTTCTTCTTTAGTTAATTTTTTTAAGTTCATTCTAGAAGAATCTTTATAAATTAAGTTATAATATTGTTCTAATAATTTATCTTCTTCTTTACGAAGTTCTCTTATTTCTTTTTGTTTAGATAAAGTGCTTTTATAACCTTTAGCAATTTCTTCAGTCTCTGTAAAGTATAAACCTTTACCATAAGCATTAGCACCTTCTCCAGTTTTTAAAAAGTTTGTACTAAACTCGTCAAAGTCTACGGGAGAACCATGATAAGCTTTGATACCTGAAGAACCTGTAGATTTTTTAGCTGCTTGTTTAGCTATTTCTCTGATAACACCACCTATATTTAAATTAAGCCTATCTCTTTCACTGTCATAATATTCATTAAACTCTTTAGTTTTATATCCGTTGTTTGCATACGCTATAGCTTCATCTTCAGTTTTAAAAACTTTAATGTTATTATTTTTTATAGCTGCTTTTCTAGCTGATTCAAAATCATCACCATAATCTTTTAAAGTTCCATCAGGTTGTAACTGTACTAATGGAAAAGCTGTATTATCGCTTTGAGCCATACGATGAGTTACTAACTCTTTATCTTGTCTAATATAAGGATATTTACTAGGATTATTTATTCTATCTTCAAACAAAGCTGTACCACCATTAGATAGTCCAAGCCTAGCCATTTGGTCAGAGTAAGGACTACCTGTATTCTTATCAACTCTATCTGCTGCAATAGGTGTTACATCAGTAACTGGAAAATCTTCTGAAACTCTTGCACCTGCAAAGAAAGGTTTTCTCTGATATAAAAGATTTAATGCTTCTGTTTGACTCTCAGTATATTCATCTCTTATATCTAATAAAGGTAAGTTCATTAGTTCGTATTTTAAATCTCTTAACTCATTTTCTAATTGAGTACGATTAATACTAGGATTCATTCTAATAATACTATCTATTTTTTCTTTTGACATTGTTAATGGTACAAACATATTTCTTTCATTAGATAAGACTAACTCATTAATATTCTTTAAAGACATTCCAGAGTCTTTTAAAGTTTTTTCAATATCATCAACAGCAACACTGTATCTATCTGGATTAATCTTAGATAACTCTATTGCACTATTTATAGTTCTTTTCAAGTCTGTAAAGTTTAAGTAATGTTTTTTGTTTGCTTGTAAGTATTGATGTTTTAATTGAGCTATTGTTACATTGCTTTCTCCATCATACTTATATAAATCTCTTGATTGAATAGCTGTTGTTTTACTTGAAAAAGCTTTACTCTTTTGTGATATTTTTTTCAATATATTAGCATCATCTATAACATTATAGTTCATACCTGCAAGATTTTTAAATCTGTTTAAGTCTGGGTCTTTAACGACTCCATACTTATCAGGTTGTTCTTTATTTATTTCTATAGTATTAGCAATATTATCTACCGCAACTGGTAAGAAAGCAGTTTTAGCAATATGATTTGCTCCTATAATAAAATTATTCCATTTAGTTTCTGCATTATCTGTGGTAGAATCCCAACCTTCTAAATCATATAACTCTCCGTCTGGTCCTTCTACTTGTCCATTTCTAGTAAATACATCTTGAACAGCATCAAATAAAATAGTTGTATCAATAAATGGAGCTACAAAATTACCATATGCAGTTGATGCAGCTTTAAAAAATCTATCTTCAAATTCAGCTTCTGTCATTTTTTCAGTGTTTAAATACTCAAGTATAGGAGTTAAAATAACATCGTTTACAGGAGCAGAAGGGTCTGTATATTTTGTATCTGCAAATAATAACTTACCAGACTTATCTTGTACATCATATAACCAGTTGTTACCATGATAAGATTGTTTAAATATATTTTTTATGTGACTATCTTCTTCTTTAGAAACTCCTGTATGATACATACTAGAACCAGCTACAATTAAATTACCAGTTTGTCCTACTGTAATTTGTCCAGATAATCTTCTCCAACCTCTTTGTTTTAAAACATCATTACCACTTTTAATTTCATTAACAGCTTGTTTATAATTGTGAAAAGTATTTCTAAATCTTTCAGCATGGAATGCAAAGTAGTTACCAAATGGACTGTATCTTAACAATTTAAATCCACTAGGAATCATGTCATATGTAGGCATAGTATTTCTAGTTATCCTAGCTGCTTCTAGTTTTAAATTTTCTAATTGTTCTTGAGGATATGCTTTCTTTAAAAATTTTAATTCATTTTCATATACAGCTATTTTCCATAAATCATCTTCAGCTACATATGCTTTTTCTACTTGTCTTCCTAAATAACTTAATCCTGTTTTTGATGCAGCTTTATCTAAGAATGTGCCTGTAACATTATTTTGTGACTCTGATATTAATCTTTTAATATCTCCTAGTTTAGCATTCTGATTAGTAACACCTAATCTTAAGTATTCGTTATATAAATCATTGACTGCTTTATTATCTGTAGGTTTTACAGCACTCCAAGCAGTTTGTACAGCTTTATAAGTTTCTTTAGACAAAGGATTTAAACCATTTGATAACATTATAATACCACTACTTTGTAAATTTCTTTCGTGTGTTATATTGTTACCTACAGTTTTCATAGCTTGGGCAAAGCCTTTTGCAGAGTACATAAATTTTAAAGCATCATATGCGAAACCTTGTCTTTCTGAAAGAGGTACTATAAAATTAGCAGCCATTTCTTTAGTAGTCCACATACCATCCAAAGCACCGTATCTTTTACCTTTAAGTTGTGTATCAAATTGACCAAAGGGACCGTCTGCTTCTTTATAAAAATATTTACCTTTTAAACCTAACTCTCTAAAATCAGAAAGAGTTTGTTGTTTACTAATAAACTGACTTACATCAGCCATAGTATTAAATATTCTACGACTTGCTTGAGTTTCTATACCTAATAAATTTTCTATTTCTTTTGCAATCTTTTGTCTTTCAGCAAAAACAACATCACCAGACTTAGCTCCTTTTACATTATCTATAAAGCTGAAAAAGTCATCGCTATACTTTGCAGTTTTTAATATAACATTGACTTGACCAATAGCCATTTGTTCTAAATCTTCAGAACTTTTGTTTTTATTTTTTGCGTTCTTTTTTAATTGATTAGATACAAAAACAACAGCTTCATCAAATACTTCTTGACTTGGTTTATAATTAGGATTACTAAATTTTTGATAAGACTTTCTTAAGTATGAGCCATAACCATTAGCTATTTCTTTTTTCAAGTCATCGCTAATATATTTACCACCTAAAAGTATTTTACTTAAATCATCAATTTGTTTTCTACTTTCATCTACTAATTCTTTTAGTTCAATAGGTAAATCTTCAGGTGTAAATCTACTTTTACCTGCTTGTTGTTTTATAAAATCATCATATTCTTTTGGACTAAGAACTTTTTGTACTAACTTATTTATATCTGGGTTTGGTTGTGTTAGATAAACTTCTATAATTTCATTTATATTATCTTCAGTATACTTACCAGTCTTTACTAATTTTTTAACGGTATTATCTATTTGAGTTTTTAATTGTACTCCAAGATTTTGATATGCAATTGCAGCATTCTTATTCAAGTTTAAAGTAGAAAACATTCTAGGAGTCATTAATCCCCTAGACTTTGTCATAACATTAAATATGTTAGCTGCTCCTCTTTTAAAAGCATTCTGACTAAACTGCCAACTTGTACCTTCAGCTATCTGATTATTTAATTTTATTTCTTGTTCTTCTATAGTATCTTTAATTGTCTCAGGTTTCTTTCTAGCTTTAGGACTATTATTACTTGCATCTTCTATAATTAATGCAGCTTGTTTTTTCTGTTCAGGTGTTCCATTATTTTTGATATCTTTAAAATAGTTAAACATATCTTTACCGCTTCTAAAAGCTTTACCACCTGCCCAAAGAACTCCACCGATAGCTCCAGCAAGAAACACACTATCAAACAATACAGCTACTCTATTCTCTCCTTCAGTTTTATCAGGACTTGCAGTTACATAATTTAATACATTTTGTAATAGTTCTTTATCTTCTCCTACAGCATTACCTAACACTTGTCCCATAAAAGCATGTTCTGGGTCTACAACTAATTGGTCTGTAATTGCAGTAGCTCCATAAAGTTGTAAGCCTCCTGTAATCTTAGGTTTACTTTCTAAAAGTTTTTTTCCAAACTTTGTAGCTTGTGTACCAGCTTTTAAAGTTTTTAAAGCTCCTGTAAAAGGAACCATGTAACCACCAATGTTTCTAGTTATGTTTCCAGCAAAAGTTTCTTGAGGTATAACTCTTGTAGTTTTAAATTCTTCTTGTGCTTTACCGGGTGTTGGCTCTCTAACTGTTTCTAATTTTTCACGACCTATAACCATTTGCTTAGTTAAAGTTCCTAAGTCAGCTACAGTTTGCCCGACAGGACCTTTGGCTTTTCCAAGAGTTGCAAAGTCTAGTAAAGTTCCTACTGCATCTTGTGTATCACCAGCTATACCTTCTATAATATTAGGCTTACCAAAGCTACTAGGATTCATACTATATTTTATCAAAGCTAAGTTTTTTAAAATATTAGAACCACTTGTAGGTATTTTTGGAGACCCTGCTGCTTGATATTTATCTGCAATAGATTTTACAAATTGTGTATTGAATGGACTTTCTTTTAACTCTTTTTCTTTTTTTATATCCGTTGCAGATTTAGTTTTTAAGTCAAAAGAGTTATACCAGTTATCATAACTTTTATATTTGTTTCTTATTTTTTCTGAAGACTTAGCATATGCAGGACTATTAGAGTAGTAAAGCTCCATTAATAACTCATCATCTTTTAGAGTTAATAAAAAATCGTTAGGATTATTACTATAAATATCCTGTCTTAATGCTTTGATATCTTTAACAGCCATATGAAATCCTGTTATAGTGAATCAGTGCTAATATTATATTCGTTTAATTCTTCGGTGTCTACGTTTATTCTTCCTGTTTCTGGATTTATTAATAGATTTTCATATAAGTAAGCACTATCATCTAATATGTGTTGAATATTTATAGAACGATAAATATCTTCTTTTTGAGAAGGAAGAATTTTAGGTAATCCTTTGCTTTCTCTTCTTTGATTTTCTCTTGTAGTCCACGTATCTATTGCTTCTAGACCAGCAGGAGTTCTTAATGCAGTTAGAAAAACACTAACTCTATCTTCTTGCATACCCTCTATAAAAGATTGTATTTTGTCTGTTGTACCTAATTCTTTTTCAATTATATTGCTTATAGTTTTATCTTTATATGCTTTAACTTTTTCATTATATTCTTCTTCAGTTATTTTTCCAGCATCAAGTTGTCTTTTATCTTCTCTAAGTTCAACTATATATTCTATGTTTTCATCAATAGCTAAATTTAAATCGTCTGACCTAGTTAAACTATAACCAGCTTTTTCTTTAGCTTGTATATCTTTAGCACTTCCTTTTTCATAAGCAGAGTCTACTCCTTGCTTCCATTCTTGGTAAGCTTGACTATTTTCATACATAGCTCTAGTTTGATTTTTTTGTCTTACAGGTTTAGCTTGAGAAAAATCAGGGTCATTATATTTTATAGAATCGTATTTGAGAATTTTAGATTGTTCGTTTTCTAATAGTTGAACACTTGTAAAAATATTTAAAAGTTCATATGTGTTATTCTTATCTCCATATTCTTCATTTCTTCTAAATAATTCTGTAGCTCTTTTTTGTCCTTGTAATGATAGTTTTTTAAAATCTTCTGTGTTTCTAAATTCAAACTCGTTATAAACTTCACCAGTTTCATACATCTTTCTTGTTAAACCACTAAGAGGTTTAGTAATGTTATCTTGAAATTTTTTAGTCCCTTCTAAAGTAGAACCATATGTGTCTCCTGTTTCAGGGTCTTTAGCAAAAAGTTGAGGGGCGTAATTACCTATTAAGTAACCTTCTCTTTCTAAAAGAATATTTTTTTCTGCTTGTTTAGCGTTCTCATATTTACTTTTTAATTCAGCAGTTCTTTTTTTACCGAACAAATTCCACTGTCTAAAGAAACTACTTTCTTCTGGTCTCTTAGCATATTCAAGAGAATGTTTTGTAGTTTCTCTATTGTTTGTATTATACTCATCAAAAGTTAAAATGTTTTGGTCTACTTGTTCATACTTGTTTTTATGTTGAGGTAATAATACATTGTTAATATAATCTTGTTTCCATCCTTGTTTTACTTTATACATAGGACTATTTCTATCTGCAAATTCATCAGCGTTAAAAACCCAATCAGGATTGTCTTTTAATATGTCTGAATTTTCGTGAGTCTTTGGATTATTAAATACTGATTCTGCTTGTGCATCAAAAAATATTTCTGCTCCTTGTTCGTCAAGTAATTTATTATTTTCTAAAACTTTATTTCTTCTTTTCCAAAGTTCTTGATTTCTTCCAGTTTTGATAATTTCATCATTTTTAATTTTATTTAAGTTTTCAGCCATGATGTTATCTTTTCTGTCTACTAATCTTTTAAGAACATCAACAGTAAAAAGACCTGCTAATCCTTTTATAGTATCGCTATCCATAGTAGAATTTTCTCCTACCTTATCTAAAATATTTCTTTGGACATCATAAAATTGTTCTTGTAACATTCTAGCCATTATTCTTCTCCTCGACTTAACATACTTCTTATTTCAGGTCCTTGCTCTTTAACCTTATCTAATATACTTTGTGGAATAGTGTTTTGATTTATTTTTGTATTTACTGTATCTTGTTTAATTTGTTCTAAAGGATTAAATTGTTGTTCTCTTTCTACAATATCATCTTCATCATCAAACTCATCCATGTCATCACCTTCAATATTATATTTAATGTCTGCTTCTTCTCCTATAGCCATTATTAAATACATAACTGGTTCAGCTAATAACATTAGTACGTCTATACTAATAACACCTTGTACAAATTTACTATAAAGAATTGCCATAGAAATATCTCCTACAGGCAAACCACCAGCTAAAGCAGAAACAATTTTTTGAACAGCTTTAGGCTGTAATAAATCTTCTACAATATTATCAAGTGCTTCATTTGGATTTGTTATATCTGGAGGTGTCTCCCAAGGATAAGGTGTATCAGGATTGTTAGTTAAAGATTGTCCGGGAATAGGCGAACCTTGGTTTTTTAAAGTTACTAACTCATCTAAATTTTCTTGATTAAATTCAGATTCTGCTCTAACTTTAGGATTATTAGTTTCAATAATTTCATCTATACTAAATCCAGCATCTAAAGCATCTAAAACAGCTTCTTGAGCTGCTTCACTAACACTACTTTTTACAAATAATTTAGGATTTCTTTTTGGACTAGGCATTCATGTCTCCTGTTACTGGTAAGTTTACTGGACTACCTATAGTGTCTTGGCTAAATAAAGCAGCATTCATCATGTATTCTGGGTCTCCAGTACCATATCTAGGGTAGTCATATACACTTCCTATATCTATATTATTTTGAGATGCCCAAACTTGTAAAGGAGTTAAAGGAGTTTTACCTTCTAAATATAAAGAATCTGATTGTCCTCTAGGGTCTTCACTAAAATATCTACTTGTTATTGCTGAACTAGCTAAATTAAATCCTTGATTTATTGCAGCAGATTTCATTATATCTCCAGTTGTAGGTCCTGTAGATATTTGCTCACCTACGTTAGCGTTTAAAGCACCAGAAGCATCAGCAGTAATATTACCATAAACAGCTTTACCTGTATCTGGGTCTATAATTTTACCAGTTCCAATAGTTCCTAGCTCACCAGCTTTAACTTCTGCAAGTGTTTGTCCAGATAAATCATCTGTAAAGTATCCTGTAGGACCTGCACTTTGAAATTTTTTTGAAGCATCAATTACGTATTTACCTGTAGCTTCATCAAACTTATATCCCATCCTAGTTGCTTTATCAGAAAATGGTGTAAGGTCTGCAATTCCTCCTGCTACACTTCCTATAGCTTTACCTGCTGCACCAAAAGGTTTTGCAGCAGTTTTAGCAACAAAGTTACCTGTTTTTTGTAAAACTCTAACAAGAGGATTACCAGCAGTTGTACCAAATAATGTACCACCTAAAACTTTTTGACTGGCTCCAACCATCCAACTACCAAATTGAGTAGTGGCTAGTTTGCCACCAAAAGCACCTATGGCTGCACCTCCCGTGACTACGACAGCAGCAGCAATTGCTAAAGCTTTAAGAATTTTACTAGAGCCAATTTTCTTGACTACTTTCTTAACTCCTCCAACAACTTTCTTAACTACTTTCTTAACTCCTTTTACTACTTTTTTAAAAGCTTTTTTTATTGAACTAAATAATCCCATTTTAATTTTCTCCTTTTAACCTACTAAATCACTAGATAATAAACCTACTAAATCTTTTAAACTTGTCAATGCTGTAGAATACTTACTTGGGTCAGAAGCTACAGCAGTATTTACAAGTTGAGATATTCTGTTTAAAACATTTTCACCAGCTCTAAAATCATAATCAGCTTGGTCTCTTAATTCTTGCCATAAAAATGATTGAGCTGTTTGTGTCATAGCAAAAGCATTCTGTGCATTTTGTGCATTGATTTGATTTTGCATTGCAGTATTAGCTGTATTTAACTGTCTTCTCCATTGAGTATTAGACTGTTCTACTACTGCTTGGTTCTGTGCATTCCATTGATTCCTTGCAAAGTCTTGGTTAGCATTAAACTGGTCTACTTGAGTTGCAAGTTGAGTATTAAACTTTTCAACATCAACAGCTCTGTTAGCATCTCTAGCTGCAGCAGCGTTAGTTTGTGAATCATTAAACTGTCTCATAGCATTTGTTTGAGCTACGTTAGACTGGTCAATTTGTGCAGATAAACTAGCCAGAAACTGATTAGTTTGATTTTCACTAGCAGCATTAAACTGTTTAGCAGCATTAGTAGCAGATTGGTCAGATAATAATCTTTGTTGTTCTTGTTGAGCTTTCATCATATTAGCTTGTTGCTCATTGTTCATGTTAGCCATATCCATAGCTAAGAAGTTTTGTGCATTTTGTACAGCTAATCTTTCTCTTGTAGATAAGTTTGCTAAATCCATTGAAGCCATAGCTGTAGCGTTTTGCATAATAGCTTGTTGCTCTGCATTCATATCAGTAAGAGCTACTGTTTGCATAAACTTACTATTAGCTAATTCAACTTGTTGTGCTGATGAAAACTTAGCCATGTCCATATTAGCTTTAGTTGTAGCATTTTGTATAGCTGATTGTTGGTCAACATTAAGTTGAGCTATACCCATCTGTTGAGCTAACTGTGCTTGTAACTGATTAGTTTGCATAGTCTTATTCAGATTTGCAAGTTCTATTTTTTCAGCATTACTTAACTTTTCTGACTCAGCTAAATTACGTGAAGATAAATTAGCCAACCTCATTTGTTGGTCATTCGTTAAATTAGCAAGTTCCATTTGCTGTTTAAATCCAGCATTCTTAGCAAGGAAGTCAGCAGCAATTTGCATCTCTGC
>Ga0222719_10006254_pt1 | contig 10164 bp, 9 predicted proteins | sample C33_34DmetaG_FD_165039 | JGI IMG/M metagenome (GOLD analysis project Ga0222719, IMG submission 165039) | Estuarine water microbial communities from San Francisco Bay, California, United States - C33_34D | ecosystem: Environmental > Aquatic > Marine > Unclassified | place: USA: California...
TTATAAGCGTTTGCCATCCTATTAGGCTCCCATTAGTAAAAAGTTAGTTTCTAATCCACCACTGCCGCCACCACCAGCGATTTCACCCCATGCAGTTCCGTCATACCCTTCAAACTGTCCCGTATCACTATTGAAACGTAACATACCAGCAGCGGGTGTACCGTCACGTTGTGCAGTAGTTCCAGAAGGAAGTTCTGCAGAACCTGTAGTTGCAGTTTGAGAAACCACACCGAATGCCATCTTTGCTTCAGTGATAGTTCCATCTTGAACTGTCAGTATAGTATTTGAACCACACAGTTGAATGATTTGAATATTGTCTGTACCAGCAGGAGGTGCAGATGTGAATGTTAAAGTTTCACCAGATACAGTGTATGCATAGGATGCACCTAGTCTCTGATATACATTATCAACAAAGACAAGGAAATTGTCTGCAGTATTTGCAGAAGGAGTCTTAGTTAAAGTGAATGCGGTTGTTGATCCATCACCTGAGAATTCATCGATATGTGTCTCAGTATTTGCAGGAGTCGATGTCAGTAATTGACGACCCATGTATACAATGAAGACACGTCCTGCCGCATCTGGTGCAGCAGAGAAGTTAATAACTGGTTGACCGTTACTGATTGCTACGTCATAGGAGTACTCTGGTTCCTGAATAATACCATCCAAAGAAACTAAGAGAGAAGTCGCTTGTGGTGCGGGATAGTCTAGGTTGAACTGAGTCGTAGACCCGTCACCCGTTAAGACTTGTCTCTGAAATACACCATACGAGGGTTCAGTACCGATATAACTCATTTAGAAGTCCTCAAGTCTAGGCCAAGCGTTTCCAATTGCAACTGTAACATTACCATCTTCATCAGATACATTAGTATATAGTGCAATGAACTCATCGATATCTGTCGCAGCATTAATCGCAGTTTCTAGATCTTGAAGATGTGTAAGGACTGCAGTTCTGAAACTTGCAACGTTTGTAGGAACATCAATAGCACGTTCCATATCACGAATGATATACCAATCAGTTGATTGGAGTGACGAGTTTGCAATGTTCTTAGAACGTTCTATGTGAACTGACTTGAGTCCTTTAGTGACTACTTGAACACCATCTTCATCAAGAATTGGATCTCCGTCTTCATCAACTGCATTGACATCATCGAGTGACTTTGCAGTACCGTTACCACTATAGTAACGATTGTCATAAGTTGGTGCTGGATCTTCCCAGACTAAACCCTTTGCAGTCTTCTCCTCATCAGACCAGATCCTCCAGTTTGAAGGATGTTGGATGCCATCGTTGTCAGTCCACGCACGACCCTCACGAATGACCTTTCCACTATACAACCAAGGCATTTTATTCTCCTATGAATTCTTTCTATTATTTAGTCGTTATATCAACGAGCATTTGAGTACTTAAATGGGTTTTTGGCCCATGCCATGTAGACGAAACTGTTTGACGCATTATCAAAGTTAGAGTTGTTTCTAATTTTCACTCCGTTTGACAATGCATCAACGTACCAAGATGTATCAGCAGTTGTGTCAGTTCCTGCTAAATCCCAACCCAATGGCTGTCCTTGTATTCCCATAGGATTGTAATTAAGCGCTGGAGCATGATACGCATACCAAGATCCTGTTGTATTCGTACACTTCACCACAAAGAGTGCGGGCCTAAAGCCCAAGTAAATGAAAGGCCCGTCTGTAGAATTATTTCCCGAATAAGACCCAAACTTTGAGAAGCCTTCAACCTCAGAAAAACAATACGCTAAATAGTCTCTGCCAGTAGGGAATCTTGTTCCGTTAACAGTAAACACAGAAGATGTTGGTTCAGTATCTGAAAAGAATGTTGAATCGGTACGTTGTAGATCGGTGTTATTTAAGCGCAGATTCTTAGTAGCACCTGATGCGCTGTGGTAGACAATGTGGTCACCTCCTGCAGTTGAATCCGTTTGCATAAAAATAATGAAATCAGGCGCAGAACCTATACCATGAGCTACTGTTCCGCCAGAATTATCTCCACTAAATGTAACAATACTAAACCCACTTGTGGTATTCGCACTGACTGTACTGGCAATGGTTGGGTTTGTTTCGTCTATGCTTCCTGTTGTTATTGATGTACCAGTGCCATTCGCCTTCCAACACCATGCAACATAGTCTTCGCCAGATGTATTGACTTCATTCTGCGATCCGATGGTAAAACCGTTTTTGTTAAAATCTAACAATCCATTAGGAGCATCGGCTTCAGGTTCACCAGTTGCAGGGTCAGACTTCATGACTCTTTGAACTCCACGCACACTGTCATATAACTGATGACTATCTGCCGCACTACGATTCTTAATCCAAACCAAGTCAGGTGACTCAAGGTTCTGGTCATCGACTGTGATGTTGTTTTCTGCAAGAGCTAAGAAGCCAGTAGGCGGTGCGTATTGGAAGTCACCTACGCCATTACCATCAGCGCTGTCTCCCGCTGTTTTGCTGCCTGAGAAAGTAGAATCTTGACCAAAGTTTAAGTGTATGTATTGGTAAGAACCTCCACCGATAGCTCCTAACAATGGTCTAACACCTTTTGTAGAGTCTGAAAGAATTGCAGCGTAACCTGTTCCTGCAGCTGGATCTCCTGCCCAAGTGTTGTTAACACCAAACCACACTTTTCCAGTGTCCACATCAATAGCAACTTGATACACATCGCCAGTCGTATTCGTTGAAGGACTGCCAGAAATTGAGTTATTTTGGCTAGACTGATCTGTATACAAAATAGTGCTGTAACCGGATTGCATATATACAGCAGTTCCAGTCTGTGTCGCTCCGACAACAGGAGTGCCGTCATATTGTTGCCATCCTAAGTACAGACCATTGATATGAGCTACATTGAGTCCTTCAAAGTACCACTTGCCAGATTTGACTTGCTGTGTGCCTTTATACCAAGACGCACCACTAGATGCAGTGTCTCCAAAGTAAAGATTGCCCTCCGATAAGACTGATCCACCACTAAGAACTCCTGAGTTTGCGTCTAGTGTGCAAATGGAATTTGTTGGTGTATCAATTACAACATCTGTTGACGCTAGGTTGGTTACTGTATCAAAGTCGTTACTGCCATCAGTTGAGTTTGCGTTGTTTCCTAAGTCTGCACTGTCAGCAAAATCTAAATACCAACCGTTAGTGCCGTATGTCACTGAAGGTGTGATTGGATACCAGCGGCCGCCACCGTCAAACGCACCAAAGTCTGTTGCATCGTAAGCTGTGCCGTCAATGAAGTGTAACTCGGCCATGTAGCCGTCATAGTATGCCGTTGTGCCACTTGATCCGTATTGACCCTTTCCAACAAATACATCCATGTCTGTTTCAGAGAACTCACTAGCTCGTGCGCTATCAACTTCATTATTTGTTGTTACTGATTGTGCTACACCGTTTACATATATTGTTATGCGGTCACTGGCTGACACTTGATCTGCATCATAGGAAACAACGATGTGATACCACGCAGATGTGTCTTTAAATGCCATATCTGTGACTACATTGTGTACAGAAGTGCCACCTCTGCGACCTTCTAATCTAACCTTATCATCAGTATGAAACCAAATAACGTCATTATTAGCGCCTGTTCCTGACCCAAGAATCATGGAAGAAATGCCTAAATTTCCACGTTTAACCCAAGCACTAAATGTAAACTTACTTGCGTCTGTTGGTGTACCTTTGTTGGCATTTGACCATTTAAGCAATGCGCTATCACCATCCTCAAACCGCAAACTCTGGCTAATCGGATATGTATCAGCAAGTTTCTTAATTACGTCACCAACCTGTAATCCACCGCCGTTACCTGTGTAGAGGAATGTTTCAAAGTAATCCCGTGGCTCTTTGTCCTGTGCAGGATCAATCACAGGATTAGGTAGGTTTGCTGTGCTTAGTGGTAAATATGCCATCTCTGTTCCTTATGCCGGTGGATCGTACTTGAATGGTTGTTGGCCGAAGTTAAATGTAACAGTACAACCGTAAATGTTTGCACCGATAACAGGTGAGTCAAATCCTGCAAAAGAAATTCCGTTTGAGTTTGTTGTTGGATCACCTACTACGTTATCAACTCCACCGTACCAGTCACCATTATTCTTTCTAAACCAGAATGCTTCATTGTCAACGTCAATTGCAATACACATCGTATCACCAACAACGGCCTTACCCATGTCTGCATATCCAGTGACCTGTGTACTTCCAGAGAATGTTTCAATAGAACCACTACCTACACCAATACGAGCATATGAGGTATCTGTTGCAGAAACAGTAGAACCGCTTCTGGAGATTGCTCCTTTCGCCATGACACCAATGTTCCAACCACCAAAACCCCAAGTATCAGCGGTCAGTGTCACTTCAAAGTAATACTGTCCAGTTGATGGTAGTGCAGTACAACTTAGGTTACTCCAAGTTGTTGCAACAGTTGCAGACAAGTTACCATCACTAATAGTAATTTGTGATTCAGAATCCAAAGGATTAATTGTTGGATGATTATCAGTCGGGCTATCAGCCACTGTATCATTATGATCCAGATTCTCAGGTTGCCAGTCGTTGTCATTACCAGACTGATCTAACCAGAAGGCCGCTTCTCTTTTGTCTGCAAAGGCGGCATAGATTTTAGTTACATCAGAATCTACATTATCGTTAATACCGTAACTGTTTGTTGTAATTTTAAATCCATTGATTGAATCACCATTGGCTGTACTTAAAAAACGTATTCCTTGGTCACTAGGTATGTCGGATTCAACAGAATCACTTGATGCAAATAGTCTTGAGCTACGATCATTTGTCGTTTCTCGTGTAGCATCAAAAATTATCCAATGCTCTGCCCTGCCAATATCTTTAATCATCACGAAAGCAGGAACAAAACCGCAATCAACTTCAGGGCCGTTTGTTGAGCCATTCCCTTCATAGGAGCCAAACGCACTCACATTCGTAGTGGCTGTCCAACAGTAGGCGATGTGGTCATTTTCGCCAGATACGTTGTTATTTACCCAGTTAACATTACCCACATAAAACTTGGTTGCGTCTGGTGCAGTTGGAGTAGAGCCAAAGATATTGCCTGATGAACTAGCAATGGCAGAGTCATTCAATAGAGTCCGTTGTGAAGCACCTAATGATGAATGATAAACAACCCAAGGAGTTCCTGCTGAACGATTACGGTTTTTAATTATTATCATATCTGGAGCCGCTGATAGACCGTGTTCAACATTTGCGTCAGAAAGCGTTCCTTGGTATCCAATGATTGAAAAACCATAGCTTGTATTGATAGACGCACCAGTTGGTGTAATTGTGCCTCCATCCAGTCCTGCCGCAGAAGCAGTCGCATAGCCAGTACCATCTATGTTGTATGTGTTAGATGATCCACCTGCTTTCCATCCCCATGCAACGTATGATTCACCTGATTGATTGGTGAAAGAATAATTACCTTCAACAGTAAATCCATCAGAATCAAAACTTGAAACACGGTTAGTTGTATCTTCTTTGTCAGTAGTGTCTGACTCTAAATTATTTGGAAGACCTACAACGCTGTTCATTAACTGATGACTATTATCTGTGCTTCTGTTTTTAATCCATAGAAGGTCTGGCTTGAATCCCATTCCCGTAATAGATTGTTTCCCGCCTGAGCCACGATACAAAACAGTATTGAACGCCTCAACGGCTGTATCATCTTCAAAGGTCAGATGGAATCCATTCGTACCAAATGTCCCTGCGTAGTCCTCTGCGACCCACACACCGTTCTTCAAAGACCCAAAGTCTGATGCTGTTTTGACTTGGCCGTCTATGAAGTAAACATCGGCCATATAGCCATTTGTGTTAGCGTGACTAGAGCCTAACCATCGTCCAATTTCGTGAGTTACTTCTGAACCTAAATATTGCAAACCGGACGCACTAGGATAGTCTGGGCTTGCATTCGTTTGTAAAACGCCGTTTACCCACAGACGCATAGTATTTGGAGAATTTAGTGTAGCCGTAGAGTCAAACGCAAATACAATGTGATACCAAGCAGACGGATCACGAAACACCATACTAGATGTATAAGAAGCGTCAACCGCACCCTGTGCGCCTGTATTATAAGTACGCAGTTGCGCCCTAAAAACGTTACTGGAATTAATATACAATAATGACCCGTTTAAGTTATTTGCGGTTGGACATGGAGCGTGAATTAAATAAAAACCATTAGCTGTGGAAAATTCAGATATTTTAACCCAACCACTGTAAGTAAACTTAGTGCGTCCGCCTGAAGTGCCTGTTGGCTCCAAGCTTAGGTACGCACTGTCATCATCGTTGAATCGTAATGACCCATTGATAACTCGTGGGTAGAAGCCCGTAGACTGTCCTGCAGCACCAGCAACAACACTATTCGCAAAATTATATACTGACATTAAATTACCTTATGCAGTCTGTGTAAGGTTAAGTGTCGCAACCGCATGAATCTCTGTTGCAGACTTAACAATGTAATCAATCCTATCTACTGCCGCAGCAGTTGTAGTCAAAGTAGGTGCAGTTCCACCAGCAAACTTCCAATTTGTTCCCCATGACGCAGTGCGTGAACCTGTACCATCTTGTGTGATGAAGATAGATCCTGCTTGTCCTGCAGTGGTGTTTGTTGGGTTTGCAAATACTGTACTAGTATCTAGTGTGACTGAATAGAAGTTATTATTATCCAAATCAATAGTGATTGTTGCAGCACTTGTCAGAGCAGTAATAGAACCTCTCTGTGGTGCAGAGAATGTTTGTTCAACATCTGTCTTTGCAGTGTCTGCATCATAACCCTGTATAGTTACACCAATTGCTGAAGAAGTCAAATCTCCAGGCGCAGTACCACCTGCGGTTGAACCATCATGTACCCGTATTCTGTTGTTCGTAGTATCGACAGTGATTTCGCCCACTGCACCAGTGAACGCATCATTCTCTGCAGCTGTGCCTCTACGAAACTGTACCCGTTTTGCCATTTATGAAATACTCCCTGTGACACTTCCAAAATCTATGTTTGAATCTAAACTTTCAGTAACCTCACCCCAGTCTTCACTGGTAGCAAGTTTTTCTGTGGTGATTGCACCGTCAAGAATCATCGCAGACGTAATTGTATTGTCTGGGATTCTACGAAACGTTGTCAACAATCCAAGGTGTTTAATTTCTACCTCTGCATTCTCATCTGGTGCAGTAGTAAATCTTAACGTATCATTTGTAGTTGAAGTCGTTTCTAATGTATAGTTAGTTGTTGCTTTTTGTACAATACCATCAACCGTTACTAGAATAGAACCGATTGCAAAAGGTGATTGTGACATTATGTAGTCAGTCTGTGATGCACCAGCAGTAAATGAATCTGTAGTAAATGAACGTAACCCTGATGCAAGCTGTGTTGGCGTAACTGATCCAGAAGCAGGTACAAAGTTCGCAGTACCAATACCACGATGAACAACATAAACGGTTGCACTACTAGAAGGTGCTTCTGAGAATCTCAGAACCTTGAACTGACTGTTACCGTCCTGTGCAATGGTGTATGCAATCTCTGGTTCCTGAACAACGTTATCTAATACAACGTGAAGGTTTTCTTCATTACCGCCTGGAACCTCATTCGTAAGAGTGAAGTCTGTGGTAGACCCATCGCCATTAAAATCTTCCTTAACAAAGTTAGGTGAGACTAGATTGGGATATGGTACACCGATATAATTATCAGACATTAGTTACCCCTTTACGTTACGTCTTCTAAGATTGATGCAACTACATCCACTGTAGCAGCAGATGCATAGACACGAACCTGATCATCACCATTCAAAACTATCTTCTGACCAGATACAACTTTCAATGCACCACCCGCTGGGATTGGGGCATTCTTCACAATGTGATATTCAGTTGTGGCAGAACTATCGTAAATCAGAACAGTCGCAGTTACACCAGATGCACTAGTGTTTGCAATGTCCAATTCAATTAGAATAGAGTTGACAGCAGACCCATTGTTCGCAGTGTACACAGTAGTGGGTGAACCAGAACTGGTACTCACACTAGTTGCAAATGCATTTTTGAAATTATTCGCCATTCTGACTTTCCCTTTGTATTCCTATATTTATATGGTATTAACCCAACGCAACACCAATTGCAATACTAAAACCTTCAGTTGCAATAGCGCCACTCGTTGTTGGGAAACTTAATTCTACAGAGTTCTCATCAATCAGAGAACCTGTCATGTATATATTTCTCCACTCTTTAGTAGAGGAACCCAAATCAAATGAACCTGCAAGATTCGGTATAATGTTTGATATAACATCTGCATTAAAATCAATAGAGTCTGTATCAGCATCACCCATAATAATATTTCCACCAAGAGTAATATTACCAGTGACTTCTAAGTTTGCATTGATTGTGACATCTCCACTGAACTCATATGTTCCGTCCATGATAGAGTTGATGTCAGTAACTAATCCCTCTAGTGCAGTTTCGACTGTTGTGTAGGATGGTGTACTTGCAGGTACACTTCCCGTGATACCACCGTTGATATCACCAACGTCTGTCGCAAGTTCATTGAACTCGACACGCCATTCTTCAAAGGTAAAACTACTTGGTGTATTGCGTGTTGCCATTTATTATTTTTCCAGTAACTTCATTAGTAGAGACTTGATTTCGTGCATTTCACACTTTAGATTATTTATGTCCCTTACCGCATCCCTAATGTCTTCTTGTTGTCTCTTTACGTTTTTAGAACGAGCAACAGCACGTTCATATGCAGTACGATCCGTGTTAATAATTGCCTTTGAATTTGGATCACGAACCAAATCTGCGTGACCCTCTACCTTTAGATATTCCATATCATGTTGCAAGTGCAATTGCCCTCAAGTCTTTAATTAGAGGAGGTTCTGCACTATTCGTTCCTTGCATCCTAATCTTAATTGCAAATGCGATAAACTCATTGAGTCCGTCAGCAGTAAAGTTATACTCTAAGAAGTCATCGTATGTAGTCGATGCGTTGACAGTTGAATCTGGTGAACCATTCGCATTAAAATATGCCCAACCCAATTCGTCAAAGTCACTTGCGTCATCAGAACGCAGAACCTTATACATTACCTGTATTTCAGAACTTGCAGGACGAACCGCATCCAGAATTACTTTAATTGCAGATGCAGGATTTTCTAACTGCACCTTACGAGTAATATAGACAACTTCATTCGAATCACCTTCAGGTTCTGTTGGTAGTATGTACGATGATGTTGGATAAACATCAGATGAGTTATCAATATTATCCAAGCGGTTTGCAATACATATTACAGACTTACGATCTAGATCTATAACTGGAGATAAATTTTCAACCAATGTTGACATTGATACAGAAAGTCTTAATGACTTAGAACCTGCCAATTCATTTGTTTCATTGATTGGAGATGCAACCAATTTAGGTACATCGTATACAAAATTATCATTCAAAGGAACTACATCAGATGCTGATGTGGATTGCAGAGTGAATGATGTCTGTGATCCAGATGCAGATGTACCAGTAGTTGATTGCAACCTCGCAACAATAGAAGTGTCTGGATGTTCAATAACAGGTAATAAAGTTTGGATCTGATCATACTGAGCATTCTCAGTTGCTACAACAGATGTTCCTCCTGAGTTTCCACTTGAAGTTGCATTAGTAGAACAAGTCAATGTATAGTAATCTAAACCAGAATCAGTAATTGCAGTATGCGTCTTATTAATTTCAGTCAGAGGAATACCATTCAACATGTAAAGTTCAATGGTTGCACCATCTGAGTGTGCAGCAGCAGATCCTTCAACACCACGAGTGAGAGAAGAAACTGTAGTACCAGAGATTGAACCAGAGATAACCTCATCACCAATCTTAACAAATACTGTTCCACTGCCTGGGAAACTACTTGCAGATGTCAATGTAAGAGTAGTATCTGCATCTGTAATCGCACCATTCAATGTGGTAGATATACCAGAAACTACACCTGTTACTATTACATTATTGTTTGCATCATGCATATGGTGATCTCTATGAGATACCTTAATTACTGCAGAACCACTAGTTGTTTCGATTGGATTAAGACTTAATGTCTTAGTCGGCACATCAGTATTTGTTAGTGCCAGGTTTCCAGTTACAGAAGTATTAAATGAAGCACGATACAATGTGAACTTGAGATCTTCAAAGTCATATGCAGTCCAAGTTGTATT
>Ga0222719_10006258_pt1 | contig 10161 bp, 18 predicted proteins | sample C33_34DmetaG_FD_165039 | JGI IMG/M metagenome (GOLD analysis project Ga0222719, IMG submission 165039) | Estuarine water microbial communities from San Francisco Bay, California, United States - C33_34D | ecosystem: Environmental > Aquatic > Marine > Unclassified | place: USA: California...
GTGTATTTATTTCCACAGCACCATCTTGAAACGTTCTTTGTCTATGCCAAAGAAGCGTGTTTTCCACTCGCTCTGCTCGAAAAAGCCCAGTCCATGCCACTCGTCCTTGCGTGCCAGCATTGTCCGTGCCCGTTCGTTCCAATCCTGATTGAGTAGGAACTCCTCCATTTTGGACTTCTTGTCTTGTATCTCGTTGTATTCGAATCCGTCATACTCCCAGTGTAGCAGTTCAAACACGTTGCCTTCTTGGTCGCAGTAGTCTATGGAGAAATCCAATCCCCATTTGGGTCGCATTGCCACTAACTTATAGAAATGTGGTCTGTAGCCTGCCCATGTCTCCAACTGGTGTAGTGCATCTCCGGTGTATCCTTTACGTTCGAACATGAGAGCATGGTTGATGTGCGGCCCTTCTCGGTCTTCTTCCGCTGTGAACCATTCTTTCCTCAGGGTGATGTGTTCAGAATTCCTGTGTTTAGTGGTTTCTGCTCCATTGGCCACAGCATATAGTTGTTCCAACTTGGTAAGATCATAGCCGTTCTGGTCAAAATACTCAACTGACTCCTTTGGTGGCACCGAAAACACGCTCTTAATCTTTTCCGTCCAATATGGATTGGGATTGAATTTATTATCTGTAACGTGTAGTTTCATGCAGGTTTTAGAAAACAGTTAATACTGTATCTCACTCCTTTTGTTACAGGTTTTGTACCATGAATCCAAATGTGATCTGCTGGAAATATTATACTGTCACCTGTTTTTAACACTTCCTCATGTCTTCTAGAAAAGAAAGTGAACTCTCCTCCTTCGTAGCCTTCATTTAAATTAATTGTGCAAGATCCCCTTATCGTGTAATCCAGATCTAAATGATCTTTTATTTCATTACCAATTTCATATCTTAAAATACGAACATTATCCGAGGTACAAATCCATTTAGAATCAATTGATGTTGAAAATTTTATTTTTAAAAAATCAATATAATTTGCAATCATTCTCTGTATGTAGTGATAGGCGATTTCAAATCCTTCTTCTAATTCCTTATTTTTATTCCTATGCATACTTAAATTTAAACATTTAAAATTATCCGTATACAATTTTTTTTCTTCACCTTCGATATATTTTAAACTTCTTTCTTGATTGCAAAGACTGATATTGTTTTCAAATAAATCAATTAAATGATTACATTTATCCTTTGGCATAAATGAATTTATTCTATGTATTAAATCTGTAACTTTGATATCCATTTTTTAAACCTGCATGAAACTACACGTATTTAAAAAAATTTAAGGATTATTTCTGTGGGTCTAGATCGTTTGTGAACTTGTCTTCCGCGGGCACTTCCAGTTCTACGTCCTCGCCCATCTCTTCGTCATCGTCGAACTCTTTGTCAAGCATCGGCACTTCGCCATCTTCATCTTTATCGTCAGCGTTGTCTTCTGCTTCGTCATCTGCCTTCGCTTCTGGTCTGTGAGGCTCGGATGTGTTTCTCTCTGCATCAGCGATCACTTCTTCTTCGGGTGCTTCTGCCTTTTCAGCGTCTGCTATGATCTCAGTAGTTTCTGGAGTCTTGATGAGAATGCTTGATGATTCCTCATTGTAAACTGCTTCATTGTCTGAGATTGAGTTATACAATTCAACGAGAGCAGAGTCTTCTGCGTTCTTAATATACTCTGCGATATCCTTTGTGATAACTTCTCTAAATGATTTTGAGTCATATGTTTGTTCTTCTTTTTGTTCCGTCTTCAGTTCTGCCAACTGTGCTTCTAATTCTGCTATTTTTTCTAGTCTGTTTACTTCTTCGTTCACCTCTTTCTTGATAGAAGTCGCTATAGAGTCATCTGCGTCTGATTCTTTTATGGCTTTTGTAATAACCGATTCTGCTTTTGGCTCTTCGGTTATAGATTCAACCAATTTCTCTGCTTTAGGTGAAACTTTTGCTGGTTCAACATACTCTTTGATACCTGCTAATTTGGCGATGTCAGCCAAAGAGATGTCTTTGTCATCCAAAACTTTTGGTGCTTTGCCCGCCGCTTCCATCAATTGAGCCCTCTCCTCTTCTGGAGTGACGTTGCTCATTGCGTTTAAACGTGCTACTAGATCCCTGAAACTTGTGTCTGCTGATTTTTTAGTGCTCATATGAAGTATTTATAATTGTTACAGTTTTATTTAAGGCGTTGATTTAGGCTTATTGCTAATTTTGACTCGTATGCAAGTCCCTCGGTCTTCATGAACTTGGCATATTTGTTCTGTAGGTCAGTAACGTGTGATAGATCTTTGCCTGAACTCAATCTAATTTTAGCATCTGAGAGGTCTTTTTCAATCATTTTTGCCAGTTTGTCATCGCCTTTTTCCTGTGCCATCTCTAATGCTGAGTTCATGGCGTCTATTGCCGGGATTGAATTGTCTATAGCGTTGTTAATTGAATTCACTCCTGCCAGACCTGCAACAATAACTCCTGCCATTGCTAGGTTCCTTGCCCAGTCTTTCAAACCTTCTTCAAGTTCCGCTTCCTTCTTTGGCTTGCCGTGTTTGTTGTGCTGTGCCCACGCTATGGCGTAAGGTGCTCCCTTGTCCTTGAATTTTTTCTTGAGTGCTTTAACTTGCTTTTCTCTGCCGGGAGGTGCTTCCTCGTCTGTGTCTTTTCGCTGTTCTTTGGCAATCTCTTTCTCAACCTCGTTTACTCTCTTGGCAAGAATCCTCATCATGCCTGGTTTGGTGTCAACATCATCTAGGCTTGTTTCCCTTGCCAATATCTCATCAATGTTCTTCTGTATGATACCAGCGTGTCTCTGTAAAAGTTCACCGTCTAGTTCTTCCCTGTATGGATTTAATTTTTGATATTCTTCATAGTCATGTACGCCCTGTAGGTAGTCCGCCGCTTTGTTTAATTTGCTCTGCACCCAACCCTCTAGGTCATCACCCTTGCGGATAATCGACATCAAATCTATCGCATACTTGGCAGTGTGGTACAATGTTGATTTGCTCATGTGTCCCTCGCCTGCGTCTTCCGTCATGCCTCCGTCATCGTAGAGACCGGCCTTCTCGCCCTGCATGTAGCCATGCACTTTCTTCACATAGTCTCCCGCTAGGTCGATCTTCTTTGCGACCCATGCCTCCATCTCTGCGGCATCGTCTATCATGTTGTGTATTTTGATCGCGTGTTTGCCAATCTTCAGCAATTGGTTCAAGGCCATCGAAGCCTCGTATGTGTCCGCCTCTACAGGTTGATTGTGTAGTTCAAACACTTTCATCTTAGTTGAATCCCACGTGTGTGATCTCTGGATGTTGTTTTTTGAACCTTGATGCTTCTTGGTGTACCGCTTCAACGTTGTCATACTGCATCGTGTCTTTGTCGCCGACGTTCATCCTCAGGTACTTGTCTGTGGCTTGTAGGAATTCATCTATTGGGTATGGACTTGTGTTCTCGAAGTCTGCGTCCAAACCAATACTGCTCAATATTGATCTTGCTGTGACGTTGCTGACGTGTCCAATTTCGAAATTCATGTCCTTTGGATATGTGTAAACGCCCTTCTCCTCGTCCTTGTAGTAGCCGTAGAAATCTGCCCCTTCCTGTATCTCACCATCTGTGAGATCTTTAACAGGTTCCATGGTAGAGAAGTAGCCTTCCTGATCACCATACATTTTCTTGAATGTTTCTGGATCTTTCTTTGAGATAACCTTCATCACATACTCCCTCGGAGATGTGTCGGCGTAGTAGATGTGTTGTGCCAGTGATTTTAATTTTCCAGCGTCCAACAACTCTGCGGACTTCTTGAACATGTCATAGTCCATGCTGTCTGGACCGATCTCGTCAGCGTATCTGCTGATCGTCCTTGATGCTAGAGTTGATCCTTTGTCTTCTTTGAATTCGTGAAATCTCATAGTATCCGTATTTATGCTTCGCAGGCCTCACATCTGCACTGCTTACACACTTCTATATTGTATTCGAAATAGCCGTCTATTGGGTAATGTCGCTCTTTCCTTTTACATTCTTTGCCACAATGGCTACTGCAACCACAGTTCTTGCACATAACCTCTTCTGTGAGTACCAATGGTTCCATTATCTCTTCACCGCTGGTCCACCAAACAGGCTGACGCCTTTGAGTGCGTGTGCTCCTTTGGCAGTGCCGTTGGGATTTTTTGGTTGTGTAATCTTTGGTAATCTAGGTGCTCTAGTTCCTGATCGGCCTGGAGAGCCCGTGTAGGCCTTTGTGAACCTATCTTTTCCTATCGCTATGTGTGGTGATGTTACAGTGGCAATGTTGCCGGCACTTGTTGCACCTGCTGTGGCCTGTTCCTGTACCCTACGGATAATTACTTCGTTGATCTTCATTGTAGATATTTATCAAGTGCTTACATGTTGTCAATAAAGTGTTGACATGGCGATGGGCAAAGAAAACGAATCCAATTTCTCTTTGTCCCCACGAACCAATGTATTTGGTTCTGTGTTTTTGTCTTATAGGGTAACTCAGATTACAATTGCCACCTATCCACCATCGATGATCTCGTAAGCCATTTTTTTCATGTTCTTCTGTTTCTAGTTTTGCGTAGAACAAACCTGATAATGGCCAGTGATGTCGTTCATAATAGTGAGACTGTGTAGCTCTTTTTTGCTTTGTTAAAATATGATCTATGCCTTTCTCAGGATAATTTGGCTCGCGTGTACGCATTCCGGCTTTTTTGTAAAATTCATATAAGTTTTCTGGTAGGTTATCTTGTGGTAATTGCCATGTGCATCTAACACCATGTCTGCGCTCGTACTTTCCAACACCTTTGAGTAATTTTACGGCGTTGCTCATTAATTTATAACCATTATCTTCAAGCAGATGGCTAGGTAGAATACTAACGATTGGAATACATATTTTGGAGTCTTTGGTCATGAACCCGTTTGTGTAATTGTTGTCAGAATCGGTTACGGTGATCTCGATTGAGCCATGCAAATCTTTACTGTCTAATTCGTAAACCTTATAAAATTGCGGAACCGTTACTTCTGTTTCTATCCAATCTGGATCAAGTCCCCAGTGATATTGGCTCCTGTGCCTGTCGACAGGTGTTTCACGCAATTTTCCTAACATGGATTTTTCTTTATCCGTGAGTTTGATTTTTAAGTTCTTGTTTGTTAGATTTTCTGTGAGCTGGAACGTATCGACAAAACGTCCGCCAACATGTATTTGTAGATTGACAGGTTTGCTGTATACTTGGGAGTTTATTCCGAGAAATAGTGTGTACTTCATCAGAAGTAATTATTATTTTTTCTTGCGTCCAGACTTCATGTTGGCACACCAGTGATACATCTTGCCTTTTTCACCACCATACTTCTTGGCCTTTGATCGCAATGAACTGACACTGCCCTTGCAACTGGCACCTGCACGTTTCACACGTCCTGGTCTTGACTTGCCCTTTTTCTTGCCATCCGCAAAGTTTTCTTTGGCCAGTTTTAATTTCTTCACATTCATGTACTCGCCGCCCACGGGCACGTCTTTCGTGGCATTCTGTTTCGTCACTATGCCAACACCCGCGGCTTCTATGATCTCGTTAATTTTCATTTCTTCTTCCTGCCTGCACAGTGAGCCTTCTGCGAGAAGCCTTTTGGATTGTTGCAGTTGATACTTTTTTTATACTTTTTGCTCCAACCTTCTACCCTATATGGGTATGCCATGGAGGAATGGTATCCCATTGTTGCTCTGCCCTTTGCCTGCCTTTGATACTTGTTGAGTATCTTGTTGACGTCTGAGTGTACGTATGTGGTCAGTATCTCACTAATCTTCATTGATATCCACCGAACCGTGCCTAGCATCTTTTGTTGGATTTGCTTCCTTCAGGATACGGGCCCACGTTGTCATGTTTATTGTGCAGTTTTTAACTTGCTCTACTGTGTCGTCGTCCTGGGTGATCTCATCAATGCCCTGTGCTTTTGATTCGATGTTGCACTGTGGTGGTATGGTAAAACCAAAGTTAGAAGCCGCTGAGTATAGTACTCCGTGTATGTGTTGGAATCCATCACCACCTCCGGACACAAGACTACCAAACACCTTGTTGTACATCGGTTGGTACTTGTTATCCTTGGCCCAACTGTATATGGGATCCAATCTCTCCAACATCGCCTGTGTGTGACAACTGTGCTGGCCCCACCAGATAGGTGTTGCGAATATCACACCGTCTGCGTTAAAAATTTTCATCAAGTGTGGTTTGAGTTCGTCATCAACATCTGCTGTTGAGCCCTCGTAGTTTAATTCTCTCAATGTGATGATTTCACATTCATGTCCTAGTTTTTCAAAAGCAAGTTGTGTCATCTTGCACACTGAGAATGTGTTAGACTCTGCGTCTGGTTTTAGACTGCCATTGAATATCAAGAATTTCATTTTGTGCTCCTCAATGTTATCACACCACAGGCCAATCTATCGCCCGCATTTCCTGTTTTTAAACTTTCTTCGTCACCGCCCTTGCCTAAGTCATCTGGATCAGCGTGTACAACGATACCTCGTCCAACAACAGATCTGTCTCCAATCAGATCGACTCTACTTGCTTTGATTGAAAAATCCGCTTTGCCATCCTCGTCTGCTTCTATGTTGCCAAGGTCGCCAACGTGTCCTTCCATTAAATCTCCGTGATTGACCGCATCTGGGTTGTAGTGACCGCCCATTGATTTACAACCATCACTCATGTCACCAAACTCGTGTATATGGAATCCGTGTGCACCAGGCTCAAGTCCTGTGATTGTACCTTTGATTAGTGTTGGTGTGCCAGGCGCCTGCATCAACAAGATACTGCCTTTCACCTTGTCAGAATGCTGTAGTTCGCACTGTGCTATCACAGTGGTTTCGCCTTCTGTGATACTTTTGACTTTGCTACAACTACATTCTTTAGCTCTTGTACGTGGACAACTTGTCTCTGTGAATTCTAATGCTCGCATTGTGCGAGTATTTATTTGTTTTTGGGCATTGGGTTTTCACCAGTGAGTCTCGGCTGTGCGAACCACAGTCTGAACCACTCGTCTGTACCCGGTTGTATGTTGTGCTTTCGTTGATATTGTGCTTTTGCTGTGCCAACATAAGAGAGGTTTTCACCCATTGATTGGTCTTCTTGCGGCTTGTCTATGCCGGCTAATCTCTTCAACTCCTCGATGTTCACTAAATTGTCCAATCCCTAATCTGTTGCTTGGTTGGCTTGTGTGCTTTAACTTTCTCTACCTTGCCGCCTTTTGCAAGGAACTTCTGCATCTTTTCGTCAAGTTCTCTCTGTTTCTCCTGTGGAGTCTTCTCTATTTCGCCTGCGGCGTAGGGTCTATTGATCCCGCTGTATTTCGGCATAGCCTTCTAGTCCTTTCTTCACTTTGTCCAGTGAGTCTCTGTTTGCTTGATATAGTATTCCATAACCGCCCGCGGCCTGCCATCTCTGTATGTTGATTGGCCTGTCGTCTATAAGAATGTTTGGTGTTCCTGTTCCCTTGTCCTTGGCATAGGATTCCTTACGTCCTGTAACCACTATGTCGTCTGGTTGCTCGATGTTGTTTGATATCCATAATTTTTTGTACTTGGCACTGTTCTCATGATCACCCCTCAAAGGTGATGTGTTAATTGAGAAGTTTCCGCCTGTGAATTTTTTGACCATGTCTATTAATCCATCCGCTGAAGGAAATTTTGGTAGTGTTGCAAAGAAGTCTGATCCTGTGATCCTATCTATGACTTCTTTCTTTAGATCTTTTGTCTTGTCATTGGTTAACTGCTTCCAGTGTTCTACACCGTACATCTTCTCAACTCCGCCAAAGAAGTCTGCCAGGACTCCGTCCATGTCAAGATATACAGTTGGTTTTGTGTCTGCCATGTCTTCATTATACAACTTTTTGTTGTTTTCGTCAATCTGTTTACCAAGCCTGTCCTGTATGATGTCATACAACTTTTTACCAGTGTTTCCGCCCATTATTATTTTAGAAAATTCGTGTTCTTGTCCTTTGTTCGCAAGTTCTCTGGCCTTTGATGCCGAGGCACCCGTGGCACCCTCTTGGTCTGGATCTCTTTCTCCAGCACTCATTACCTTGATGTCATCAAACTTGTACAGTTCATTACCGGCTTTGTCCGGTTTGCCGTTGTACTGATTCAATAGTTTTTTGAACTCTTCCACCCTGTCTGATCCTGCGATCATGACGATCCTTGTCCTGCCTTCTGCCTGTATCTTCTGTAGCGCCTGGATTATGGTTTTTACTGCCGGATCACCTATTGCTAGGTTTGGATAGAACATCTTCAAGTAGTCTGATTTCTCTTTGTGTGTGAGTGGATCAGTCTTGTTGTTCTGTTTGTGAGATAGGAAAAGGTATGCCTTGCCGTTGGCTTTCTGTGCCGCTGACTCCAAAGTGTCCAGTAATTTCTTGTGTCCTATTGTGGGTGGATTGAATCGGCCAAAGGCAAATACTGCTGTTGAACGATCGTCCTCCTTAAGAAACAGTTCCCTTAGGTGCATCGTACTCGCCTGCCTTTATGTTGTCTAGTTCTCTCTGTGATATCACACTTGCAAGGTGTAGCCTAGTCTCCAATGGAAACATATCTTTGACGTCATCCTGCTGTGAGCCATACTCTTTCACGTATTCCTTCGCCGCATCGTCAATCAGATACATCCATAACTTCTGTGCCTTGTCGTGGTCGTATATGCCCTTGGCCAACTTCCTCTTTATGTTAGAGATTATTGGCATGAATCTTCTTCTGTATAGATCCTCGTTGTTCATTATGAACGTGTCCAGTTCGTTGGTTGCGTCTGAGTCTATTACTTCTGTGATAAATTGTGATGCTCTCATATAAGCATATTTATTAGTAAAGATTCTCTAAAAGCCACATGTAGAAAGGTGATGCGAAATTAAAACGCCATTCTCCGTCGTGCCCCATCTTAGTGACGTGCTTGAATGACTGCTCCAGGTTAACACCCGCTTCACGTTGTTGTGAAGCCCAGGGTTCTGGATATTGCGGTGTGTATAATCCTTCATAGACCAGTGCTCCTAAATCAATCTCATCTATTTCTATGCCTTTGATGTGTAGCAATTGGTCATTTAGAATATCTCCCTTATCATTGACCACTGTTTGACCTTTGCCTTTGCCTGATCTATTGATTATGAGATTGTATTCCTTGCCCTCTTCTAGGTCGTGCTCGAACTCCACAATATCAGGCCTATCTTCTGTGCCTGTTATGTCACCATTGAAATGTCTCTCCCCGTTGAGCAATATCTCCGCATGCGGTGGCTTGTCCCACATTGTGGCGTACAATTCTAGTTTAAATTTTAGTTTTTCGGTTCCCATTCAAATTCTAATCCGGCTGTTCTGCCTGTGTATGGGATATTTACGTCATCCCTGAACAGTTCAATGAATAATTGAGTGCCCGGCACTTGAACTTTCATATACTTGTCATTCCTTTCAAGCACTTCCGCTTCCTTGGTACGATCATTGTTTGTGCATAATAGTGTTATTGTTTCCATTTGTACATCCTTTCAAATTTTTCTGTGATCTCTCTTCTGTTTCCGCCTTGTGCTTCGAACGTGTTGATAAAGTGATCTATCAAATTTGCCGCCAGTCTCCTGTACTCAGGCAAAATCTCTTGTTGCAGTCTAAGAACGAAATCCTGTGGCACACTCCATATTATAGTGCCGGTTGGTACCTTGGGCAACCAATCTCCCACCGCACACATATCTGCCTGAATCTTGTGCAGTTCCGGTGTTGGATTGAAAGTTGGCATAATTCTTCGTGATTCGTCTACCAGGATACACATCAAAGTGCCAAAGTAATCTTCTTTGTAGATATCTTTCTGCATTATTTCTTGATTGAAACAAATTTATCTGTTTCTAGATCGTAAACCAAACCGTGTTTTGTGGAGTTGTCAACACTTTTGCCGAACAGGTCTGCCTTCATGTTGCCGTCTTTGTCAAAGCACTTTGGATTTTTCATCCATAAAAATTTGCAATTACCTGCGAACTTCTTAACAAAGTTCATTCCAACTTCGACACCGTCATTGTTTGCAACACCTGACTTGTTCATTCTGTACTCTGCTGTGAAGTTGAAACTTGCATCAAGTTCGTCCTCGCCTGCTTTGTTGTAGAAGAAACCTATGTTCTTCTCTTTTGTACCCTGTGCGAGATCACTGTTGATGTTTGTGTAGTTTATCGTTCCATCTAGATTAACACTTTCG
>Ga0222719_10006261_pt1 | contig 10159 bp, 10 predicted proteins | sample C33_34DmetaG_FD_165039 | JGI IMG/M metagenome (GOLD analysis project Ga0222719, IMG submission 165039) | Estuarine water microbial communities from San Francisco Bay, California, United States - C33_34D | ecosystem: Environmental > Aquatic > Marine > Unclassified | place: USA: California...
CCATTGGTTTATTAGAGAATCTTACTTAAGTTTAGAGAATAACGTGATTAAAAAATTACCCGAAACAATTGCTCAACTAAAGAATTTGCAGTACCTATCCTTGGAAGGGAATGTCATTAGTTTCGAGCAAGAAAAGTGGATACGATCCGTTGTTCCTGAAGGCTGTAAATTGATCTTCTAGATCCTCTTGGCTAAGATTCTATTTCCTGTAATATTAGCCTTCCATTTTGACGGCGGAAAAACACGCGGAAGGAAACGCAAATAAAGTTTTGTCCGTTTAGAAACCTCTTCTTTTTCATCCTCTCGCATAATTCCAGTAAACTCTATGATTTGCATATTAGGATGCTCTTTTAAATAGATCCTAATGACTTCTGATATAGTCGTCATTACACGGAAAGCATCTCCCTTATTCGTTACCACATATTCTTCTCCCTCATACTCCTCATTCAAAACGCCAAAAACCACAACCGCATGGAAGATATCATTCTTCTTGCGACCAAAGCGAACCTCATATTCAACCTCATGATCAGTCGTAAATTGATATACCTGTCCAGAGGGAATGGCTGGCGTTATGATAGGATATGGCTCCATTTATTTTCCGAATATAATATAATCGCGACTAATATTCTCCTCTCGAGCGGTTGCAATTTGTTTTCCTTTGGATAATGCTTGCACTCCTTGGTTGACATATTCGCGGATTTCAGAAAGGTAAACTTTCTGATCGTCGTTCTCGTCATTCGATATCTGGCTTCGACTCAAGTTTGAGGTTTGGTAATTTATAATCCAACCTTAAATCACCTTCTTCTAAGTTTAATTTCTTCAATCGTTTTTTATAGAGGTAATAATATGCGCGGATGAGTTGAGCCGAACTTTTACCAATTCGTTCAGCAACAATATCTGGACGATTGAGGTGCAAATCAAATTGCTCAAATGGTACCAATCGCCCATTTAATCGAAAAGCAATTCCTTCTAGCGCTTTTCGGGATGCCATGTAGAAATTATCTGGTGTATAGATTAAGAATTCACGCGAGCCAATAGCATGATAAGTGGCCAATAATTCGCAGGATTCATAATTCGTATACTTCACCGCTCCGTCTACTGATGCCGAATAAACGCATGATGCGGTTTGATCACCAACAATCTTGACAATTTCCGAGCGATGATCATTTAACTGATATAATTTTGCTCCTGTTGACGTATCCCAAACAATGATAGCATTATCAGCATCACTTACAGAATTATTTCCACCACCTGAAATTAATTTTTTACCGTCTTTACCATAAGCAATGGAGTTAATCACACTGACGTGTCCTTCTAATTTATGTTGAATCTGCCAATCACTTGTATTGCGTAACAAAATAGTCCGATCCCAAGCGGCGGTAGCTAACTGATTTCCGTCTGGACTAAAAGCAACATCTTTTATTGATATTGTCTGATCGGTAAATTGTTGGATTTCTTTTTTCTTTTGATAGTCCCATATACGTGAAGTACCGTCGAGAGAACCGCTTACCAGCCAGGGTTTTGTCGGATGAAAGTCAATAGACAGAATTCCTCCTGTATGGCCTGTCAAATCCGCTACTCTTTTTCTGGTTTCGATATCCCACACTTTTAAAACATTATGATAACCAGCTCCTGCCAGATAGCGACCATCTTCAGACACTGCAACCGATTGAATTAATTCATAGTCGGTATTAAACGTTGCCGTTTGCTTACCTGTTTCAATATCGTATTGTGCCAACCCTATAGCTGAACTCATCGCAATAATTGATTGTCCATCAGACGTGAATACACAAGGAAAAAAAGCACGGATACTATCGACTACTTTATTGAGACGCAAATCCCATATTTTTAATTGAACCTTATCGGTTGCTACTGCCAAATATCTACCATTTGGGTCGTGCGCCATATTAAAAATACGATTGACCTTTCTGGTCAACTTTTTAAAGACTTGACGGGTTTTAAAATTATAAAGTGTTATGGCGTCGTGATTAGCAAACAGGACAATTTCTCCGTTAGGGTGGGTTGTCAAACTTTGTGTTACAAATGGACTACCGCTGCCATTGGTATGATCAATTAATTTTTGTTTTTCGACATCAAAAATGGCAACACCGCCGGAGTGTAAAGAGAGGTATAAGATCGGGTCTTTTCGATCAAGAGCCAAGCTTATTATCTTACCTTTTTGTGGTTTCGAAACATAGGAAAAACTGCCTTTCTCCATCTCATAAATCCTCAAGCGATCATCAGTAAAACCAGTGGCAATATAACGTCCTTCTTGAGAGATATCACTATTGCTAAAAGGATACAAAAACGACTCAAAAAGTTTGACCGTGCTAATGACCGTTCCATCCTTCAAATTTACATGATGAATATTACCCAAATGATCGAGAATATACCCAACGGCTTTGCTCGTATCTACAATGAATTCGGTTGAATACGAATCAGACATGACCTTTTCAGACTAACTATTTGTATTTACAGCCGTTAGCTTTGAATCGTCATTTGTAAAATACAATTCATCTCCAGCACTTGAAAAAGATAAACCTCATGTATTTTGAGATGTAGAGGTATAAACCGTTTCACCTGAAATCACATTCCAGACTAATAATTCATTGTTAAAAGTTGTTGCTGCTAAATGGATATTATCAGGAGAGAAAGCCAACTGCTCTGCCCTACCTGCTGTGCCCGAAATGGTCCTATATTCCATTCCGGTTGCCAACTCCCAGATTTTAACTTGTTTGTCATTTGATGCGCTTGCTAAAAAACGACCATCTTTTGTCACGCGCATTGCGTTGACCTGATCATTATGTCCTGTTGTTAAAATAACATCCGGACTATCTTGCGCCATAAGCAAGAACCCCGAAAGGAGAAAGAACAAGGTTAATAAGTTACGCATCATGATGATCATACTTTAGTTAAGTGAAGTATCTAAAATCATGCCCGTCTTCTATATTCAATAATGCTTCATAAATTAAGAGGATACCATTCTCGACATCTTCCCTATGCGCCATTTCAACCGTCGTATGCATATAGCGCAATGGTGTAGAAATTAATACAGATGGAACACCTGAATTTGAGTAGGCAAACGCATCTGTATCTGTGCCCGTTGCTCTTGAAGCAGCGGCTCGCTGAAAAGGAATCTTTTTCTCTTCTGCCGCACTGAGCACTAGGCTTAATAAGTTATTTTGAACAGCCGGACCGTATGTTAGAACCGGACCTTTACCAAATTTTAGATCACCTTGTTGAATTTTATCAATCATCGGCGTTGAAGTATCATGGCAAACATCCGTAACAATCGCGACGTCCGGTTTAATCTTTTCTGCAATCATTTGCGCCCCACGTAAACCAATTTCCTCTTGAACTGAATTCGTTATGTATAGACCAAATGGAAGTTTGACTTTGTTTTCTTTTAACATTTTGGCCACTTCAGCAATCATAAAACCTCCGATTCTATTATCCAACGCTCTGCCTAGAAACTTATTCTTATTCAACACCATAAACTCATCCTCATAAGTCACAACGCATCCCACATGGATTCCTAATTTTTCAACTTCCTCTTTCGATTCGCATCCACAATCTAGGAAAATATTGGTCAGTTCTGGTGGATTCTCTTTGGCCTTGCGTGTATGAATTGCAGGCCAACCAAAAACTGCTTTTACAATTCCTTTTGGCGTGTGAATATTCACTCTTTTTGATGGAGCAATCTGATGATCGGAGCCACCATTTCTTCGCAAATAAAGAAATCCGTCATCGGTGATGTAATGTACAAACCAAGAAATTTCATCCGCATGCGCTTCAATGACTACTTTATATTTTGCCTCTGGATTTACAATTCCAACCACAGAACCATAATTATCGACCCAATAATCGTCGACATAAGGTCTAATATATTCTAACCACAACTTCTGCCCTTCGCTCTCAAAACCTGTTGGAGATGGATTATTGAGGTATCTTTCTAAGAAATTAAGTGCTTGTTTACTTAAAATTGATTTTTTCTTTGCCATGCCTTAAAAATAACGATTCTTTTATATCCGAATTCCTTTTTTATCAGGTAAAGCCAATAAAATAAGGGGATTTATTAATTTCGTGAAAAAATTAATAATTATGACCAATCGGCTCATCCTCTTTTTCCTACTGATAATATCTCCCATTTCTTATGCGCAAGATTGGGACTTAAGTGATTTCTTTGTTTATGATGCGATGCTCGAGCAGAAGGTAGACGAGGTTTTTGAAAGTCTCAATGATACCAGTCGAGCAGGTCAAATGATCGTTCCAGCAGCTGGTCGTTTGGGTAAATCACAGGATCATCTAAATAATTTGCTAAGCAAAAATCACATTGGCGGTATTCTATTGTTGAACGGAACAAAGTCTGGTTTTACTGAAATGGTCAATGACTTTAATCAGATCAATGCCAATCATGGAGGTTTACCACTGCTCTATTCTGCAGATGCTGAACCGAGTTTAATTGGCTATAAAATTAAAAACTGTACGCCTGTTAAGAAGGCTAATTTAATGGTTAGCCGTGCAGAAGTTAGAAAATTTGCCGCCTCTATTTGTAAAGATTTAAAAGATATTGGCATCAACTATAATTATGCCCCAGTTGTGGACATGTCCCCAAATGAAGCCATCTCTTACCGTGCTTTTGGCGATAATGCCGATACCGCTCAAATTTGGTCGCGTGTCTTCATTGAAGAAACTCAAAAACGCGGTATAGTAGCTACGGCAAAACATTTTCCTGGACACGGTTATGTGGTTGGGGATACACATAAGAAACTGGTCTATATAGATGGTGAAATGCTAGAGGTTGAAAACTATCGACCGTTGATTAATGCTGGTGTTCTCTCAATTATGGTAGCACATATTGCTATTAAAAACAATGAGACCTACAATACGAATGATTTACCTTCTTCTGTTTCACGGAATATTGTGACGGATTTGCTGAAAAACAAAATGAACTTCAAAGGCTTAGTTGTTACAGACGCCATGAACATGGGTGGTGTAGCATCTATCCCAAACTGTGAATTAAAAGCGGCAAAAGCTGGATGCGATTTGATTCTGATGCCTATTGATGAGGAAAAAGCCTTAAAGGATATTATCAGTGAAATGTCCAACGATCAGGGATTTCAGCGACAAGTCTATGCATCTGTGCGGAAAATAATTCGCTTAAAAATCTGTCTCGGACTATTATAAAAAAGCATGTAAAAAGAAAACGCCTTTCGAAAAATCGAAAGGCGTTTTTTATATCGTGTTATTTGGTTTTAGCTATTGCCTTTAGCATAATCCGCTAAGAACTTTTCTAATCCAATATCTGTCAATGGGTGTTTTAATAATCCTAAGATTGAACTCAGCGGACCAGTCATCACGTCTGCACCAATCTCAGCGCAGTTGATTACGTGCATCGTGTGGCGAACAGAAGCTGCTAAAATTTCTGTTTCAAACATGTAATTATCATAAATCGCTCTAATCTGAGCGATTAAATCTAGTCCGTTTGAAGAAATATCATCTAAACGACCAACAAATGGAGAAAGGTAAGTTGCTCCTGCCTTTGCTGCCAAAATGGCTTGTCCTGGAGAAAAGACCAATGTACAGTTCGTTTTGATTCCTTTATCCGAGAAATATTTGATCGCTTTAATCCCATCCTTGATCATAGGAATTTTGACAACAATATTTGGATGCAAAGCTACAAGGCGTTCACCTTCCCTTACCATTCCTTCAAAATCAGTTGAGATAACTTCTGCACTTACGTCTCCATCTACGATATTGCAGATGTCTACATAATGTTTTAAAATATTTTCTTCCCCTGTGATGCCTTCTTTAGCCATCAATGATGGGTTAGTGGTTACACCATCTAAAATACCTAGGTCATTGGCCTCTTTGATTTCTTCCAAATTTGCCGTATCGATAAAAAACTTCATAATTTCTTTTAATTTTTCAGTTCGCTAGCCACAAAGATAAGGCTTGTCTTTTATGAATTCGAATTAGTTATTAACAGGATATGCACGAAGGCTTTTATGGATTGCAAAAATCACAATACACAGGGTCTTCAAATTCCTTCTTGTTCGGATGCTTTTTTTCTTCCTGATGGTCACATTTAACGCATCCCCAGACTTGAGTTTTAATTGATCTTGTTGGACGACTACACCATTGACATGGTAAACCAGCAATGTTTTTTACGGGTCCAAAACCGGGAGATTGACAGGAAGGACAGGCTGATAAAATACGTTCGGAAAGTTTTTTACCCAAAGCTCCTATATGCGCCATTCTTTGCGGATTAAGATGCGCACGCATATCGGTTTCTAACCAAAGTTCTTGGTGATTCTTCAACTGATTTTTAACGGCCTCTTGAAATTGCTTGGGATCGGTTATTCCCTTAACAATATCTTCATGGCTACTTTCTGATTTGCGAAGAATAATTGCAGACTCCGGAAAACCTATTTTTTCAGCAAATGCCACTGCTTCCTTCCATGAATGAATGCACTGACCTGCAAAATTAGTTTCGGTGACGATACTTTTTTCTACAATTTCTAATCCATTTTCAAAATCAGAAAAGAGCAATAATTCTTCATTACCAGATACAAAAAACAGATGGGGGTGTTGACCAAAAGAGCCCTCGCTTGCTAAGGCTAAAGCACAACCTGTCATTTCATGTGCGAAACGATTTTTTTTACGGGCAGCCTCGAGGGGCGAATCTAAACGCTCTACCTCTCCAGAGAAAGTACCAAATTGGTCCGTATCAAAGTTTTCAATCGTACGACAGTTGACACCAAGTTTAGAAACAAAAACAGGAGCCAGCACCGCTTCTTTCTTGTGTTTCGTGGCAATCACGAGTTCAAGATTTTTGTAGCGTTGGTGCACAGCTCCTGATTGTTTTAGGTAAAGTATCTATATCTTACTGCCCCTGCCCTAATGAGAATCCTTTTTTCCCATCAAAGGTGTAGAGGTTTTCAGTTTTAATTACATCTACATTATTCGCAAGCGCATTGCTTAATACATTCACGATTTCTTTTTTATCAACGACTTCTTCTGAAGGCATTAGAAAACGACATCTCCAGTGGTTCGTACAGTATGTTTCGTCAAATCCATTTGGCCAAACTTTAACCCCACGGTTCGTGATCATTTGAAGTTTTAAGCCTTCTGATTCGATTGACTTCAAACGTTCGGCCACGTTGTTAGGGTTTTTGTCCTTATCGTCAACAAAAACATCAACTCCCAATAATTCTTTTTTCGATGCAGGACGTTCTTTCACTTTTGGAAGATCGAATGGTTTATCTGCATTGTAAACAACTGCTGTTAATTGCTCAGGACTTTTTCCAAGATTTGCGATAACTGCATCTGCAAATTCTTTTGTTCCGACTTTCTTCGTACTTACACCTTCTTTATAAATATCTGGTGTATGTGTTCCTTCTTCAATCGTTCTAAGCCAAGCGTTATGAATTTTTTCAGCTGCTTTGTTTTCACCAATATGGTTCAACATTAAAATTGCACCTCTTAATAAACCTGAAGGGTTTGCGATGTTTTTTCCAGAAATATCTGGAGCACTTCCGTGAATCGCTTCAAACATAGCAACAGACTCCCCAACATTTGAAGATCCTGCCATTCCTACTGATCCAGTAATTTGTGCAGCTACATCTGAAAGGATATCGCCGTATAGGTTTTGCATGACGATTACATCAAATGCTTCTGGTGTATCAGCTAATTTTGCCGCCCCTATGTCTACAATCCAATGTTCGTTTTCGATTTCAGGATATTCAGCTGCAACTTCATCAAAGATCTTGTGGAACAAACCATCTGTTTGTTTCATGATATTGTCTTTTGAAAAACAAGTCACTTTTTTGCGACCATTATGCTTAGCATATTCAAAAGCATAGCGAATGATTTTTTCACTCCCAGGACGTGTTATCAATTTCAAACATTGAACCACATCTTCTGTTTGTTGATGCTCGATACCTGCGTATAAATCCTCTTCGTTTTCACGAACAATTACCACATCCATTTCCGAGTGCTTTGTTCTGACATAAGGATGCAAGCTAGAACATGGTCTCAAGTTTGCGTATAAACCTAAGGTCTTACGCATGGTTACATTCAAACTCTTGTAACCTCCACCTTGAGGTGTTGTAATCGGTGCTTTTAAGAATACTTTGTGCTTACGGATACTTTCCCAAGCTTCTGACGATATACCCGAAGTGTTTCCAGACTCATATACTTTTTTTCCGACTTTGATTTCATCGAATTGAACGTCTGCGCCTGATGCTTCAATAATGCGAACAGTCGCTTCCATAATTTCAGGACCGATTCCGTCCCCTTTAGCCATTGTTACAGTTTTCATAGCTTTTTTTTGTGTTTTGCGCTACAAATTTGCAACATTCAATCCATATATTTTTATTTATATTTTGAATGTTACGTATAAAATTATTTTATGCATTTTAAGTCAACTCCTTAAAGTCTTTATTTATTTAGTTTTAGAGGAACTTTTAACGAGTGTATTAATTGTTTTCATCTCAGCAGGTGTCAAATCACGCCAACTTCCTACAGGCACATCTAAGCTCACATTCATAATGCGAATGCGTTTCAATTTGACGACATCATATCCCAAATATTCGCACATCCGTCTTATTTGTCGGTTTAAACCTTGCGTCAAAACAATTCGAAATTTATTCTTGTTGATCCTTTCGACCTTACACTTCTTTGTTTTTGTTCCTAAAATGGGAATACCATTTGACATGCGATGAATGAAACGATCATCAAAAGGACGATTGACGGTAACGATATATTCTTTTTCGTGATTATTATCTGCTCGCAAAATTTTATTGACAATATCTCCATCGCTGGTTAAGAAAATAAGTCCTTCACTTGGTTTATCTAATCGGCCGATCGGAAAGATCCTTTCTTTATGTCCTATAAAGTCAATAATATTATCTCGCTCTTTTCGTGTGTCGGTCGTGCAAACGATGCCCACCGGTTTATTAAAAGCGATATAAACAAATTTATCTTTGCTTTGCAGGCGAATACGTTCTCCATCCACATGGACCTCCGCTGTTCTAGGAATTTTTGTTCCGAGTTCAGGGACTTTCTTATTGACTGTAACTCGATTGGCTTCAATCAGTCGATCAGCCTCTCTTCTTGAACAATACCCTGCCTCGGTGAGGAATTTGTTTATGCGTATGAGTTCCACCTGTATGATTTAGACGTGTGTCACAAATATAATCGTGATTATTGAATAGAAAATGATCGCTTAAAATGAATACGTGAAACCTGCCGATACAGTGCCAAAATGCAGCCAATTCTTAACATAACCATCACTTGGTCCATCTGTATTATCAGAAGTTCCAACTGCTCCTCCTCCTAAATACCTGAGATTAAGGAAAGCGTCTACATTTTGATGTACTTTAATTCCTGTTCTTAAACTGGCATCCAAAATAGCACCAACGACTTCATTATCACTGCCATTCAAATAACTCACAGGCGCATAGATTCCGTCTGCTTCTAATTCCGCATAAACTTGCTTACTAAAGTGATAGCGACTTCTAATTTTTAATGCAGGTACAATTCCAACATCTCTGTTCGCTCGATATAAATTACCGTCTCCAGACTCAAAGGATATGGTTGCATTTCTGATTTGAATTGTTCCGCCAATACCAAAACTCCATCGTTCACTATTCGGAGCCAGTTCTCGTAAGTAACTGAATCTGTAAAACGGGAAATTATAAAGGGTTCTAACGCTCGTTGTTGCGGCGAATAATGCACCGTCTACAATTAAATCTTCATTGAGGTATACCTGCGTTTCTAATCTGAGCGGCTGATACAACAAGATAAACGCATTGCGTTGTTTGATATCCAATTCCAAGGAAGGACGAATAATTGGAAAAAGCACATCCTGTCCACCATCGTTACGATAATCGAAATAAGTGCCATCGTTTCCGAATTGTACTTTATGGTCAAAAACACCTAAAAATCCAATCTCGGCCACTGCTCTCAGCTTGACATTTTTAAGTGGCAGTTCGGTCTCATTCTGTCCAAAAGTCGAATTCAACGTCAGTAAAGAAACGGCGATCAAAATGAGTTTAAAATTCATATTTCAGTTTTTGTTTTTATAAAGTTAATGTTTCTAACCATGCAACAGCGAATGATGTGGTTTGTTCAGAATGCAAATACGCTGATTCCA
>Ga0222719_10006266_pt1 | contig 10155 bp, 22 predicted proteins | sample C33_34DmetaG_FD_165039 | JGI IMG/M metagenome (GOLD analysis project Ga0222719, IMG submission 165039) | Estuarine water microbial communities from San Francisco Bay, California, United States - C33_34D | ecosystem: Environmental > Aquatic > Marine > Unclassified | place: USA: California...
TATACTAAAGATCACTATGAAAGGAAACTATGGAAAATATAGTAGAACTAAAGCAAGCAGTTGACGTTATTAAACCGATACTAAATGCATCACAAACACAGACGCTAAACCAAATGATAATTGACGCAGTAACGTCATATCATGAAGGTATGGTTGACGAAAAAATAAATGATGATTTAAATGTACTCAATCTAGTAAGAAGTGAGTATATATTTAATGATTCACCCTTTTAATTAAATACTATGTGCATCTGCACGCTTTACATTTGTCTTGCGTGCATCTGCATACAATACACATAACATATGAAAGGAATACTATGGACAAAGCTATAGAAAAATTACAACTATTAAACAACAAACAGTTAACGAGAATAATCTCATGGTTAATAAGAGACTTACTTAACTGGAGTAAGAATGATAGAGTACGAGATGATTTACGTACACATAGTGCAATGATACTTGAGGCATTCTTATATCAAATAAATAAAGAAACAATAGACGAAGAAGAATAATGGGTGGTTGGTTATTATGCGAAGGTTGTGGTAGATATTCACATACACATAACGGTGGTGGATTAATTAACAATCAACACTATTGCGAACCATGCTATCCAGAATATATAGAGGAGGAATAATGCCTAATTGGTGTCAAAATAATGTAGTAATTGAGGGTGATAAAGATGCTCTTGATAAACTAATAAAAGATATTACAAATGACGATGATACAATATCATTAACCAATACAATGCCTACCCCAACTGAATTTGTAGGTATACACAGTGGTTCTATAACTATCGATGATGTTAGATATAGTAACTGGTATGAAGATGAAGATGGTACACGTAGACCAGTAATGGATATGGTACTTGATGAACTTAAAGAAAAATATAAATGTGATAACTCTAATGACTGGCAGTATCTTAATTGGGGTACTAAATGGGGAGATTACGAAACTGTTATTGACAGAGCAAATGATACAACACTTAATGTATGGTTTGAAAGTGCATGGGGTGAACCGTTTATGTTATTACAACATATAGCAGAAATGTACAAATTGAAGATGGTTAATAAATATCTTGATGAGTTCGAATATTATGATGAAGTCGAACCACATCAAACAGATTATCCAATAGAAAATTACGAAATGATTGTACAAGAACATCAATCATCAATGCTAGAAATAATAAATAAGAGTTACACATGACATATAAATACGTAGATAGTAATACAAAAATAAATGAGAATATATTATCAGTTGACTTTCATTTTGATGGTGATGTCACAATGGAGGACGCTATTGCACAGATAGATGCAATGGTAAGTAACATAGATAACGATGGTGATATAGAATTTAACTCACATAACATGCGAATGTTTAGCATATCACACTTAAGTAACTTGTTAGAGTAACTAACGCGAGCTACCTTATTGGTAGCTTGTAGCATATAGAAGTCGACCATTTGGTAACCAATCCATTAGGTCTAATCAACTGTGTGTTACAAGCTACACGTACGTAGCTATGGGAGATAATATGACTGAGTACATCGTTGCCCTACGAAATACCACTCAGTCATGTCTCCTTCTCTCTCGGAAATATTGACCTTCGAGAGAAGTCGACTATGAAAGAAAGGAAATAATATGGACGTAATAGGTCTGTCATCTAGAAAACGTAATGTTAGTAAGTACAATATTGTAGTTAACTATATGGCACAAGATAGTAATGACGATAAGTCATTTATTCCAGACGACATGGATGAAGCGCATACAGTATATCGTGTTGAAGTATATGCAGATAGCTTAATCAATGCCGTTAACCGTGGTATGGAGATAGTAACTCATGCACGAGCGGAAGTTATGGCTGATTATATTAACAGTAATCCAATGTATATGAACCAAGAGACGTTTACTCGTGAAGATATAGAAAATATTTATGAGCAAGCTGTAGAAATTGGTTTGTTTCAACATTGGTTAGCAATGCAACCTACATCTATTCAAGCTAACAAAGCTGATGATGAGGATAAATTAATTGATATGACTGTTGATAATGTAATGCATCACGCTTCACATATTGGCGATGATGCGGAAGATTTCCTAAAGGAGCAAGACAATGATAATGCCTGAAGGAATGCAAGCTGCTACACCACCCGAACCATATCTAAATAGAAAAGGTAAGCAACCTAGTCTATTAACAAATGACAAAGTAAGAATACTTTTATCATCACCAGAACAATGGTTCATTATATCTACTAAAGACAAGTGGATTAGTGGTGTTAAAGCAAACATTGAGTCTATGACTCAGAAAAATATCACACACTTATCAGACAAAGGTAAGTTTGAGATACAACAAAGAAAAAATAAAACTGGACAGATAGATATTTATTGTCGATTTGTCCCCAACTATGAAGAGGAGATACTATGAGCAACAATGATTGTTGGAAGATGATATCATCTGTACTAGGTAAGACACGTAGAACATTATTATACGGGCCACCAGGTACAGGTAAAACATATAGTGCTGTTAAGCAAAGCACACCATTAGATATGGATGGTAAAGCTAACGTTTATCAGATTACTATGACAGAAGACACAGCCGCAGCTAACTTAGAAGGTTTTTATAAACCTGCTAAAGATGGTGGCTTTGAATGGCATGATGGTATTGCTATTCAAGCATGGCGTAACGGTGGTAGATTGGTTATCAATGAGATAGACCATGCTTCACCAGATGCTATGACATTTCTACACGCTATTCTTGATGACCAAGACATAGCAATGTTGACATTAAACAATGATACTAAGGAGACAGTACGTCCAGCTGAAGGCTTTCAAGTCGTAGCTACTACGAACAGTCCACCTGAATCATTGCCACTAGCGTTAAAAGATAGATTCCCTGTGAAAATACACGTTGACAGCATACACCCTAAAGCATTGGAGAAATTTCCAGATGAGTGGCACGGTGTAATTAATGACACAACAATGGTAGAAGATGATGAAGAACGTATCTCAGTACGTGCATGGACAGAGTTCTTTGCATTACAAGAGAAAGGTTTTTCACCTGAAACAGCAGCTAAGTTAATCTTTGCAGACAAAGCAGAAGAATTAATAGATGCTGTTACATTAGCTCGTGCCTAACAGCAAAGCTTATCCATATCCAGAGATTGTTACTGGTGAGAAGTGGGAAGTAATAGGTACTGTTAACAACAGTCCTGAAGGTTCTACAGATAATCTCAACAGACAGATGACAGTACCACTCGACAGAGAGTGTGAGGAATGCGGTATCAATCATAGTCGTATGATACGTAGACATGAACTTGGTCATGCCAAGTGGAGTCCGAAGACTATGGGTAAGCTAAAGCCAGGTGTACGTGCAGAGGCAGTTCATGTATTAGAAGAAGTTAGAGTTAACCATCTTTTATACGAGAAAGAACTTGCACTATATGAACCTTCAAAATGTTTAGATGCATTACAACAAGAAACTATGCAATTAGTTTATGAATCAGGTATTGCAGAAATAATACTGTTAGGTTTAGCAAGTAAGTGGAAAGTACCAGACAATGATACTAACCGAAGATTCGCTAATTATAAATACAATGATGAGTGGGTCACTATGTCAGCATGTTTTAACATGTTACAAAATGATGACACTGTCACTGATTTCCGTAAACAACAAATTAAATATGCAGAACAGGTAGTAAGAAGATATTATCAGAGCATAACTAATCATGGTTACGGTCAAACTATTAGCTATCGTAAAGTACAGAAGTATGCAGAATCATTAAGTGAAATACTGGACATGTTCAGAGATAAACCTGAGCATGATGAAGTATATAAACCAAAACCTAAACCATCTTCTTCAGAAGAAGGTGAAGGTGGTGGTGAATCACAAGATTCTAATGAGTTAGGTGGTGGTTCTTTAGAACAACGTACCAAACAAGATATACAGGAATTGTTATATACCAGTTCTAGTGGTACAGGTAAATGGGGTGAAATGTTTACACATCAACCTCCATTAACTGTTAACTTACAAGCTAGACTTAAAGGTGGCAGAGCTTACAGACCTGCTGACTTTGGTTACAATCCTAAATACATTAATAGATACTGTATAGATAAAAAGATATTCAAACAAAAAATGACACAGCTTGGTGGCACAATACTTATTGACGCATCAGGTTCAATGTCGTTTGATGGTGAAGATATCCTAGAAATTATGCAGATGTTACCTGCAGTTACTATTGCTATGTACAATGGTCGTGGTTATACAGGTGACTTACGTATTATTGCTAAAAATGGTAAGCGTGTTAATCAACAGTATCTAGATAGACATTCAGGATACGGTAATGTTGTAGATGGACCAGCTCTAGAGTGGCTAGGTACACAACCAGCTAAAAGAATCTGGGTATCAGACATGCATGTGTTTGGTGCTAAAGGTGACGTAGCTGGTTTCAATCTAATGGCTGATGTAAATAAGCTTGTTAGAAAATACAATATTATAAACCTTAAAAATATACAAGAAGTAAAGGAACATGGACTTAAATTGAACATGTGATACAGTGGTAAGGATATAAGGTAACTCGCGAGAGTGCAAAGACTCCTTTCCTTTGTTAAGCCTTAACTCGGAAGTGGAATAGAGTCGTAGGAGAACTACGGACAAGGTTTCAAATGATGTCAACAATCATCCTATAGTGAACACCACTTCACTTACCTCAAATTAGTGATACGCTGGCAGGGAAACGGAGCTGTGAGTGTGCTAATCATGCACGCGAAACAGCGAGGGAATCCCGGAGAAGCGTATCACGAAATTAAATACACACATAATATAATACTGTGAGTATAATGAATACTATGAAAGATATAGATAAACTGCTGTCAGAAGCAGAAACAGGAAAGCATAGCAAGATACTCGATAGAATCACTGACGAAGCCAAACCTTTTTGGCTTGGATGTGAAGAAAGAGTTATTGCTGGTAAACAATTGAAACCTTATGTAGTATCTAGACTACTTAAAGAACATTTCAATATCAAGATAAGTGAATCCGCAGTGAGGAATCATTTCATTAACTTGTTAGATAACAATGGCAAGTAAAGATAATATAGACGAACTGTTTGCTGAGGCTGAATCACTTAAAATTCAAGCACTCAAAGCAGATAACCTTCGTTTATTAAAACAATTAGATAAAGCTAAGAATAAAAAAGCTGACTTAATTGAAGCTTTACTTGAAGCAGTTAATACTAACTTAAGGACGTGGGATAAACCTAAGATACCTAAACCTACAATTTCTAAGAAAAATAAAGATGAAGAGGTAGCTGTTGCAATACTATCTGATGTACAACTTGCGAAAGTAACACCAGATTATAGCACAGAGGTAGCTGAGGCACGTGTAATTGAATACGCTAATAAAATTGTAACCTTAACAAACTTACAACGACATGCACACACAGTAAAAAAGTGTGCAGTTTTAGTTGCTGGTGACATAGTAGAAGGTGAGCTTATATTCCCAGGTCAATCACACTTAATAGATGCAAGTCTATATAACCAAGTGACAGTAGACGGTCCAAGAATATTGACAAAGTTCTTTGACATATTACTTGCTAACTTTGAAGAAGTAGATGTTACTTGGGTGATAGGTAATCATGGTAGCTTAGGTGGTAGAGCTAGAAAAGACTACCATCCTGATAGCAACAGCGATAGAATGCTAGGCAAAATCATGTCAATGATATATGAAAAAGAAGAACGTATATCATTTGGTATACCAACAGGTGACGAACACTGGTTTGGTATAGCAGACTTAGGTGAAAACTGTAGGTTCTTTATATGGCATGGAGATAATGTACGAGGACACGGTGGTTTCCCTTGGTATGGTTTCGGTAAGAAACTATTAGGTTGGAAAGCATTGGCTGCAGCTAAACTAATGCCTGACTTTGACTACGCAGTAGCTGGACACTTCCATACACCTACAACAATGTATGTTAATGACATACGTTTATGGGTTAATGGTAGTACAGAAAGCTACAATACATACGCACAAGAACAGCTTGCTAGTATGGGAAGACCATGCCAGTACTTGTTGTTTGCTAAGCCAGGTCAAGGCGTAACTGCTGAATACCTTGTAAATTTAGAAGATGCGTGAGTATAATAAATATATGGCTAACTTAATTGTCAAGTCTAAATGGAAATTAATGAGTATAGAATACTCTGGTTTAGGTGATAGACCGCAGATTATACTTGTTAACGACCAAGGTGACGTAAAGTTAATACCTCTTGAACGTGGTATAACTAACATTGCGAAGCTAGTAGACTTGAATACAGAAGAAGAATAGAAACTTCCTTCTGCCTCGGCACTGTTGCCCTTCGGCAGAAGTAAGTAAAGAAAGGATAGTTATGAATAATAACGTTGACTTGTTATCCCCATTTTCACAGGAGCTAGTAAAGAAAGCACCTGCTGGTAAGTTCGGGGATTACGTACCACACGCTAATTATGTAGAAAGACTACGTGATAGCGGTGTTAAATACTCCTGGTCATGTGAACCTATATACGGTACACACAATGGAGAGAAAAGAATAGTCGGTGCTAAAGGAACTATAACCATAGAGGGTATGGGTAGTTATGATGGCTTCGGTGATGTTGATACCTTCAAGCTTGGCAATGCTAAGTTTAATGACGGTAACAACCTTAAAGATGCAGAGTCTGATGCATTCAAACGTGCATGTATGCGTTTTGGTCTAGGTGTAGAGCTATGGTCTGGTAGTAAACAGACTGAAGAAGAAGCTACATCTATTGCACCTGATGGTTATACACAAGAGCAAGCAGACAAAGATGCCATGGTAGAAGTTACCAAAGTAGACATGCGTTTAAAAGAAAATAAATTGTCTAAAGAAGACAAAGCTGCACATAATGCAATTATGGATAGCATTTTAAATACAACAGAAGGAGAATAACTATGGAAACATATACAATAGGTCAAGTATTAACTACTTTACCTACACGAGCAAGACATAAAACAATTAATCGTAATTTATTTGAAGATGAATACAAAGATAAATTAGATGCTGTACCTAATCAATGGATAGTAATAGATACTGTTGATTTGACTGATATAAAAATAGCAAGTCCAGAATATAAAAAAGCAATTGGTAAATATTATCACAGACGTAAATCTTGGGCTAGCAAACACACTAATTATGAATTTGAATGTATAAGAACAACAACACAATTCATTATGCTTGGTAAAAGAGTCATTAATTCTGTGTCAATATGAGTCAGGATGTACAGTTTATAGCAGAAACAGTGCAAAGTATGACTGCTAATGTAGAATCACCAGAGACTCTTAACAAGATACTCGGTTCTGCAAATCAGTATGCACAACTAAAGAAGTTACCTGCAGACAAAACAACATGGACAGATGAACAGTTAGATATGTATTTTAATTACATAGAAAAGCTTGTTGATATGCCCACTGTTGTTACGCAAGAATCATTTGACACTATGTCAATAGAAGAAAAGCTTAATGCAGTAGGACTTGAAGTACAAGATAGCACAGAGCCAGGTGTACAACCAGCTGGTGATATGCTGGAAGGAGTTGTTAAAAAGATGGAACAACAAAATAAATATCGTGACGACCTTAAATGTCCATTCTGTGGACAGATGGTATACGACAACCGTAACAGTAAACGGTCAGAGAAAAGTCCAGACTTTACTTGCAGTACTAATGACCCCGTAATATGCGGAGGACATAGTGGTAAATGGCGTAAGTCTTGGTGGCTTGATAACTCAGACCTACCTAAAGAGTGGAACTTAGATGGAGAATCAATATGATACCTAGTGCATTTAGAGGGGTACTTGTACCCGCATATGTAAAAAGTAAAACTCAGTTAGTTGCTTGGGCGTTAGAGGAATTTATGGAATCTGACCCTATAACTAACTGGGAATTTGTAAGAGAATTATACTGCCATAGATTTGGTGGGATACTCTTTAACTTAAGAGCAGAAGGTTATGAAATAACTACACTGCCTACTAAAACCAAGGGACTTGTCAGTTACTACTGCACCAAAGTACCTACTAGAACTACCATTAGCTAATGATAGAAACAATTTTAGCAGCGTGTTTGTGGATAACACCACCGACACCTGCTGAATTAACCGAGTACCAGAGTTGTCGTGAAACAAAGTATGTGGTGTACAGTGTTGAGAAATGGATACCTCTGGTACAAAGTTATTTTGCAGAAGAAGACGTTGTTCGTGCATTAAAGGTTATCTATTGCGAAAGTAGTGGACAGCCTGCAGTTACGGGACAAAATACTGACGGTACGAATGACGTTGGACTCTGGCAATTTAATGACAAAACTTGGGCTTGGTTAAAAAATAAGCTTGGTATAATAGGTAGTAGAGATAATCCAGAAGTTGCTACAAGATACGCAGCTTGGTTAGTCTACAATGATGGCTGGCATCACTGGAACTCTAGTAAACATTGTTGGAAAGGTAACTATGATTTATAAACAATACAATAAATTATTAAACGAAATGAAAGATGACATAAAAGATATGTTAAATCTTACTTGTACAATCTGTAACAAAGCATACGTAACTACATTTGAATTAGTTAAGTATTGTTCTGATTGTATAGAAAAATTAGAAAGAGAAGTAGAGAATGGCGAAATCTGATAAACAAATATTAGATATAGAAACTATAAATATATTTAATCATCCGCGTTACATGAAAGTATGGGCGCAGAGATTTAGTAAAGCATGTGGTAGTGATACATTTAACGTAGCACCAGACACAATAGCATTAAGATACCTGATGGATAAATTTGTAAAAGATTACAACTTTCATCTAGCAGAATTAGAGGAGGAATAACTATGCCAAATACATTTAAAGCATTTGCATCTAAAGAAGCTAGAGATGCTGAAACAGATATGGATGCAAGACAAAAGTTCAGAGATTGGGAACAAAGTAAAAGAGACTTAGCTGCTGCTGCTACCGAGTTTGGTGGTAGAAGATTGTTAGGTGTAACAGATAAAGGTAATGCTATATGGGCGCAGTACTATATAGATAAAGAAACATTAAACATTGAAGTGTCATTGACACATGGAATAGAAACTATACGTAAAGCTAAGCTATGTCCTAGACGTGTAACGTTAGCTCGTGGTGAAAAGTTATTAGATTTAGACCACGCTATGCGACCTAAAACACAGAAAGATACAGGCGAAGTAACACAAAATACTATACGTTACATAGATAAATTATTTAATATGTCTGAATCAAGCATAGGTAAAGTCAAAGGTAAATGTAGTACACAATTGTTTATGCTTATATCTAATGCTGTATACGAAGGTTCATCTAATGTAGATAAGTTTAGATGGAATGATGTAATGAAAACATGGGATATGCCAAGCGGTAAATACTTAACAGTATATGGATAATGTACCTACGTATAGACCTTTACCTAAGTATCTTACTATACAACCAAGTAAGATAGAAGGTTTAGGTCTATTCACAACCAAAGCTATTCGTGATTTAGATTCATCTATTGGTGTAACACATGTGTTTGTAGATGAGAAAGGTTTAGTAATACGCACACCGCTAGGTGGTTTTATTAACCATAGTGACGAACCTAACTGTGAAGTAATACGCCATGAAGGTACATATGTTAATCAGTTGTATCCTATTAGACCTATTAAAGCTAACGAAGAAATCACACTTAAATATACAATGTACAGTATCAATGAATGATATAGCACAAATAAGAGAAGAGGCCTTTAAAAGAGCTGGAAACGCCTGTGAGTGGGCAAACTGTGGCAGTAACAAATGGTTAGAGTTAGCTCACATAAAAGATATAGGTATGGGTGGCAACAAAGCACGCAAATATAATGTAAATAATACAGCTGTACTATGTAAATGGCATCACGATATCTACGATGGACGACAATCTATGGGTACTAAGGTAGCGTACAGAGAACTGTTAAAAGGATATTTAGATAGACACTCAGATGTTAGTTAACCGAAGTAACCTTGGTCTTTAAGTTTCTTCATATCCATCATATCTTGTGCAAGCTTATCATGTTTTAAACCACGGTATACATTAGCAACGTCTGACGCAGTAAGTTTATCTTTACTTGCATTAGAACCGTATGCTTTACGAGCTAAAGCTTGTTGTTGTTTA
>Ga0222719_10006268_pt1 | contig 10155 bp, 8 predicted proteins | sample C33_34DmetaG_FD_165039 | JGI IMG/M metagenome (GOLD analysis project Ga0222719, IMG submission 165039) | Estuarine water microbial communities from San Francisco Bay, California, United States - C33_34D | ecosystem: Environmental > Aquatic > Marine > Unclassified | place: USA: California...
GACCCCCTATTGCCTCGCGGTTAGTAAGAATAAACACCCTTTTTCATCATTCAGAAAAGTATCGTCATCCCTGGGAGTTGCTTTCAATACTCTCTTTCGGGCGGCTTCATCTACGAGTTGAATGAGTTGAGCATCAGAAATTCGGCCATATGTCTCTAGAATCCAAGCTCTGGTCGATCGAAACCGTCATCGATGTGTAGTCGATGTGCCGGAAATCAGAATAGCGTCGTTTGTTGGTCGGCCAGGTCTACTGGCGGTGAGCGGTTTTGTGGGTCAACTGGCCGATCCAGTCCCAGGTGCTTCAGGATCTTCTGAATAACATCAGGATCCTCTATAGATGCAATGATCCTGACGGGCCCACCACACTTCTCGCATTTCTCAATCTCGATGGCGAACACACGCTTAAGCCGCTGCGCCCAGGTCATCGAATAGACCTTTGGTTTCAGGTTCTCTTGTTCTTCCACCGGTTTCTGCGGAACAACATATTCGCGCAGTTTACTGTTGTACGGAAGGCCGCCCCGTGAGAACACCCCGTGAAACCGTGTCAGATTGACCCTTGGTTTGGGTACCAGCGCCGCCAGCCGCCCCATGAATTCCATGGGACTGAGTACCACATGAGTGGTCCCATCATCGTAAGGTGTCTTCAGCGCGATGACGACGTTGCCGTTGTGGGCAAGGGAAAGGCGCTTCTCCGCAATAGCTGGCCGCGTAATGTACCGGCACAAGCGCTCAAGCTTCTTGCGCTGATTAGACTTGCAGGCGATACCAGCATGCAAAGAGAAGCCAGCTTGTTTGGTTACCAGGTCGTCGCCCCTTCTCTGTTCGGTCCTGACAGGGACTGTCTGTAACGTTAGCGCTTTCCGTCCCGCATTGGGACCAAATGCCAGGCGATAGGTAATAGATGCACCGACAATCGCACCCATGGCATCTTCCTCGTCCTGGATCAGATCCAGGTGCTCTGACTCCGCATCACGAACCAGGTAACCTGCCTTTTCCAGAAACCGCGAGACGCGCCTGGCAATTGCGTGGGCAATAACATCTAGGTCATCACAGGTAGGCGGTTTGACCGGCCAGAAGTAGCCGTTGGCATCGTAGATGCCGTTCAGGTAAAGCATGTGGAAGTGAGGATTCAAATTAAGAGCTGAGCCGAAGCGCTGAAACCGGATGGCGGATCATTGACAGGGTCAGTGAGCTTTTGAACTTTCGTTAGCTTCTATCCCTCTAGGGAAAACGGACACTCGTGAGCGTCTCCGACACCAAGAATAGGCGCTTGGCGCCCTCCACGTCATAGGCCCAAGGTGCATGGCCATTTCTGGGATCTTCCGATGTTACCGGTTTTGCAATCTGACAGTCCGCCAGGTATGACCCACCATGCTGCGTCAGTTCAGGTGCTGTCGCCGCCCAAACCGAGGTCGCGGCGCCTTGCTCAACCGTTTTCTCCTCAACCCCATCACGCTTGATCGCCTCTCTCATGGTATCGAACAGCGTTTGCGGTAGGTGCCGCATAAGGTCCGTTTCGATCACACCAGGGTGAACGGAGAACGCCAACAAGCGGTCTGAATATCGTCGATGCAGCTCAAGCGCGAACCAAGCATTCGCGGTTTTCGACTGAGCATAAGCAAGGCTTGGGTCGTAGTCGCGGGACTCCCAATTAAGATCGTCAAGGTCGACGGAGCCGCGCAGATGCGCACCAGAGCTCAGCGTGATGACCCGACCACCCGCCGCAATAATCGGCATAAGGCCTGCTGTTAATGCGAAGTGCCCTAGATGGTTGGTACCGAACTGCATCTCAAATCCATCCGCAGTTTTGCCCTCTGGCGTCATCATAACTCCAGCATTATTAATAAGGAGGTCAATCGGGCGGCCTACCGCGACCATGTCGGATGCAGTGCCTCTGATGCTCGACAGACACGCCAGATCGATGAGCTTGCCGTCGAACAGCGCTTCCGGCACTTCCTTGCGAAGGGTTTCAAGGGCCGCTTCGATTTTTTCTGAGCTTCGACCCGTGATCGTTACCGATGCACCGACCGACGCTAAGGCTCTCGCCGTTTCAATGCCCAATCCACCCGTTGCACCGGTAATGATCGCGTGTTTGCCATCGAGCCGAATCCCTTCGAGTACTTCATTGGTGGTTGATACCTTACTTAACGTCATGTCAGTTAGCCCTCTTTAATGGCTCGGTTGATAAGACAAGACGCACAAGCGGAATGGGTCGTTCGGTCAGAGCCTGATATTGGTCGTAGCGGCCGCCGTTTCGATCATTATGTTCTTTCCAAAGTCGGTCATAATCGGCATGACCTTTTTCAAGCACCTCCGCCCTAGCAGCAAAACGATTGCTGTCAAGTTGGTACTCAACTGTCGAATCCGTTTGGAGGTTTAATAGCCAGGCTGGCGGTTTTGAGTCGCCCGCCTTAGACGCCACGACCACTTTGCTGCTGGCGTCATCGATGTATATCAAAGCCGTTGTTCGTATCTCTCCGCTCCTGCGCCCTTTTGTTCGAAGCAACAGGGTAGGCACTCCGAGCAGTTTACGACCCAGTCGACCGTCCGTTGTCTCATAGATCGTCTGGTGAATTTTCAATATCGCTGAAAAGATACTCATGGGTAAAACTCTTGCAAGTTGATCATCTACGGTTGGCCTGCTGTTCAACGGGACCCGTGCCCCTAGAACGACATAAAGGTCTCTACGCTGTTGGCTAGCCCTAGGCGGCTCCTTGAGTAACTCTCACCTCTACTTTCGCTGCTGTTGCGTTGGCTATCTCGTCACGTCGAGCCGCTTACTTTGGCCCGCTACACCCGCTGTTCTTTCAGCTGCGGGGAACCTGTTCATTGCGCTTAATTATACGATACGGTTCGTCTTATTTGAAGGTGAACACTTCCCCTATCGATGAGCCAAGCTGACAACTCTTCAGTCTAAGCTTTGCGAAACTAATCTTTTAATATAGGGCTGAGTGACCTTTTCAAAACGAATCAGAACCTTGTACCAAACCGCTCCATAGAGTGTGTCGATCAGTAGGTCCGTATCGGTGTCTTTCGGAAATTGATTTTCTCGTTGGGCCTGCACAAACGCGTCTTTGATCAATTTAATTCGTGGTGCATAAACCGCTTCTTCCACGCGCCGATAAAGCTGCGGATCTCGGTGCGCTTCGGCAAGCACACAGATGGCCGCTTGCCGGCAATCTGTGCGGCTTAACACTTTGCCAAAAGAGAGCAACGATGATTCTAGAAAATCGCGCACGGGCATCTTGCCAGCATAGGGCGCTAAAGGTGGTAGTAAGCGATCACGCCAGACTTCGAGCACCAGCTCTGCACGCGATGGCCACCACCTATAAATGGTCTGCTTGCCAACACCCGCCTCGCTGGCCACTTTCTCAATCGAGAAATCGACATAGCCGTTTGATCCAAGCAACTTTAGCGTCGCATCGACAATCGCTTTATGCGAGCGCGGGTTGCGCCGGTTGGTATTAGGTTCGGACGACATGGCTTGGCAACACTTTCGGGTTAACTCTCTTTTATCTCGATTTATAGTCGTAAATAATGCCACGTTCTACATACGGCATCGTCATTTCTGAGGAAATCTTTTTGTGCGTCGGATCAACACTGTAGGCACTCAAGGCAGCTTCGTCCTTAAAGATCACGGTAAAGGCAATACTGAAGCTATCATCCACGACCGCGCGATCACTCATCACCGCTGTGCCTACCATGACCTTTTCAACCATCGGCAGCGCTTCAAGGCTCTTGATGGATTCAATAATTGCATCGACTTTCTGGTCCGGTGTGCCCGGTTTTAGCCAGAAGACGACCGTATGATAAACGCCGGATGAGACCGCCATCACCGAGGGAATGGCTAAAGCCGATGATAACAACACCGTGAGGGCCAGTAGTGTTAATGGTGACTGCTTTGACGGCTTCATTTCATCACTCCTATTACAACGTTGTGCGTCACGATTCTATCAAGAGAGGGAATCTACGCCCTCGAATTGGCAGTAATGTCGTCAAACGCTATGGGAAGTTTTACTGCGCGAAAATCACATGCGTTGCGAATGGCGTTGGCAATCGCCGGGGGGCCCGCTATCAGGGCGACTTCTCCCGCTCCGGCTGGCGGAATAGCCGGTTGGTCAATAATTTCGATATCAAGGCTAGGCATATCCATCATACGAGGTATCTGATAGTCGTTGAAATTTGAGCTTTGAATGGCGTTGTCTGCAACTTCAAATCGTTCTAACAGCGCCATACCGATACTCCAAACCAGATTACTCTCTATTTGCGCTCGTAATTGCCCGGGATTGACTGCCAACCCGACGTCTTGCGCGCAACACATGTGCAGCACCCTAATCTTCTGAGTTTCTGCATCAATGTGAACATCAGCACTGACTGCGACATAGCAGCGACCATCAAAAATCCCACCCGCAAACCCGCGACCATAATTGTCGCCCTTAGGTAGCAGACTTTTGGTACTCATCTCACTGACGCGTTCGAAGCAGGCCTGCAGCCTCGGGTGTGCACCTTTCATCTGCGCTAGCCTGTATTGAAGCGAATCCTCACCGCGCTGGATCGCCAACTCATCCATCGCTGACTCGATCGCAAAAACCGCCGGCGCTCCGTTGAGTGATCGCCAGACCCCTAGGTCAATCGGGAGATCAACATCTGTACACTCCACCCTTTGGTGAGGTGCTGCATAAGGAGCGATTGCTCCTTTCACCACACCCATATCGGTTCCCAACCGCATCATCGGCAATAACCAACCTGCCATCCGCTCTCTTGCAAGGGCCACATGGCCAGACACGTAGCCGTACCACCAGTCCGATAGGTTTCCTTCGTCATCTACCGCGATGCGCAATCGATGCGTTGAGGCAGGTCGACAACGACTGGCGGTGAACTCATCCTGACGTGTCCACTGTACTTTAACGGGACGTTTGACCGCTCGCGCTAAACGGACTGCATCTCTCTCCACTTCATAATATTCCCGACCGCCAAAGCCTCCGCCTAGCCGTTGGGGATACACAACAACATCGTCCTGCGACAACCCTGTATCCACCGCTGCGGCTCGTTTGATGGCCCATGGATCTTGGGTACCCGTCCAGATTTCTAACCCATGCGCTGTTGTCGATTCATTGAATCGAGCTATTGCCGCGCGCGCTTCTTGCTGGGCGTGAGTCTGCACCTGCACTTCAAAACGTAAGTCGATATCCCAGTCAACCGTGTCGCGGTGCGCCTCGTCTTGCAAAACATGCTCAAGGTCGCCATCCATCATTTCAGCGTCAACATCGATCAAGCTGTCGATTGCTAGCTGGCTGATCGGCTGATCGAGATTCCAGGTTACCTTGATTTGTGCTATAGCAGCGTCCACCGCACTGGGCGTTTTGCAGACCACACCGACGAAGTCACCTTCGTGAACCAGCTTGACCAACCCTCGGGTTTGCATAACGCCCTGCGTATCAAGGGATCTGATGTGAGCATTGCGCACCGGTGGCTGCACCACCCTGCCATACAGGACGCCTTCTACTTGCACGTCGGCGGCATACACCGGAGCACCCGTAACCAAGGCCTGAATATCCAAGGGGCGGACACTGTGTCCAATTTGTTTCTTCTGGCGGCTGGGATCAAACGTGTATAGTGGGGGCGGTGATTTGGTGTCGTCGAATTCGATGACAACACCCGTCCCGCTTACCAATTCACAATAGCCTACTTTGCGGCCGTTTGCTGTTCGAAAACCGCCTAGGTCGTCCAGAATATTGGCTAGAGAATCACCTAACATGGCCGCAGCACGAGCCCTCAGGCTTTCACGCAGGGTCGCAGCCGCCAAAGCAACCGGCCGAGAAAAGGCAGTTAGCGACATACTCGCTGCAGTTACCGCAAGGGGGGGTACATCGCTGGTGGTTGGGCGTTCGCCAATGATGTCTGCGACCAAAATATTCAATTCTTCCGCGACGATCTGGGCGAGCCCAGTGTTAGCATTCTGGCCCATATCCTGCCTGGGAAGGTACATGTGACAGGCGCCACTCGGTCGTATTTGGATCCAGGCAGCGCCGGATCTTTCATCCGGGAAGATGATGGTCGGTGCTGACGCGGCAGCACGAATGCCCAAGTTGTAAAGAACCGTCAGACCACCGGCAACGCAACCGGAAGCTACCAGAAATTTACGGCGCGTCATCTGAACCATCAGATTTCTCGACTCATGAATAACGCAGCTCTTTTGATGGACTTCCTGATTCGGTCATAGGTGCCGCAACGACACAAAACAACACTCATGGCACGATTGATATCGTCGTCGGTGGGCGTTTTATTTTCTTTCAGGAGCGCCAATGCCTTCATAATCTGCCCCGATTGGCAGTAGCCACATTGCGGTACATTCTCGTCAATCCAAACCTGTTGCAATGGGTGTAAGGTCCCATCCTTAGCGACTAAACCCTCGATGGTTAAAACCGCTTTATCAGCTACCGCTGCTACCGGCATGAGGCAGCTGTTGGTTGGCACCCCATCAACATGCACCAAACAGGCACCACATTCTCCGATACCACAACTGAAACGTGACCCGGTTAACCCCAGCTGCTCCCGCAGCACTGTAAGCAAGCTTTCATCACGCCACTCAGTTGCCACCTGACGCTCAACGCCATTTACGTTCAGTTTCATCACAGATTAACCCTACAGCATTGGCATCCATACTAAATGAGACGATACGTATTGTATAGGTAGAGCAATCCTAGCCAACGCATCAGCACCTCAGCGAGATGCATCAAAATACTGAATCTATAATCGGGGGTGTTAATGATTTTCAGGACGTTCGCCTGAGATGCTGCCTCAACTCAATCAACAGCTAAACCGGTGCATCCGTTGTTGACTCTGCGCCAATGTCCATAGCAGCACATCCCTGTGGCCCGCGAAAAGCTTGCACAAAATTGTGCTGCATTCACACAGAGATTCAGAGAGGCGCCTCTCAGAATCATGCGGTAAATCTGGGTACTGCGAGCGTGGTTCAAGGTTAAGGCTTTTTGTCACTTCTCATTGGGCTGTGCGGAGGACCTCAAACAATTTCCCGTTATCGAACGGTTTTCCCAAACCGGCCTTGGAAGGTGAGGAGATTGAAGCCTTTGAATGAAAGCATCAGGTACAGGAATCAAAGCGGCCCGACAGCCGCAATGAGCGATCAACTCACGCATCGTGGCCAAGCAAGAGAAAAACCGCGACGATGCTGCGAAGTTCAAAGAAAGCCCGCAAACCGCGATGAAGCGACGCTGCCAAACAGCCGCCATGGCGAAATGTGGCATAATCAATCTTCTTTGCTCGATGATGAAACGCTCCTATGACACGCACTTTCTTACTGGCCATCGGCCTATCTCTTTCTGCAGCTTGTTTCTCTGATGATCACCTCGAAAAAGGTGACCACCCGTATGTCTTTCATCTGATTCAGGCAACCCTGTGGAACACAGCGGTGGAAAATAACGAAACCTACTTTCCGCCAACCTATCAAGTGGACGGTTTTACCCACGGCACATCCAATCCAGACAAGCTACTGAATGTAGCCAATCACTTCTACCCCGACGTTGAAGGTGACTGGTATTGCCTGAAGATGACCGTAGAGAGCCTTGCTTCTACCGGCGTAAAAACGGTGTTCGAAGGCACTGCCCCAGTTGGCGACACGCAACCGGATTTCGATGGAGCTGATGATGAATTGTTTCCTCACATCCTTGGCGGTATCCATCCGGAGGCTGTCCTAAACGTCCATCAAGTCCTGCGAGACGCTGACGGAACATTTTTGAGTATCGAAGGCGTTACCACCCCAAATTAACGAGCAGTGCCCCGTATAGATGCACCTTCGTGCCAATTTCGGCAGGAGGTTAGGACCACCCCGAACCTGATCAAAGAGTTAGAAGCTTTTAAAAGAAGAAGCTGGTGGCCAGAGGTGGAATCGAACCACCGACACGAGGATTTTCAGTCCTCTGCTCTACCGACTGAGCTATCTGGCCTTGCTAGCAAATCGCGAATAAAACCGCGCATCACGGAGACGAGCAATTAAACAGAAGCAGGCCCCTCGCGTCAAGCAACATCTCGGTAAGAGCAGCCGTTGAGGCTCTCGGTTCGGCTTGTAAAAAAGGATCATGCCAAATTGCAATCAAGGGCATCAAACTTGCGCTACCGTCTTTCATCCACCTACCCTTCACAAACCCTTGACGAACTGAATTGATTGAGTTCTGCTAAAACCAAATCGCTTCGATCATCATCTCTTGTCTCATCAGATACCCAACAAAGCTGAAGTGGTCATCATTGGTGGTGGCATCATCGGCTGCTCGATTGCCTACCATCTTACGCAGATTGGGGTTACGGACGTCATCCTACTTGAACGCAAACAGCTGACCTGTGGAACGACCTGGCATGCCGCTGGACTCGTAGGTCAACTCAGAGCCTCTCAGAACATGACCCGCTTGGCGCAATACAGCACAGAGCTTTTCAGTTCTTTGACATCTGAAACAGGGCAGGAAACCGGTTATCGCCACACCGGTTCGATGACGCTTGCCCTTAACGACGAAAGACTACAAGAATTATCACGCCAGGCCACCATGGCTCGCGCCTTTGGCGTTGCCTGCGAGGTCATCAGCGCAAACGACGCCGAAGGCTATTGGCCAGGACTGAATACCGATCAAGTATTGGGCGGAGTATTTCTGCCTGGCGACGGGCAAACCAATCCCATTGATACAACCCTCGCGCTTGCCAAAGGCGCGAAAATGCGCGGCGCAACTATCTACGAGCAAACCGAAGTTGAGCGTGTCCTGGTTGATCAGGATCAAGCGAAAGGCGTTCAACTGGCCACGGGCGAGACGATTCATGCGCAAACCGTGATTCTCGCTTGTGGCATGTGGACGCGAGGTCTGGCAGCAAGCACAGGCGCCATTGTTCCCTTGCATGCCGCGGAGCACTTTTATCTGGTGACCGAGCCTTTGGCGGGTTTCCATCAAACTCGACCAACACTTCGAGTCCCGGATGAGCAAGCCTACTTCAAGCAGGATACCGGGAAGCTTTTGCTCGGCGCTTTTGAAAAGACGGCGAAACCCTGGGGCATGACTGGCATTCCTCAGGATTTCTGTTTTGATGCGCTCCCGGCTGATTTTGATCACTTCGAACCTGTGTTGGATCAAGCCCTGCGCCGCTTCCCCGAACTCGAGCAGGTTGGCATCCAGCTGTTCTTCAACGGGCCGGAAAGTTTTACCCCAGACAATCGTTATTTACTGGGTGAGACACCCGAGATCAGGCAACTTTTCGTCGCCGCGGGCTTCAATTCAATCGGAATTCAATCTGCTGGAGGGGCCGGTAAGGTCTTGGCAGATTGGGTTAAATTGGGTCGGCCACCCATGGACCTATGGGATGTTGATATAAGACGAATGCATCCGTTTCAAAATGAATCCGCCTTTCTTGAGGACCGGACCACCGAATCATTGGGACTACTTTACGATCTCCATTGGCCCTCTCGGCAATTCAAAACTGGGCGCAATCAAATAAAGAGTCCATTACACGATCTGCTTGTTAGCCATGGCGCAGTGATGGGCGAGGTGGCTGGATGGGAGCGACCCAATTGGTATGCCAAGAATGGCGAACCCACGTCACTCTACACTTATGGCGAACCCATCTGGTTCGAGGCTTGCGCGCGAGAATGTCGCGCGATCGCAGAGACCGTCGCCCTATTCGATCAAAGTAGCTATCCGATTTATGACATCACAGGACCTCAAAGCCTTGAGTTTTTGCAGAGCCTTTGTGGACAAAATATCGATATTGATCACAACCAGCTGGTGTATACCCAACTGCTTAACCAGCATGGCGGCATTGAAGCGGACGTCACCATCTTGAGACTGGACGCTAGCACCTTTCACTTAACGGGCGGTTGCGCCACGTTTCGTCGAGATTGGTACCACTTGATCAGCGCTGCACAAGCCTTTGATTGTACGATTAGCCATCGAGAAGACCTTGCTACTTTGGGCTTGATGGGACCCGCAGCCACAGCGCTATTGTCACAAGCGAGTGAAGACACCAACGTCAGCGCGCTGCCTTATTATCAATCAACCACCACCACCGTGGCCGGCATCCCAATTCGAGTGAATCGCTTAAGCTACGTGGGCGAGCAAGGTTTTGAGTTGGTGGTCAATGCCCAGAGTTTGCTCGAGA
>Ga0222719_10006269_pt1 | contig 10154 bp, 8 predicted proteins | sample C33_34DmetaG_FD_165039 | JGI IMG/M metagenome (GOLD analysis project Ga0222719, IMG submission 165039) | Estuarine water microbial communities from San Francisco Bay, California, United States - C33_34D | ecosystem: Environmental > Aquatic > Marine > Unclassified | place: USA: California...
AAAAAATAAATATTTCATTCTTAAATCTAGCAGCTCAAAGCCCGTCTCTTGAGTTGAACTTGGCTTTTAGTGAAAAAATTCATATTAATAATAGAAGAAATAAACATATTTTTTTTATGTGTGATAGTGCACTAAAGAGTTGCTCTGTCAATGTTTTTAATAAAAAAAGTATATGTAAATTATGTAAATACAAAGCTAAAAAAGGGTTTAATGCATTTAATAAGAGAAATAAAAATTCAGAATTAATTAAAGTAAAGAGATCAGACCTGTTTAATTCTAATATAGAAAATGAAAGCTGTGATTCTAATGTTCAAAAAGAACTTCTTCTTGGAGTTCACTCTACTATTGGTTCACAACTTAGATTAGATGATATGAGTTTACTTGATAAAAGATGGAAAAAAGTAAAGAATAAAATGCTACAGTCATCATATGCGTTATTTACTTATTTTGACCATTTTTTATCAAATAACAATGTAAATAACTTTATTATTTTTAATGGTAGATTGAGCTGTGCAAGGCCTTTAATAGAGTCTTCAAAAAAAAACAAAGTAAATTATAATTTATTTGATGCAGCAGTTAATGGCAAGGTTCCTATGTATTCTACCAATGAAATGTTTCATTCAATAGAATTTGAAAAAAGAAACTCCTTTATTACCTATTTAAAATACTTTAAAGAATCTAGAAATCTTGCTAAGGAATATTTTTCTTACAAAAGAAAAAAAATTCCAATTAATGATGTGGCGTATACAAAAAATCAACTAGATAATTATATAGATGAAAGCGTTAGAAATTTATCAAAGCCTATCATTTCAATTTTTGTTTCAAGTGATGATGAATATAGATTCATAGGATCAGATTGGTCAAAATATACAATACTTGATCAAATAGATAGTATTCGGGAGTTAATTAATTCTAAACTATCAGAGAAGTTTGATTTTGTCATTAAAATGCACCCAAATCAAAAGTCTATTCATAAGTCAACAATGAATAAATATAAATTATTAAGTAAAGATGTAAAGGTTCTATTTCCAGAGAATTATACAGATAGTTATGCACTTATTGAATATAGTGAGCTTATTATTAATTTTTGCTCTAGCATTGCAGTTGAAGCAAACTATTTAAGAAAGCCTGTCATTCAAATAGGACCAAGTAAATTTATTAAATTTTCAATTGCAAATTTTGTTGAAGATACAGATTCTGCTATCAAAATAATATATAACAAAAAGTATAAAGTTATGCCTTTAAGAGGGTCTATTATATCTTTCACATATCATATGAAGTCTTCGTTCGCTCTCCCTGCATATAAATTCATTGAGGATGGAGTCTATACATATGGTAATATGTTCATAAAAACCCCTTTTTATTTAAGACTAATAGCAGTTCCAGCAAAACTATTCGTACATATTGTTAAAGGAGACAAGCAAATTTTAAGCAATTTTAGTTTATATCTAAAAAACTTAATCTTTGGAATAACAAAAGTTAAATAAATTATGAAAATATACGTAGACATAGACAACACTATTTGTGAAACAATTGATACAGATTATTCTCGTGCAGTACCAATTAAAAAAAACATTAAAAAGATTAATAATCTTTTTGATAAAGGCCATGAAATTATTTATTGGACTGCAAGGGGAAGTGTAACGAGAATAAATCATTATGATTTAACTTTAAATCAATTAAAAAAATGGAATTGTAAGTTTCATAGTTTATCTGTTGGAGAGAAACCATACTATGATCTACTAATTTGTGACAAAACTAAACGAATAGAAGAAATATAAATATTAAAAGTTATGAAATATAAGAAACCAATTGTAGTAGCAGAAATAGGATGTAATCATATGGGCCAATTAGATATTGCCTATGAATTAATTGATTTAGCAAAAGATTCTGGAGCTGATTTTGCGAAATTTCAAAAAAGAAATAATAAAGAATTACTTTCAGAAAATGAGTATAAATCACCTCATCCGAATCCAATAAATTCGTTCGGTTCAACATATGGGAAACATCGAGAGAAATTAGAGTTTACAATTGACACTCATTATAAGCTAAAAAGTTATTGTGAAGAAAAGGGTATAGGCTATTCTGTATCAGTTTGGGACACAAAAAGTGCAGAGGAAGTAGTTAAATTGAATCCCGAGTATATTAAGGTGCCTTCTGCAATGAATAATCACACTATACTTCTTGAGTATCTCGCTGATAATTATGATGGTCAAATCCATATATCTACAGGAATGACTTATAACAGCGAGCTAGAAAGAATTAAAAAATTATTTAGTAAAAAAAATAAACTAAATAGACTTGTGATATATTCTTGTACCTCTGGCTATCCAGTAGAAGCTAAAGAAGTTTGTCTAATGGAGCTTTTGAACCTAAAGAAAATTTTTAAAGATGAAATATTTGATTATGCTTTTTCGGGTCATCATAAAGGTATTGCTATTGATATCTCTGCTTATACTCTTGGAGCAACGTGGATAGAGAGACATTTTACCAAAGATAGAACTTGGAAAGGAACAGATCATGCAGCGTCTCTAGAAGCACCTGGTATGACAAAGTTAACTAGAAACTTAAATCTAGTATATGATGCATTAAAATTTAAAAGCCAAGAGATTCTAGATATTGAAAAACCTCAGAGAAATAAGTTGAAGTTTAAGAATTAATGAATGTAAATAACCCAAGGAATAGGATTTTATTTTTATATGCTGAGTTAACACCATATTTTGTTGGATCTATAGAAAATTTTATCTCTAACAATAAAAATTATGTTATTCATGTAGTATATCTTAATTTATTTAAAGGACTTATTATTGATGATGAATTACAATCTAAATTTACACCTAAGGACAAATTTGTATCTCTAGATAGTTTAGTAAGTTTTATTGATCAGATAAACCCATATTTAATTTTAATATCTGGAAGGATGAATTCCGATTATTTAAAAATTGCAAAAATATTTTGTAATAAAACTATAAGAGTTACTGTCCAAGACACTATGTATAAGAAATCATTACGTCAATATTTCCAAAGTTTACTTAGAAACTTTCTTTATAATCAATATTTCGATAAATTTTGGGGTATTGGAACGCAACAAACAAAGTATGCAAAATCTGTTGGATTCAAGGAAAATGATATTTACGAAGGATTTTATGTTGCAGCAGAAATTTTTTTTAAAAGTTATAAGAGAAAAATTTTCTCAACAAAAGGTAGTTTTAATTTTCTTTTTATTGGAAGACTTGTTAAAGAAAAAAATATTTTAAGACTATCTAAAGCAATCGAATTAATAAATAATAAACTAAACAAAAAACACAAACTTTTTATTATAGGAGAAGGATATCTTCGCATCAAATTAGCAAGGATTAATTGTGTTACATTATTGGGATTAAAAAATCAAAAAGAAATTATTAAAATATCTCAAAATTGTGATATTTTTTGTTTACCAAGTATATATGAGCCCTGGGGTGTGGTTGTTCATGAAATGATAGCGCTTGGTTTTCCAATCATTTGTTCCAAAAAATGCGGTTCCTCTTTCGATCTAGTCGAAGAAGGTATGAATGGATATAAATTTGACCCTTATGATATTGATTCAATTAAAGAGGCAATTATTAAAATTACTGGTCTTTCAGATACTCAATTGGGTTATTTTAGTTCAAACTCAAATTTAATTGCTAAAAAAATTAATCATAAAAATTGGAATAAGACACTTATATCAATGACAAAATAATCTTTATTATGATAATTGGAATAGATGCATCAAATATAAGGACAGGGGGTGGTAAAAAACATTTGGAAAAATTCATATTAAATTGTCTAGACGAGGATAAAAGCATAAAATTTGTAATTGTCTCTAATAATTTTGTAAATAATAGCTTTTTAGGGTTTTCAAATATTAAATGTATTTCAAACTTTTTTTTAAATTATGGGAGTTTACCATCTCTAATATCACAATTATTTATTTCCACATACTATTTTAAAACTAGCAATTGTGATTTTGTGTTTGCCCCTGGAGGTATATTTCTCTCAAGATTTAGACCTTTTTTTACAATGAGCCAAAATATGTTGCCATTTGATTCAAATTCAACATCAAATTTCTCAATATTAAAAAAAATCAAGTTTACTTTGATTAGATTCTTTCAATTATATTCATTTAATAGGTCTAATGGTGTCATTTTTTTAACCAAATATGCACATAGTTTAATATCAGATAAAATTTCAACAAAAGTAAAATCTGAAATAATTCCTCATGGAATATCTCAAGAAACTTTTAATAATTATAAAACTAGAAAAGATAGATTTGAAATTTTGTATGTATCGGATTTTTTGCCGTATAAAAATAATTTAAATGTATTTTTAGCTGTAAAAGATTTAATTGAAGAGGGAATTGAAATTACACTGACTTTAATAGGTAAAAAGGATAAAAAACAATATGAAAAAATGACACAATTTCTTAGTAATAATGAACATTTAAGAAATAAAATTAAAATCTTAGGGAAACTTCCTAATAATGAAGTTTCAAAATATTATAAAAATTCTTCATTATTTCTATTTGCCTCAAGTTGCGAAAACCTTCCTTTCATAATGTTAGAAGCTATGAGTTTTGGGTTACCTATAATTACAACAAATAAGAGTCCAATGAAAGATTTGGTAAAAGGTACAGATATTCTATTTGACCCAAGTAATATTGATGACATAAAAAATATAATCAGACTAAATATGAGTTATAAAAAGCTATTAAAGATATCTAATTATAATTATATAGAATCAAAAAACTATTCATGGAATCAAAATGTTATTAAATCTTTGAAATTCTTTAAATCAAATATTTAAGTATTTGATGCATTACCATACTTCAATTGATTACAATCAAATCTTGGCAGCTCATGAACCTTATATCTCAAATCATCTAAAGAAATATCTCTTTGCTCTGCATTAAATGAGAACTCACAGTCATTTTTTGATTAAATTTCCTGAATCAGATTCACAGAATGAGGTAATAACATTGACCTCACTTTGGCTGGACATATATTTTTTAAAATAATTATGTCTTAATTCATTACCAGTAAGAAGTATAATTTTTTTGATATTATTTATATAAATTAATCAACGATAAACAGTAATCAAAAATATATAAATATTATCGATATATTTGTTAATAGACATTATAAAGATGAGTAAGCTATTAATAACAGGTGGTACAGGTTCTTTTGGTAAAGCATTCCTTAAAAGGCAACTTAATAATAAAAAGTTTAGTGAAATTAGAATTTTTTCACGTGATGAAAAAAAACAGGATGATTTAAGGAAAGTTATTAACTCTGATAAAGTGAGATTTTATTTGGGTGATGTTCGTGAAATAAGCTCTATTGAATCAGCAATTGATTCAGTAGATTATGTGTTTCATGCTGCAGCATTAAAGCAAGTTCCTTCCTGTGAATTTTTCCCAATTGAAGCTGTAAAGACTAATATTCTTGGGACTAATAATGTACTCTCTTTAGCAAAAAGAAACAACATACAAAAACTTATTGTTTTAAGTACTGATAAAGCAGCATATCCAATAAACGCAATGGGAATGTCTAAAGCATTAATGGAAAAGGTAATGATATCAAATTCAAGAGACCTTGAAAATAGTAAAACAATTTTTTGTGGAACAAGATATGGAAATGTTATGGCCTCACGAGGATCTGTCATTCCATTGTTTATTGATCAAATAAAAAGCAAAAAAGATTTAACAATTACAAATCCAAAAATGACAAGATTTATGATGAATCTAGATCATGCTGTTGAACTAGTATATTATGCTTTTGAAAATGGAAATAACGGAGAAATTTTTGTTCAAAAATCTCCAGCTGCTTCTATTGAGGTTCTTGCTCAAGCATTGATAAATATATATAATTCGTCATCAAAAATAAAGCTAATTGGCGTTAGACATGGAGAAAAAATGTATGAAACATTAGTTACTAATGAAGAGATGAGCTCATCAGAAGATCTAGGTAATTATTATAAAATTATTCCTGATGAAAGAAATTTAAATTATGACAAATATTTTTCTGTTGGTAATAAAAACCAAGAAACTAATGAATATAATTCTAATAATACTTCACAACTAAGTGTTAAAGAAATGGAGAAATTACTACTAAATCTTGAACAAGTAAAGAACGATTTAAAATCTTAATTACATAGATTTGAGAATTTTAATTTCGGGGCATAATGGTTTTTTAGGCAGGCACTTACAAAGAGCCCTTATGACAATTAATAATAACTATACTATAGTTTTTCTTACAAAGTCTGACTTTAACTCTACTAACCTAAATAATAAACTAAAAAACGACGATTTAATCTTTCATTTTGCTGGAGTAAATAGAGACATTAATGATAATCTTGTATTTGAAAAAAATGAGTTGATCAATCATACTTTGTTAATTGCACTTGAAAAAGTGAATTTTTCAGGCAAACTTTATTTTACATCATCAACTCAAGAAAGTATTAATACTCAGTATGGTATTGCAAAAAAAAATGCAAGACTTAAGTTTTTAAATCAGTCAAAAAAACTTGGGTATGTCTTCCATAGTTTGATTTTACCCAATTTATTTGGCCCTTTCTGCAAACCAAATTACAACTCTTTTATTGCTACATTTTGTTTTAATTTAATTAATTCTAAAAAGAATGAAATTAATGATGACAAAAATATTTCTTTAATATATGTCAATGATCTTGTAACTAGATTAATAGATTCCATTAAAACCCAAGATGAGATTAATTTAACAGAAATTATTACTCAAAGAAAGGTAAGTGATATATTAATGCTCTTAGATATGTTTAATGAAACTTATATTAAAAAAGGCAATTATCCTAATATAAATTCACACTTTAATCTTAGTTTATTTAACACCTTCATGTCCTATGTGAACTTGAAAGAGTTTTTTCCAAAAAAATATATAGTTCACAAAGATAATAGAGGAAGTTTTACTGAACTAATTAGATCTGATTCTAAAGGACAGTCATCTATCTCTGTAACGAGTACTAATGAAACAAGAGGTAACCACTTTCATACTAGAAAAATAGAAAGATTCTCTGTAATAAAAGGAAAAGCATTAATTAAATTAAGAGAGATACTCTCTGGTGAAATTTTAGAGTTTGTTCTTAATGGCGAATATCCTTCATTCATTGACATTCCAGTATGGAATACTCATAGTATTCAAAATATTGGAGAAGAAGAGTTAATTACTTGTTTTTGGATCAATGAACATTATGATGATGAAAACTCTGACACCTATATTGAAAATGTTTAACTTAGATATGTCAATATGAGTATAGAAAAAATTAAATTAGTAACAATTGTTGGAACAAGACCAGAAATTATAAGGCTATCTTCAATAATTAAAAGGTTAAATAAATCAAAGGCTTTTGACCATTATTTAATTCATACTGGACAGAACTATGATTTCGAATTAAATGAAATTTTCTTTGAAGATTTAAATATTCAAAAGCCAAATAAGTTTCTTAATCTTGCTAAAGATTCCCCTTCAAAAACTATTGGAAATATCCTTATTAATATTGATGATGCTCTAGATGAAATTAAACCAGATGCAGTTTTAGTTTTAGGGGACACAAACAGCTGTTTAGCCGTAATATCTGCAAAAAAGAAAAAAATTCCAATTTTTCACTTTGAAGCTGGTAATAGGTGTTTTGACCAAAGAGTCCCTGAGGAAACAAATAGAGTAATTGTTGATCATATATCTGACATCAACATGACTTACAGTTCTATAGCTAGAGAATACCTAATTAGAGAGGGTATTAATCCTGATAAGATTATTAAAATTGGATCACCTATGCTAGAGGTTATCGAAGATAATATTTCAAAAATTAATAATTCTAATATTCTTGATGAATTAAACTTAAAAAAAGATCATTTTTTTCTAGTTTCATGTCATAGAGAGGAAAATGTAGATTCTATAAAACATTTAAAAACTTTATTTGAATCTTTAGATTCATTAATAAAACAATATAAATATCCAATCATATTTCCAGTTCATCCAAGAACAAAAAAACAAATTGAAAGAAATAACATTAAGTTTGATAGCTTAATTCAACTAATTAAACCATTAAGCTTTTCCGCTTATTGTAGGTTACAAAAAGATTCATTTGTTGTTCTGTCAGATAGTGGAACAATTTTTGAAGAATCATCCATTCTTAACTTTAGAGCTTTGAATTTAAGAGAATCTCATGAAAGACCTGAGGCTATTGAAGAATCAACAGTTTTGATATCCGGTTTAAAGAAAGAGAGAATTCACCAAGGCATAGAAATTTTAAAAAATCAATCTACTGGACCAAATAGAAATATAAATATCGTCTATGATTATAATGTGAAAAATGTTTCATTAAAAGTTGAGAGATTAATAGCATCTTATATAGATTATGTAAATAGAGTGGTTTGGCAAAAAGAATTTTAATTTATACAAATCACTTCTATCCTGAACAATTTAAAATTAACGAAATTGTTGATTGGCTTTCAAATGAATCTTATTATATAAGAGTAATTACATGTATTCCAAATTATCCAAAAGGAAGTTTTTACAAGGGTTATGGTTTTTTCTCGATATTCAATAACAATTATAAAAAAAATGTAATTGTGAACAGAATGCCATTAATTCCCAGAGGAAATGGAAATTATTTTTTAAGATTTTTGAATTATTTAACTTATTTTATTTCAACATTTGTTTTTACTATTTACTTAATATTATTTAAAAAAAAATATGATTATATCTTTGTACATCATACTAGTCCTTTTTTAATTACAATACATCCGATTATTTATGGTTTCTTCTATAAAACAACTAAGATTCTATGGGATCTTGATTTATGGCCAGATACTTTAAAAGCATTAAATATAATTCGCTCAAAATTTGTGTTTAATTCAATTGAATTTTTTGTAAAGTTTGTTTATAGTTTTTATGATAAATTATTAATTGGATCTAAAGGATTCGAAGAATTAGTAGAAAAAAGATTCGATGGAGAAATTATATATTTCCCTAATTGGTCAGAATCAGTTATAGAAGAAAATAATAAAATAAAATCTTTAAATCTTAATATTCCAAATGATCATTTTACAATAATGTATACAGGAAATATAGGACATGCTCAAGGACTTGATGTTTTAATTGATGTAATTAAACAAACTAATGATAAAAATATTTTTTGGATTTTTATAGGTGAAGGGAGTTATAAAAAAACTTTAGTTAAGAATCTTGATAATTTTAACTTATTAAATAAATGTAAATTTATTAATCAGATAGATATAAATGAAATTCCTAGCTACGCTAAAATAGCTGATGCAATGTTTTTTTCATTAAAAGATAATTATCTCTTCTCTAAAACTGTTCCTGCAAAAATGCAATCTTATATGGCATTAGGAAAACCTATTATTGCAATTATTAAAGGAGAAGGAGCTAAAGTAATAAGGGATTCAAAATCAGGAATCGTAATTTCGGGCTCTGATACTAAACAGATTGCTTCCATGATTATTGATTTTTCAAAAAGAAGCACTTCTGAGTTAAATGAAATTGGAGATAATGGTAAAAAGTTTTATCATAATAACTTTAGTATTAAAATAAGAAAAAAGCAGTTATTAAGTTTTTTTAAATAAAAATTATTACCAATAACTTAATCAAAAATATAATTTTGTACTTTCACTAAAGTTCAAAAAATCAAATTCTAAAATAATTTTTGGTGAAAATAATTTTGAGGTGAAATTCAAGATTCTTATTTTTATATTTCACAAGAGTTTATTAAATGGAAACCAGAAATTAATTTAAAAAAAGGTTTAAATAAGACATTAAATAAATGGACACTAATTTTAAAAACTTATCAATTGTATTACCATGTTTCAATGAGGAAGAAGTATTACCCCATTCATATAATGAACTTAAAAGTGTTATAAATAGTTTAACTAATATAAATAAACATCAACTTGTTTTTGTAAATAATGGTTCGACTGATAATACTTTGGATGTTCTAATTAAACTAAAAGAAAATGATGATAATATAAAAATTCTTGACCTTAGAAATAATTATGGTGTTGAAGGCTCAATTATTGCAGGTTTATATAATTCAGATTATGATATAATAATATCAATAGATGCAGATTTACAAGACGATTCTAG
>Ga0222719_10006272_pt1 | contig 10153 bp, 15 predicted proteins | sample C33_34DmetaG_FD_165039 | JGI IMG/M metagenome (GOLD analysis project Ga0222719, IMG submission 165039) | Estuarine water microbial communities from San Francisco Bay, California, United States - C33_34D | ecosystem: Environmental > Aquatic > Marine > Unclassified | place: USA: California...
GTGTATAAAGTTAGCAGTGATTCCCTTGCGTTGTTCCTTTGGGTCGATCTCATCTGTGTCGTCCTCCAGTTCAACCGTTGTTGATATGTTACCGACTATGGTACGACACTGTAATCGTTTCGTTTTAGTCAGTCCTTGTACAACTTTGTATCCACTTGGTGTAGTCCATCTGATTATCTGATTTCCTATTGCATTGGCACAACCACGTAAGAACTTCTGAATACGGACAACACTCTCTAACTCCTCCCGTGCTACCGTGTTGAATTGTTCAGCTAGGTAATTGATAGCGTCGATGTTCTCGCCCTCTTGAAACGGATGGTTGTCCCCAATGATACTTAAGAAGTTGCTAAGCACGTGATAGTACGACTGACCGTATGGTTTATTCATCACCGCAGCCTTAGCCATAGCTCTTGTCACTCCGTACTTAAACCATTGACTGGCTATATAACTCTCACTTGATTGCTCCTTCAACCGTTCGTACACAAGGTCAGCAATGTGCTGATACATATCTCCTACTGGTTGATCAGGTATAAGGTTACAATGCTTGGCGTGACGTGTATCCCGTAATAACAAATGTAAAATCTGCATACCGTTGTTACTACAATCCATACGTACAGGAAAGTGTGACACGTAACCATATCCCTCTTTTGTAAACTGTTGGTACTCAATACAGAACGCTAGGAATCCAAACGGTTCACTCGCTTCCATCCACCAGTCGTTAGTCATCGGGTCTTCTGCTGTTTCAAGGAACCACTTCTGATGTTTACCTACCCAATGCAACCGTTCTTCAATGCTACCCTTCACTCCCCATGCATTAGCTCCGTGGATCAACAGTCGTTCAAGGTCGTCTTCATCCACAACCTGTTGACCATCACCGAATAACAAAAGACCACGTGCTAAGTCGTTACCCTGTGGGTGCAGATAAGCTGGCATATAATATACCCTGCCTCTGTAATCAACACGTGCCGGAAAGTAAACGTCGTCCCACTCCTTATACTTCTTAGCTAGGTGTAATATCTTGGCGTGTTGTAGTCTTTTGCTACGGTTACTCTCATTGCGTCGTCGTATCTTGTCCTGTTTAAACTTCCACTCACGTAATTCTTCAGGTCGTTCGTGTCCGTTCTCGAGGTACGGCTGAAGTGGTATCTCATGGAAGTCAAAGACCCGTTCCAATTCGTAACACTTTAGAGCAAAATCTAAAATCTTCGTGTTAATTTTCCACTTTACCTGCTGAATGTTATTCACGGACACGTAAAGATTCTTCATGCTTGCAAACTCGTAGTTGCTACCGTTCGGTCGGTTCATAACAAACGGATCGTTAAAGCTTTCGTATCCTCCGCTGTAAAAGTCTACCCAGTCTCTCGGTTTTGTCGGCAACGCCATACGCATCGGATCAAGCATCTCTTTCCATGTGTCGTACCGTCGGACCCAATCACTGAACTGTGCAGACAATGTAACAATCTTCCGCTGCTTCTTTCCGAACCGTTCCATCCGAAATTCTATCAGTCCAGTGTGTCGTTCAATCTCTCCCAACAACCACGCCCCTAACGATACCTTTAACCGGGTCTCCCAACACGTAAACCGTCGGTTATTCTTTTCTACCGTGTAAAACCGTTGCATCTTAGACCGTTTACTCTTCGATTTTTGTACGCTGAACATCTTATTCTTGGCTACTGTGTGTTCTGCCACCCTTTGTCGTGCGATCTCTTCAAATGCTTTACCCACTTCCGAGGCCAACCTACTAAAATGTCGGGTCTCTGCGTACATCTTATCTAACACGGTCTTTAATGCTATCTGTGCTACCATTTGTGGGTGGAAGTCGGCTATATAACACAACCAAATCGGCATCGACGGACACTTATCATCACTAACAAATCGGTTAAAGAAGTCTTCAATAGGGTCGGCTAACTGTGGTGCAAGTTTACTTAACACACGCTTACTGCTGTCCAACTCACTGCCTCGCTCACTCTCCTTGTAGAACTGCTGGAACTGGCGATAGGTAGCTCGTCCCCATCGTTTCATCTCGGCTTCGATTGCGTTCACTTAGTCAGTCGTTCCCGTTCGTCTTCATTCATGAAACAAAACCAAGTTGGCGGACGAACACGAGGTCGGTCACTGCGTACAACCTTCAACTCACTATCGTAACACAACTCATTATTACTCCAAAAAAAGTCGTACCCTTTCGTGACCAATGCAGATATGGACTCGTCTAATTGTTCCAATACCTCGTGTTCGTCCGTTTCGTCCATGTTTGTTTAGTCTAGTGTTTGTTCGTACTGATCTATTACCCAAGCTTCGTACAAATCTTTTAGTTCTTCTCTTTCTTCGTCGGTTAGTCCGTCGTCATCCTCGTAGTCAAGGAAGCTAGTCAGCCAGCTATCGTAGTCTCTCATATTAATGATTAAACCTTTCTTCCTTTGCGTAAAACTCTTTCTTGTCCCTAAGCTCATCAACCTTTAAAAAGTCAACCTTTTCATAAAAGCTTTCACATTCTTGCCCATCTTCATTTAATCCTAGTTGATAGTAAGGTCTACCTACATACTCCTTCACCTTGCCCGTCCTCTCTAAATAAGGAATGATTCTTAACTCAAACCCGTCCGGCTTGCACCCTAACTTTTCGTCGTAACGCTTGTATGACCTATCAACAGTAATTTTAGTATCAGAATGAGAATCAAAGTCACTCCAATTTAACTCTTTTAAAAAGGTAATAAAGTTAGTCACCGACTGATACGACCGTGCAGTATACTTTTTCGCGCACCTAGTAATACCGTCGTAGTTTATCTTACGACTATCAACAAATGTTTTACCTCCTACTTCTATCTCATCTTCAGTTCCTATACCGTCGTAAGCTACTTCGCCTTGTACCTCGCCAAAAGTATCGCTTAAGTCTTCGATTTGTTCTTCTAATACGAGTTCAGCCTTCTTTGATTCAAGGAATTTTAATGTGTGTTCTAATGGGTTCATATCGGTTTTCTTGTTATTTGGTTTCATCCGCAGATACGGACACGTAAAGATCATGCTTATCGTTGTCAAGCTTGTCCTTTAATTTCTGTAGTTCTAGATAAAGAGGGAAAAACCTATTCGACGGGTCAATGCAGTCCCCTCCCATCTCGTTCTGGTGAATCCACCACATTAACTCCTCGATCATGACGCTTGGTTCTAAATTTATTTCTCGGTTCATTATAAAGCTATCCGTTTGAAGGTTGAAGTGTCGGTATGTACGCAACCATCGTCGGTTGAATGGTAAGTGTCGTAACAAGTTACAATCCACTCACCACATCTGTAATCATCGTCTTGCCAGATGTTAAAATCAACAAACCCATCAGGAGTTTCTATTGAATCCCAATGGTCGGTTGAAGGATCGGTTGATTCGATGTGCTGTTTTGCACGGACACGTATGTTTTCTTTTATATCGTCGGTTAGGTTGAGTTTCATATATCGGTTTTTTGATTGGTTTTAATCGTTGTAAAGCATACTGATAAACAAAATGAATATGAATGCAATACAGAGTAGTGTTATCATTGACATTGGTCTGTTTCCTCTCGTTCGTTATCGGTTAGTGGTATGTTTAAAGACTGGCGTATGCACCCTTCTTTAATGTTGTAACTATTACTACTGGACGGAAAGCACAGATCACTTAGGCAGTCTACGCATATATCTTCGCCCTCGTTGTCAGTGCCTTGGAGCGTTAATCCGCAGACTTTACATATGTTATTCGTTGTCATGCCAGTTCTTTATGGCTTCCCTGCATTCGTAATTTATAAAGTCATTATGAAAGTCATCAACAAGACAATCTAAATCTGACTCGGTTGCGTTTTCATGTACGGTCTTAATAAGTTTACGGACAAGTAAGTCTAAGGTTTTTTGTTCTTCAGTATTCATATTTTATTTATCGGTTATCGGTTAAGCATAAGAGTACGCCCACAAAAAGGGCAAGGTGAGCCGTCAATCGGACAGCTAAAGCCTTCATCACTCGGACATAAGTCAATAGGATAGTGATCGGTTATCTTGTTAGAGTTGCAACCAAAGGTTAAGAGTAGCAAGAGAAGTAATAAGAGTTTATTCATATAAGTTTTTTCCTTTCTTTTTATTAATCAGATGCAATTGCAAAGTAAATAAGTAATACCCAGCTAAATAAAGCCAAAATCGGTGAGCAAATAGCCAGAATTATTAGAGTCTTTTTAGATGTCTTAGGATACCAGTTGTCAATGTTTTCGTTTTCGTTATTCATGGTAGTATTAATTAAAAGTTTTAAGTATTCTAAGACCTTCTATAAATGCCCAAAGCTGATCATATAAACTTTGTTTGGTCTTTCCTGACATCACTCGTCTTTCTCCCTTATCGGTGGCTACATACCAGACTTGTGGTGTTTTAAACAGACTAAAGGTCTTTTGAGGTACAAGTTTATTAATGGCATCAATCGCACCATCAAGGTCTTTTTTCGTGATCGTATTATTCATTTTTATTTTATCGGTTTTATTAGTGTTTTAAGTAAGATACATTTGAAACTTTAGGATTCCAACATAATCGACAAGCTTTGCATTCATTGTTTTGTTTTGGAGCTTTGCAAGTGAAATCATTTTTTGAAGTTGTCACAGATGAAGTTTGAACCCCTAACCTTTTTGCAAGCTTTTCAGGAGCAGGAAAATTGACCTTGTGAGCTGATAAACGAATGACAAGGTTTGAAGGAAGTTTACCATATTGATTGATATAATCCTCTACTATCTTATACTCTCTAGTTGGAAGCCAGTGCTTTGTGTCAGGAGTTAATTTGCAAACATCAACAATCTTTTTGAGATGGTCAACTGATTGAATATCGCCCGAATCATGCCACCGAAAAAAGTCTTTAGACTGATTACTAATAAGTAAAGCCATTGAATTGACCCATCTTTTATCAGCAAGACTTTGGTAGCGTTTCTCTAAAGCTTTCTGCACATTACCAAATCGATACATACCTTTAAGAGCATAGCAACCCTCGCAAACTGAACCCTTGACTTTAGCCAATCGGCTTCCAACATGGCAACGGCTGGCAGGTATTGAATAAGCTTTGCCAGGCATCTTAGAAGGATTAGACAATCCGCCTGTGATCTCTTTAGCCTCTTTAATTTTCATGATAAGTAATAATAGTTTTTTTGAGTTGTTTGTAGTGATTAAGAAAGTGCAAGACCTACTTTGACCGCCTCGCAAGAAACATCGTATTTGACTAGCACTGCACTAAAAAATGAATCGCAATGATAGCCTTGCCAATCTCCAAAACGATCGTCAGTTGATCTCATAAAATTGTTAAGATCATAAACTTGACCACGATACCGAAAGAATGTGCTTTCCTCTATTGTATCATATGAATCTTTCAATTCTTCTTGTTCGCTTGGTTCTAGCTCATAAAAGTAGAGAATGTGCCGATAGTGATTGTTAGTAATGATTTTCATAATAAGTAATAATGTTTTAATGAGTTGTGTTTGTAGTGATTAAGAATTAGCATTCAATGCCAGAGCTATCGATGATTCCCTCATCTCCTGAACTAACGAGATACCAAGCAATTTGTTTACCGATAGTATTTCTGACAATGATTTCTGACAATTCAACAGCATTAACAGCATCTTTCAAAGCTCTCCATGAATAGCCGTCGTTTAGTTGCTCGTCAAAATCACCGTCTACTGGATAAACTTCAACGCATGAAGGCAAGCCGTTGGCGAGCCGTCTAAGTAATTTAGATAATTCAATATTCATAACAGCACCAAAAGACTATTTCTACCGATGCGACAACAAAAAAATAAAAACTTTATCACTTTGCTGTGTTTCTAATGACAACGATTAGCAAGTCTTATCAACTATCAGAGCTACTAATGACTTCCAAATATGGAAACGATTGCCAAATATGGAAAAGACCGACGGCTGAAAGCGTAAAATCTAGATGCAAATGACTTACAATAAGGCGAACAATTGACGATTTGCTTTACTCGTGTAAACCTTTGTTAATGCAACTAACTTGCAATAAGCAAAACAGCTGACAACGCTACCGACTAGCTCGTCTCATAAGTACTTAACAATCAACGCTTTATTTGCTTTACTCGTGTAAATTAGACATAATGACTATTATACGAACTCTATTGGTAATCAACGATTTACGAAACAACTTTTGCAGATCATCCCCCTGCCAGTAGATAAACCGCAGGCACGCGCGGGGGTAATTAATGCGCGCGTATATAGCGTAAGCCGTTCAGATTTTTTCACCACTTTTTCGTCTGTAGTTCGACAACGCTTCGCTAACGTCTCTTTGTATCGACCTTTGCTGCATCTTATAAAAGGCAGCTATAGTGGTTCCGTCGTTGATTGTTACACGAACGTTCCGTAAACCCTCTTTATGCTTGTTATAAGGATCAAAGAGCAGTTATCGAGTGTAACGAGTAAGTGCGATAGGAAGGAACGTAGTGACTGACTAGAAGCTCGGGCTGATAAAGTCCTCTAAGTCGTCGTCTTCGTCTAAGTCTTCCGGGCTAAAAATAATCTCAGCGTCTGTTAAAACGGTCAGTTTAGCGAACTCTAACGCACCTACAATCGTCTGATCATTGAGGTCGTACTCTTGTTGATACCGTCGTATGAGGTTATCTAAATCAAACATAAAAGCGTCAGTCTGGTCGTTGTTCGTCATAATACTTTACACTATATAACATATACGTTAGGTAGTAAAGACTGTTGCTTTAATTTAGGTGTGTCATTTTGTACCGTATTTTTATTCATTCATTAACAACGACTTACAACTCTAGTCTTGACACTCGACCTGTAACGGTTGTAACTTGGTATTATAGCCCCTCTTGGCTCGGAAAGAGAGTGCAGTTATAACGTTTCGTCTAACAGAAACTATCTATCGTTAGTAGCTCTTCATCAAAACAACTAACAACAACGGACACTCTATAATCGTCGTCGTTATAATCAGTTATTGAAAAAGCTCCTGAAAGACTTCACACGCTTTTTACATCTATAACGTTTCGTTATTATCGTCGTCTTCTTTCTAACGTCTTTAAGGATAGGTGTGTTTACACGTAAACCAATGGCATATTTAAAGTCTAACTTTAGAATTACTATATATAACGACAACGTCTATAACTAACATATAACTGTATTTAAACTAACTACTTCATCACAGTTATAACAGAAGTTAATTACAGTATGTAAGAGTTTGTTATCTTAAGTAACAACGTTACGTCCAAAGGATCGCTTTATCACGTTTACGTTTATAGAAGCTATCAGTAAACTTTGTTAACTCTTCTTGTAGTAGTTCTTGTTTTCTATCGTACATATTCTTGTTAACATCAGCAGCCATTTGTTCTACCCAATAAGCAACAGCAATAGCTAACGCATCCAGACGGTCATCATGAGCCAGACTACCTCGTTCTCTTGTTATCCGTGATAGTTGATAGAACAACATATACCTAGCTTGAGACTCTATAGGATACGTTAACGCAGACTGGTAGTCGTTAGAGATAACCTTAGGATCAACAATAAGACGATGACTGTTAAGTACAGGTTCAAGTGTATCAACAATCCTTAGTTCTTTTTGTTTACTACTACGTACTTCTTCTATGGTTACAGGATATTCATTACGAAACAACGGTTTAATCAGTTCCATAAACATACCGTCACCAAAGTTAGACTCTATAACGATCTTGTTAACTTTGTTGTTTTTAGCAATAGACACGAGACGTTTTAATGTTACCTCGTCGTACCCTCCTTTAATACCACCAGCATCCGGTACAAACAGCTGACTGTTAAGCATCTTTACAACAGCATACGCCGTTTCGTCTTTACCCCGTCCAGAAGGATCAATAGACATGACAGACCCTGTGTACGGTATTAGTTCTCCTACAAGGCTGCTAGGACGTTTGTAGCGGTCTCCTGCCAGTCCTACATTAGGTAGTGTTCTATCGGCTTTCTCAGGGTCACTGCTCCACACGATCTTTTCAGGGGCACTGTCAACGTCAACGTCGTGAATGATAAGGTCGTTAATCTTTAGTGGATAACGGTCACGATCACTCAGCTTAGGGTTTAACATGAACTGCAACGCAAACCCGGTACGACCGTACGACAGCTGACGTTCCTCAAGGTCCATATCACTGAACCGTAAGGGTTCTGTAGAAGTACCTGTGGTCTCAGGAGTTATGTTATCCCGTATAAAGGGCGCAAGGGCTGGACCGTAGTTGTTATCAGCTTCCTCCTCCTTTGGGTATTGTGCGGGCCATACACGCTGCTCATAGCCTCTCTCTGCCAGTTTAGTGTACAGGCTGTCCTCGCATTGGGGTGTACCAAGAAATACAATCCTAGAGCTTTCTAGGGGCTTTATAATAGAATCAAACTCTTTGACGGCTTCGTCTAGTTTATCCCGTAGTCCTTGTGTTTGAGAGTTAGACGGTACTTCTACGTCGTCAGCTACGATTATATCAGCACGGGAACCAGTCAGCTGGGATGTTACACCTAACGACTTAACGGAGGGTGCGTGAGAAGCAGGAGCACCGCTAACGTCAAAAGCTATCTTACTGAATCGTTGGTTCTCTGATGGTTGTAGATGCTGTAGTGCAGGTATGTCTTGTATCAGACGTAACGTAAAAGTGGAGAAGTCATCCGATCTATTCTTACTGGCAGACACAACAAGTATGTTTTTTGTTTGGTCTAGTAGTAGTTGATGAACAACAAATGCTGATGTTATCCAGCTCTTACCACACCCACGAAATGCTTGAATAACGGAACGACGAGGTCCATTTTGCAAGTATAAAGCCATGTCGTACTGTAACGGAGTAGGGTCAGGCAGGTTAAGGTGTCGCCAAACAAGACACAGAAAGTTTCGGAAGTCTCGTAGTTGTGGTGGTATCTCTTGGTGTTTCTTCTTCATAACAATAAAAAGGAGCCGACGTTATGTTGCCGACTCCTTTAAAGTATAAGGGAATGTAGTAAGAAGTTAAAGTTGTTTCTCGATGGGTATATCGTCTTGTTGTTCTTGAGGGAACGGTAACGCTTCAAAGTCCTTAGCTAATTCATTAACAGGAGTACCACTACGATTATCTACCGTGATGTTGTTATCCTTTAACCATTTACCGACAGCGTTCATAAGAGCCGGGTTATATTCCTCCATAGCTTTCATGTACCCTACTGCACCTTTGCACAGATCAGTATAACTGTCTGCAAGTTTAGCTCCTTCTACGTGATCCTTCATAAGTATTATTTGTTGTCTCTCGGCATCTCAGAGTGGTCACCACGTCCGTTCATATTGTTAAGGATTCGTGTTACCCACATCTGTAAAAGAGCGGAGGAGCTGAGACCGAGCGTATTAGCGATCCCAGCTACCTCCTTCTTTTGTGAGCTTGTGAGACGAAAAGTTAGAGATGCAGTATCTCCTTTTTTACCTTTCGCACTCATTCAGCAAACTCAAGTGTTAGGCCATTGCAGCTGTAAAGTCAGCCAATGATCCAAGATTGTTACCGTCTCCAAGAACAACGTCGTTAGCTTTAACGTCGATCAAGGAAGCACTGCTGTCGTCTCCACTGATGTCAGTAGAAGTAGCACCAGCTGATGTTCTGTAGAAAGCGAACTTATCTTCACCTTCGTCGTATACAGCAGCAATGTTTCCGTTGTCGGAAGAACCACGCTCAATGATGAAACCAGCGTCGTTACCGTTGTTAGCAGAACCAGCAGCTCCGTCATTGAGAAGCATGATAGCGTCTTTAACTTGGGAGTTTGTTGTTTCAAGCGAGGTAGTCGTTCCTTGAACGGTCAAGTTACCGCTAAGTACAAGGTTAGTTCCGCTTACGTCTCCAGTGAAGGAAGCACCACTAAGATTAGCTTTGGCAGCGTCAAGAGCAGATTCAGCAGCACGAGCAGTGGAAGCTTCGGCATCGATGTTCGACTGAAGAGTCGTGTCGGCAGATGCTCTGGCAGTAGCTTCACCACTAACAGCAGCGATACGAGCAGTTTCTTCAGCGTCGATATTGGACTGTAAAGTCGTATCAGCAGAAGCACGTGAGCTAGCCTCGTCGTTGATGTTTGTTTGAAGGGTCGAGTCAGCGGATTGACGGGCAGTCTCTTCAGCATCAATGTTGCTTTGGAGAGTTGTGTCAGCACTAGCACGAGTAGAAGCTTCACTATCAATGTTGGACTGAAG
>Ga0222719_10006273_pt1 | contig 10153 bp, 22 predicted proteins | sample C33_34DmetaG_FD_165039 | JGI IMG/M metagenome (GOLD analysis project Ga0222719, IMG submission 165039) | Estuarine water microbial communities from San Francisco Bay, California, United States - C33_34D | ecosystem: Environmental > Aquatic > Marine > Unclassified | place: USA: California...
GGGGAGGCAATTCCAGCTTCTTCGAGTTTAACTACAACACCACAACAGGACCTGACAATGATGCTAACAGGTGCTCGTACAACAGACCTAGAATCTGCTTTTAGTAAAGCAGCCGACAATCCACAGCTTCAGGCTGTGATTGGGCAAGAGCTTCAAGCAAGAGTGCGAAGGGGAGACCCCGATGTAATCTCTTTCGGCTCTAAAGGTGTTCAAGTACCCCCTGCTCGTCCGGGTCGGTTCTTGGGATCGATGGGTGAACCACTCGATATAATACCTGAAAGTTTTAATATATTAGGAAACCCAGCACTATGAAAATCGAAATCAAATTAATACCAGACGGTCTAGATCTGGCAAAAGAGATTCAGGATGGAATGCCTGTGGATCGGATGGAAGAATCTGAGGAAGGGTTTACCTGCCCCATCGCAACGCAGGACGTTGAAACCAACGAAGAGAACCAGCGTTACGCAATCAAAGAAGATCAGTATGGCCCCGCCATCAATCCAGAAACATCCTGTGGTGAGTGTCGTTACTTCAACATTTCACCGGAGATGCAGCAGTGCATGAAGGACGAATCTGGTGAGGTTGGTTACTGCCAGCTGCTAAAGTTTATGTGTTCAGCCGCTAACTCCTGTGCGGAGTTCGAAGAAGGTGGACCAATCACAAGCGTAGACTACGAATGAACGTCTCAGATTTTATCGTAAAATATAGGAAAAGCTTGCAAAATCGGATAGAAGACATTAGTTTGTCTTTATCAACTGGTGGTTGTTCCAGTATGGAAGACTATCGCGCAATGGTTGGGGAGATTCAGGGACTCTCTTTCGCATTGGATGACTTACAAACCCTGCTGAAAAAGGCTAATCATGACGAAGACTCTCTTGGTACCTGACTACATAGTCGAACAACAAAGAGCTAAAAAAGAAGCTGAAGCAAAAGCCAAAGAAAAACCACTGAGTGAGAGAGTCCCACAGCCTACAGGATGGCGTATACTGGTAATGCCTTACACTGGTAAGGAGAAAACCGAAAGCGGCATCTATATTCCAGATAATGCAAGAGATCGTGAAGCACGGGCTACAGTTGTATGCTACGTCGTCAAGGTCGGGCCACTGGCTTATAAGGATCCAGACAAGTTTGGTCCTGACTCTCAGCCATGGTGCAAGGAAGGTGACTGGATATGTATTGGAAGATACGCAGGTTCACGCTTCAATATCGAAGGTGGCGAAGTTCGTATCATTAACGATGACGAAGTCATTGCAACCATCGTCAATCCAGACGATATCAAAACATACGGAGTATAGTATGCAAGCCAATCCACAAGAGAAAGAAGAACTCGAGATCATCGAAACCGATGCCACCGAGGAAATGATAGATGAGGAGCAGCAAGAAGCCGCTGCCCCAGAAGCGGACAACGACGACGGAGAACTTGAACAGTATTCCGAGTCTGTCCAGAAAAGAATTAGTAAACTGACCCACCGCTACCGCGAAGAAGAGCGTCAGCGGCAGGCCGCCATTGAGTATGCCGAAGCTGTTAAGAAGCAAAACGATGAATTAAAATCTCGTTTAGACCAGCTTGACCAGTCTTATGTTGGTGAGTTTGGCAGTCGTGTTGATTCACAGATTGCATCTGCCAAAGAAGCTTACCGCAAGGCTTATGAAGAAGGCGACGCTGACAAGATGTTTGAGGCACAGCAAAACATTAGTAAGCTGGCACTTGAGCAGGCTCGTTTGGAAGAGGTTCGCAGACGGCGTGAGGAAATAGCAGCTCGACCACAGCAAGAGCAGGTTATTCCACAGCAGCAGCCGCAGGCTCAACCACAGGCACAGCCTGACCCAAAAGCAGAGCAGTGGGCACAAAAGAATGATTGGTTTGGTCAAGATCAGACCATGACATATGCAGCTTTTGGTATACATCGCCAACTTATTGAAGAAGAAGGGTTTGACCCAACGAGCGATGAGTATTATAATGAGCTTGACAAACGAGTTCGTACAGAGTTCCCGCATAAATTCAAAGCGGCTGTGCGAGATTCTGGACCCAGAGTCGCTTCTGCTGAGTCCACGGCTTCCAAGTCGTCGTCAAAGGGGCGCAGAACAGTCAAACTTTCACCTTCGCAAATTGCTATTGCGAAACGATTGAATGTTCCGCTTGAAGAATATGCAAAGTATGTGAAGGAGTAAAAGTTATGACTACATCAAACAGAACGCCTCGCGAGGCGGAAACTCGCGCAACTAAAGCCCGGCGTAAGCCATGGGCACCGCCTTCGAAGTTGGAGGCCCCGCAACCACCAGCAGGGTACGCACACCGTTGGATCAGAACTTCCATTCGTGGAGAGGATGATAAGACAAATATGCATGCCAAGCTTCGTGAGGGCTGGGAGCCAGTACGGGCTGACGAATATCCAGAGATGGAAGGACGTTATCCTGTTATTGAAGACGGTAAGAATGCAGGGATTATTGGCGTAGGCGGATTAATGCTGTGCCGTATTCCCGAGGAAACGGTCGAGGAAAGAACTGAATATTACCGGGAGCAGACCCGCAACCAGATGAAAGCCGTTGACGAAAACCTGATGAGGGAACAACATCCCTCAATGCCTATGTTTAATGATAGGCAAAGTCGTGTAACCTTTGGGGGCAAAAAATGACCTCCATTAACTTTAAGGAGTAAGCAATGGCTAATATAAACGTAGCCTTCGGCCTCAAGCCGATTAACACTGCTGGTAGCGCTCCTGCTACTGGTGGTACAAATGCATACTTCATCGACAGCGCTGCAAGTGCGATCTATCAGGGTTCTCCGGTCAAAGCTGATAACGGTGGCGAAATCGTCATCGCGTCTGCTACTGGCGACACTGAAGCTCTCGTAGGTGTATTCGCTGGATGTGAGTATGTTTCATCCACAACTGGGAAGAAAGTCTTTTCAAACTATTGGCCCGGATCAGGTGCCGACACAAACTTCGATATTATCGGATATGTGTACGACAACCCGATGCAGCGCTTTATCGTTTGCACCGACGCTTCTTTCACTAACGAAGCAACTGCTCGTGCTGCTATCTTCGAGAACGCTCTGTTCTCCAGCGGTGCAAGCGGTAGTGCGACAACTGGTATTTCCAGTGCCGCTATGGACATCGATGGGATCTCATCCGCTGATACTTCTGCCCCACTGAAGATTGTGGGCATTCAGAAGGATGTTGAGAACGAAGATTTCACAGCAGCTGGTATCCAGATGATCGTGATGATCAACAACCATGCATTGCTTCAGGCTGATTCTGAAGCTGCTACTAGCTAAAGGGGGACTTAGGATATGGCTATTTCTCGCGCACAACTCGCCAAAGAACTAGAGCCGGGTCTCAACGCCCTCTTTGGTATGGAATACAACCGTTATGAAGGTCAGCATGCTGAAATCTTCGACACCGAATCATCTGATCGGGCATTCGAAGAGGAAGTAATGTTGAGTGGTTTCGGTGCCGCTCCGGTTAAAAACGAAGGCACAGGGATCTCCTATGACGATGCTCAAGAGGCTTATACCGCTCGGTATAACCACGAGACCATTGCTATGGGCTTCTCAATCACTGAAGAAGCTGTCGAAGACAATCTTTACGATCGTCTGGCTTCTCGCTACACCCGTGCTCTGGCTCGTTCCATGGCACACACGAAGCAGGTTAAAGCTGCCAACGTGCTTAACAACGCTTTCGCTGGCGGTGCAACCGCTGGTGGCGACGGCAAAGCACTTTGTGCAACTGACCACCCGCTGACATCCGGTGGCACTTTCGCCAACGAACCAGCAACTGCTGCTGACCTGAACGAAACTTCACTTGAAGACGCTCTGATCAGCATCGCTGGGTTCACCGATGAGCGTGGCCTGATTATCGCCCTGCGCGGTATGAAGCTTATCGTTCCTCGTCAGCTTCAGTTTGTTGCTGAACGTCTGCTGGTTTCCAACCTCCGCGTTGGTACAGCTGACAACGATGTCAACGCTATCAAGTCATCTGGCATGTTGCCAGAAGGTTATGTAGTCAACGACTACTTGACCGACACTGATGCGTTCTTCATCAAAACAGACGCACCAAACGGCTTCAAGCACTTTGAGCGTATGCCTCTGGCAACCAACATGGACCCAGACTTCGACACTGGCAACATGCGGTTCAAGGCTCGTGAGCGCTACAGCTTCGGGTTCTCTGACCCACGCGCTGTGTTCGGTTCACCGGGCGCTGCCTAACTAACAGCACCCTTAGTTTCGTCTTTGGGTTGAGAGGGCGACTATCAATTGATAGTCGCCCTTCTTTATGCTAAAATGACTCATCCCTGACAGCCCCATGGTGGGGCTGACACTAGCCACGACAGGAGATCTAAATGGCTCGTTCTACCTTTTCAGGTCCGGTGAAATCAAACAATGGTTTCGAGGGCAACATTAACCTTACTGCTTATGCCGCAACAGCAATTGCCGATATTACGGATGCAGTTAACACTGCAAACAAAGCTGATGGTACAGTTGTTTGGGACACAACCAACAACAAGCTAAAAATTGCTACAGGTTCTGCTACTGATGACACATGGGTTGACGCAGATGGCACCAACGCTGTAACCCCTAGCTAATAGGAGGCTTCAATGGCTGGTCCAGTAAAAGCCTACAATGCTACCGGAGCTGGCGCTGTCGGTCCCGGACGTTCACGCATTAAACAGATTGGCGTCTATTGTACAGGTGCTGGAGCATTTACCATTACTGATGGTAATGGTGGTGCTACACTCATACAGCAGAAGTTTCCGGTGGGGCATACTCTGCTCAACATTCCGGGAGACGGCATCATTGCTGAGAACGGCGCTTATGTAAGTGCTGTTTCAGGAACGGCTGCCGAGCTCACAATCTTTTTGGCATAAACCAATGACTGCTCACGAGATACGATCTATATCTCAAGTCGGCACAAGCGAACCGTTTGAGCTACAGATCGCTCGTGGGCAGATTCCCGGACACACACAACTTCACAAATTTGGTGCTGTGCCAGCAATGTCTATCAACACAACGGGTACTGTCTGGGACATAAACGACACATTGTATCCATGGTCTGCATGGGCGACCGCTAGCACTCTAACAGTAGATAGAGCGAATGCGGGGGACGCTAATAAAATAATTACGATTACTGGCCTCGATGCCAACTATGTTGAACAGTCAGAGAACGTAACACTGACCGCAGCGACAGGTAATGCCACCACTAAATCCTTTATTCGTGTGTATAGAGCCTATATGTATAATGGCTCCGCGACAAATCTAGGAAACATTGATATTAAAAAAGGGGCAACAACTGTTGCTCGAATCACCGCCAATAAAGGTCAGACCTTGATGGGGGTGTACACAGTTCCCGCTGGCTACACCGCGTATCTCTCACAAGGTGTTATGAGCGTTCAGTCTGGCGCAGATGCGACTGGCGACTTTTTTGTTCGCTATGGTGGTGAGACGGCGTTTAGAATAGCGCATACCTTTGAAGTTGCCTCTGCCGAATACTTCTATGCATTTCACGTTCCTTTCCCTCTCCCTGAAAAATCAGACATAGACATCCGTGCATCGGTGCGGAGTAATAATGCTCGATGTACTGCTGCGTTTGATGCTATATTGATTAAGAATGACTCGAGGCTCTAATGGCGACAAAGAAGAAAAAATCTGTTAGTTTATCCGTTAAGCGCGGTGAAAAACTTCCTGTATCTAAGGGTGCTGGATTGACCGCGAAGGGCCGTGCGAAGTATAATAGAGCGACAGGTTCTAAACTGAAAGCGCCACAACCGGGTGGCGGCAAACGCAGGACATCTTACTGCGCCCGTTCAAAAGGGCAAATGAAGATGCACAATATTAATTGCAGTAAAACCCCAAAGAAGCGTATTTGTGCAGCTCGTCGGAGATGGAAATGCTAGACTACAGACATATATTAACAGTTGTTGTTTTAGGCTTTCTTGGGTGGGTAGGCATGTCTGTCGTTGACTTAAAGACAGATACTGCTGTTATTGCAATAAAGGTAGACGAGAATCACAAGATGCTGTCTGTGTTATGGGAAGATTTTTTAAGGGATACAAAAAATGGCGATCTCGCGTGGTTCTATGACCAAGCAGGTATCAAACCCACCATCAAAACGGAGTAGCGGTGTGGCTAAAGATGCATGTTATAAAAAAGTAAAGGCAAGATATAAAGTCTTTCCGTCAGCGTATGCTAGCGGTGCCATTGCCAAGTGCCGAAAAGTTGGCGCGGCTAATTGGGGTAAGAGCACCAAAAAAGCAGAAGGCGGAGTCTACGAGCAAAAGCCAAAACGAGCTTTTCGTGGAAAAGCTATCCGAGGTGAAGCAGTGGCTCGTGGTTGCGGTGCAGTGATGAATGGTCGTCGTAAGCGCACCAAGGGTCGAGTGAGTCAAGCATAATGGCAGTCAGGAAGACGAAAAAAGGTGCGGCACTCAAGAGGTGGTTCAAAGAAGAATGGAAGGATGTCCGTACGGGGAAAGCGTGTGGGCGTCGCAAAGGTGAGAAACGGGGTACTCCATATTGCCGCCCCACCAAACGCATTAGTAAGAAGACTCCCAAGACCGCAGGAGAAATGACAAGTACCGAAAAACGTAGTAGAATAGCGCAGAAGAAATCTCTTGGTCAGCCAGCTGGAAAACCACGGCGCGTTAAAGCAGTTAAAAGGAAGAAGTCATGAACAACAAATTCCCTGATTTGAATAAAGACGGAAAAGTTACCAAGGCCGATATATTAAAAGGTCGCGGCGTTAAAGGTTTCGAGGCTGGCGGGTCAATGTGTTCTCCACGCAAAGAAATGGCTGGCGCTGTTGATATGCCGAAAATGAGGTACGGTGGTACATACAAAGGAAAGAAGTAAATGGCTACTTCAGGTTCACGAGATTTTGATCTCGATGTGTCGGAAATTATTGAGGAAGCGTATGAGCGGTGTGGGTTAGAAGTTCGCACCGGATATGATGCTCGTACCGCTCGTCGTTCTTTGAACCTGATGTTTGCAGACTGGGCTAACCGTGGTTTGAACCTATGGACAGTTAAGCAGGGTACACAGGCTCTGACTGCTGGCACAGCAACTTATGCATTCGATGCTACTTACACAGACCTACTTGAGGTTGTTATTCGTCGCAGCGGCACAGACTATGAGTTAGACCGTATGTCTCGCAGTGAGTACCTAACTCTGCCTAACAAGACCACACAGGGCAGACCAAGCCAATACTACTACAATAGACAAGTAGTGCCAGAAATCACGCTGTGGGCCACACCAGACAGCTCTAGCGACACTCTGGTATATTACTACGTCCAGCGTATACAGGACGCTGACGCGCTTGTGAACACGACTGACGCCCCTTTCCGTTTTCTACCTTGCATGGTTGCCGGACTGGCATACTACATTGCTATGAAGAAAGCACCAGAACGAATTCAACTATTGAAAGCTGTATACGAGGAAGAGTTCCAACGTGCAGCAGACGAGGACGAAGATCGGGTGTCGCTGAAGCTACAGCCTAGCATCTCGTACTTGAGGGTAAACTAATGGCAAAGTATGCTTCAGGATCACAAGCTTGGGGCTATTCTGACAGATCTGGTTTTCGCTACCGTCTGGCAGAGATGCGTAGAGAATGGAATGGCTTGAAGGTTGGCCCGGATGAGTATGAACCAAAGCATCCGCAGCTAGAACCTATTCGTGTCGGCCCAGATCCACAGGCTTTACGTGACCCAAGACCGGATCAGCGCACTGAAACAGCGGTAGAACAGCTGCTGATGTACAATCCGTTTGTGTCCGGTAGTTCTGGCTCTGCTGTGATAACTGTGTTAGAACCATCACACGGTCGGGCAACAGATGATGTGGTACGTTTTAGAAAGGTGAACGGCTTTGATGGATTTACGGGCGCTGTTCTTGAAAAGGCGGATGGGTATACGATTACTGTGGTTGATTCTGGGAGCTATACGTTTACGGCATCGTCAGGAACAGCAACAACGGGTAGTCAACGCGGGGGCGGTGAAGTTGCGACTGTCGGACCCGTCACGTTGGAGAGTTAAATGAGTTTTACATATGCACAGCTAAAAACAGCGATACAGGATTTTGCGGAGAACACCGAGACTTCGTTTGTTACGCATTTGCCTGACTTCATCCGTGCGGCGGAGGATCGTATCTTCAAGCTGGTTGATCTTGAGGTATTTCGTAAGAACGCAACATCTAACTTGACGTCTTCAGACCCGTATCTTTCTGTGCCTTCTGACTATCTTTCTGCGTTTTCTATGTCTATTACGCGAGATAGTGCAAAAGAATTTCTGTTACAGAAGGACGTAAACTATTTGCAGGAATACAATCCGAATCCTGCAACGACAGGTGTGCCAAAGTATTATGCCTTCTTTGACATTGATAACTTTATGTTGGCTCCAACACCTGACAGCAACTACGCAGTAGAACTGCACTATTACTATCGCCCAGCTTCACTGACGGCTGGTGCAGATGGTGGAACAACATGGCTCAGTGAAAACGCACCGAATGCTTTACTTTACGGATCGCTCGTAGAAGCGTATATTTACATGAAAGGTGAGCAAGATGTGCTCGGCATGTATGAGAAGCAGTTTCAGGAAGCGTTGAGCCGTATCAAGGATCTGGCAGAGGCTCGGGAAAACAGTGATGCATATCGCCGAGGCTTGCCTGATAGGCCAAGGACATAGGAGTAAATTATGGCGACATCAAACGCGGCAACCACATATCTGGAACATGCTGTTCTAGATTTTATTTTCAAGAACAACTCGGAGAGTTTTACCACTCCGGGCGACAGCATTTATATTGGATTAGCTACGGCTGTTTCTGACCCAGAAGCTGGTACGGTAACAGAAGTTAACACAGGAACTGAAGATGCTAACTATGCTCGTCAGCAGGTGACGGCGGCTAACTGGACACTGACTTCTGGCGCAACAGACGCCCAGACAGTAACCAATGCGGCTAACATTGAATACAGCGCTTCCAGCGGGATTGCGTCGTATACGGTCACTCACGTGTTTATCGCGGATGCTTCAACAAGTGGAAATATTCTTTTTGTAGGGGCACTAGATGCAAGCAAAACAATTGCTTCAGGCGACATCTTTCGCATCAATGCAAGCAATCTTACGGTAGAGTTGAAGTAATATGGCGTTGGTTATTGCTGACAGAGTAAAAGAAACCAGTACAACGACCGGGACAGGGACATATACCCTTGCTGGCGCTGTCACTGGTTTTGAGTCTTTTGGCTCAGTTGGCGACGGCAATACGACATATTACGCTTGTACTGATGGCACCGACTGGGAAGTTGGAGTTGGCACATATACGGCAAGCGGAACAACCCTTGCTCGTACGACAATACTTGAGTCAAGCAACAGTGACGCCGCAGTAAACTGGAGCGCTGGCACAAAGACACTTTTCTGCACACTCCCCGCCGAAAAGACAAGTTACCTTGACGCTAGCGGAAACCTTGTCGCCGCAAACGCTAGTGCGCTAACCGATCTTAATGCCAGTAATCTTTCATCTGGGACGGTGCCAAATGCTCGGCTTGATCAGCAACTGCAAGATGTGGCTGGGTTAAGCCCTACAGACGGCAACTTTATTGTTGGGGATGGGGCAAACTTTGTTGCGGAGAACGGAGCAACGGCAAGAACTTCTCTTGGGTTGGGAACCGCCGCCACAGCGGATTCAACCGATTTTGACCCTGCTGGCGAAGCCGTGGCGTTAGCGATAGCATTAGGATAGTACGATGGCAAATGCATTTAAGGTAAAAACATTTGACGGCTCTGCCACAGGGGCTAACACGGACATGACAATTTATACTTGTCCTGCGTCTACTGAAACAACAATTATTGGAATGACCCTCGCGAACCTTACTGGTAGCCAAGTAACGGTTGATGTGAAGTTAAACAATAATGACGGCGACAATGTGTTTGTTGTTAAGGATGCCCCCGTTCCAACTGGCTCCAGCCTTGTTGTTGTCGGCGGTGATCAGAAAATTGTCCTTGAGGCTTCAGATGCTATCGTTGTCCAATCAGACACAGCAAACAGTATAGACACGGTGTTGAGCATTCTGGAGATCACCTGATGAGTTACATTGGTCCTCAGTATAAAATTGTAGGCCCGACGGGTCCTACTGGACCTACAGGTCCAACTGGACCTACAGGTCCAACTGGC
>Ga0222719_10006274_pt1 | contig 10152 bp, 7 predicted proteins | sample C33_34DmetaG_FD_165039 | JGI IMG/M metagenome (GOLD analysis project Ga0222719, IMG submission 165039) | Estuarine water microbial communities from San Francisco Bay, California, United States - C33_34D | ecosystem: Environmental > Aquatic > Marine > Unclassified | place: USA: California...
GCCCGAGATGAAATCCGTCGGCGCCTCCGTCCCCAAACCTCCCGCCCCCGTTCGACGCACCGGATACGGCATGCTCGAACCATCACCGTCAACACCGTCAACACCGTCAACACCGTCAACACCGTCCCCGCCCCCCCCCGTCGTCGCGCGCGTCGCCGGCGCTCGCGTCGCCGCGCGTCCGCCGTCTCGCGCGTCTCCGCGCGCGCGCGCGCCCGCCGACGCCGCCGACGCCCTCCCCGACGACGACGACCCATCTCCGGCGCGTCGATCGCGTAAATCTCTCGCCACTCAACGCGGCGCGGGCGTTCGTCGTCGTCGTCCGCGCGCACCGCCGAGCGTCGAGTCCGATTAAACCGCGCGCGCGGCCGCGGCCATCGCCGCCTCAATCGTCGGACGCGACCGGTGCGAGGGCGGACGGGCGACCGACCGACCGACCGACCGACCGGGTATGGGTAAATAGTGAATAGGGTTTTGGAAAACAACCAACCGATGGCACCCCGCCCGCGACGCCGTCGACTCGTCGCGTCGTCACATCGCGCGCGACCGCGGTCGAGCGCGACGTCGCGGCGCGACGCGGCGCGAAAAAGGTGCGAATAAAATTCGAGCGCGCGACGCGCGACGCGCGAGGGCGACGCGCGCGACCGCGAGGGCGCGACGCGACGACGACGACGGACGACCACTTTTCGCGCGCGCGCGCGGGGACGCGCGCGCGCGACGCGCGACGCCGCGACGCGACGGCGACGGGACGCGACGCGCGCGGGAGGAGATCGAGGGAAAGTTAACGCGCGATCGGCGCGACGGTGACGCGCGGTGACGACGCGCGCGCGCGCGGAGAGGGCGAATGCGTCGCGAGGCGGGCGGTTGGAGGGTTTTGCAGGCGCGAGGGCGCGGCGCGCGAGGAGACGCGCGCCACGCGCGACGCGACAGGAACGGGCGAGGGCGGAAGGGGGGAAGACTGACGAACGCGACGATGACGATGACGACAGGTGACGGGAAGAACTCGGTCGTGGATCGGCGAACATGAGCGCGTGGGCGAGCGTCGTGAGCGGAGGGAGGGCGAGCCAGACGAGCGAGGGCGCGAGCGGGAAGGAGGCGAATGAAACGCAGAGGCGAGCGTCGAGCGCGGGAGAGGGACGGAGTCTAGGGAACGCTGGTGGTGGTGGAGTAGGTAGTGAAGGATCGGGGGCATCGGGAGACGGCGCGGAGGCGGGGAAGCGGAGAAGCGAGGGCGGGACGCGAGAGGAACCGACAAAGCCGGCGTGGGGGAAACCGACGGTGGCGAGCGATGCGGCCGCGGCCGCGGCGCTCGCGGCGGTGAAACCCGTGACTTGGCCGACTTTGGGCGATGCGAAAAATCCAGATCTTAAACCCGACACCGTGCCCCCTTCGAGGGCGAGGACGGGCGAGGGCCAACAGAGCGGAGGGACGTCGGGCTCGCAAGGCGGCAAGGCGGGAGGCAACGGCAAGGGTAAGAACGCGAAGAATGGTGGTGATAAGAATGGAGGGAATCGAGGTGGTGGCGGCGCGCGCGGTAACAACGGTGGCAGAGGCGGTAACGGTGGCGGAAGAGGCGGACGGGGCGGACGCGAAGGCGACAAGACTTGGGCGAGAGGACACGGGTACGACGGTCGTTTCCAGTACGACGCCGCGGGACGAGGAGGTCGGGGCGGTCGAGGTGGACGGGGTAACAAGAACTTTGATTCTTCGTATCAGGCGCCGTTCGAGGGTGGATATTACATGCCGCAGGGCGCTCAAATGTATTACCCTCCGCAACACATCATGCCGGCGCAAGTGCCGCAACGAGATCAAATTCTTTCCGCTGTGAAGCAGCAGGTGGAGTATTACTTCAGCGTGGAGAATTTGTGCAAGGATTTGTTTTTGAGATCTAAGATGGACCCCAAGGAGGGATGGATCGCCTTGTCCGTCATCGCGAGTTTCAATCGCATTCGCATGATGACTCCGGATCCAGCCATGATTTACGACGCTCTCGTTGGCTCTAAGACGGTGGAAATCAGCGCCGGCAACGACAAGATTCGTAAAATGGGTGACTGGAACGCGTGGTTGTTAGATGCAGACGGTAAGCCGCAACAGGTTGCGCCCATGCAAGCGCCAGCGAGCGCCGCCGACGTCACGCAACAGATGGCGGCGGCGAGCGTCGGCTCTCCTTTGCAGTCTTCGGAAAAGAAGGGATCAAAGTCAAAGCTCAAGAAGGACGAGGATGAAATGTTTGAGATGGATGAAGATTTCGGGGAGGAGGAAGATGACGACGATGACGATGACGATGACGATGATGATGACTACGAAGAAGACGACATGACGGATGTCGACGTGAGCCGTCTCATGATTGTGTCCCAACGTCCGGGTCGAGGCGGTCAGAACAGAGGTGGGCGCCCACCGTCTGGAGCGAACGGCGATGTCGCGACCGTCATCAACGACGGTCTTGCGTTCTATCAAAAAGATCTCAAAGGGAAGAAATCTTCGCATGTCGGATCACAAGGTGCGTCCTCCGGGAGCTGGCGCGATCGCGGCGCCGCCGGGTCCTGGAAGCGCGGTGGAGGATTTTCTGTCGGCTCGCAAGATCGCACGCACTTTTTCCCTTCGTCGGTGCCCAAAGGTGAAGGTACTGTAGGAGGTAACGACGTCGGATGGTTGCTGGGTACGACGCCGACGGAGGGTGAGTTCAACTGGCACACAGGTGCTGGCTCGTCTGTCGGCTCAGATCGCGCTGCGATGGGCGCATCGCCTTCTCAGAAGCCAGGCCGTTTGTCTCATCACGCGTCTCCTCGGGATATCCCTGAATTTCAGCACCCTTCGCACACGCTGCTCGACGACAACGGATTCAAGCAGCAAAAGTACCAGGCGTTTCATCAGCGCGCCGTCGACGAGCGCAAGCGTTTGGGCTGCGGCAACAGCGAAGAGATGAATACGTTATTCAGATTTTGGAGTTATTTTTTGCGAGGCACGTTCAACGCCAAGATGTACAAGGAATTCTGCCGTTTAGCCGAAGAGGATGCTCGACACAACTACCACTACGGTTTGCAATGCCTCTTCCGGTTCTACAGCTACGGTTTGGAAAAGCGATTCAGAAAAGCCGTCTACCGCGACTTTGAAGAGTTTACCATGTTAGACTACAAGTCTGGATCGCTGTACGGACTGGAAAAGTTCTGGGCGTTCCATTACTACTACCGTGGTGATAACAGGCCGGTCATCCGAGAAGACATCAAGGAGCTTTTGGATACGAAATTCCGCACGCTGTCTGATTTCCAGCGGGCGAAAGAACAAATGGCTCGCGCGTGATCGATGAGGGTCATCGGTGCGCAGAAACTAATTAGGACAGGCTTTGAAGCCAATAGCCTTCGCGGACACAACAACATTAGCGAGGAATATCATATTAAAATATTTCTAAAACAGATCGATGCCGAAGTTGACGTACAACGCATCCACCAACGCTTGTTGCCCCGCGCTTAACAGCGCCAAAGCTAGCACAGCCGCGCCGATCGTCACCGTATCCACGTTTGCGCCTGGATTAGTCAAGCTCTTCCGCATCACGAGCGTCTTCGTGGTCGTTTCTCTCGATCGTCCGTCGACAACCTCCAGCGCCGCCGCCTTGGCATCGCTCCCGATCACCTTGTACCCCAACTTTCTGTAAAGCCCTTGCGCGCGCTTATTCCGCGCCTCTACGACTAAGCAACACTCATCGAATCCATTCTCGGCGCAGATGTCTTCTAAAGCCCCCATGATGGCTTTCCCGTAGCCCTTCCTCCTCGCCGCTCGCGCCGTGGCCAAATTCGCCACAATCGGTCGCTCGATAATTTTTCCCTCCACATCCATCCCACCGCGCCCACTCTTCACGTACGTCTCGTAATCCACCGCGCCAACGTATTTTCTAACCTCCACTCCTCCGCACGCCAAGCATTCTCGTGAGTCGTCTTCATCAAGAATCACCACTAAAGCGTTTCCGTCCCCGGCGTACCGCTTCTTCATATCGCTCGAGCACGCCCGCGTCAGCCCTTTATACTCCACGTCTCGCGTGTCCACGTTTCCATCGTAAAAGAATGAATTCACGAACGTCGCCGCGGCGGCGTTGTAATCCCCGCCCTTGGCGCGCTGGACGGCGTCCGATGGCGACGCTTTTTGGATAACTCGATGACGTCGTCCCGTCGCGCGCGTTCGAGCGTCGCGCGCGCGACGCGGGGCTTGGGAGACGTCCACGACGGCGCGAGATGCGAGCGACATGATCGATCGACGTAAAGGTGCGAGTTCGCGAGCCGAGAGCGCGTCGGAGTGGCGCGCGACGCGCTCGCTCGAAAGACTGTTTCAACCTGTTCTTCCAGACTACAATTTTAGCGACGTCGAACAAACGCCGGCGACTAGGCTTTGTTTTGCGGGAAAAGATCCCGCATCAAGACGGTTCTACGAACGCCCGTGGTGTATCCTTCGTTGTACTTGAATTGCGCGCCTTGGGCGTTGCTCAAACTTTTACGAGCTTTGTGTAAATTCCCACCGGCGACGCCGAGCGCCACGCGCGCTTTTTGATCCGATTTTCGCTGCTTGGCGTCCGCCGCGGCTGCGGCGTCTCGCGCGCCTGAACGCTTTTCAGCGTCAGTGACGAGCGAGTTCGCGATGATGGAGCGTAAACTATTGTTTACCGCGCGCCTTGGTACCAAGTTCATGTGCTGTGGCGCGTTGTGGTTCATCTCGGGTTCGCGCTCGCGCTCGCGACGCTCTCGCCACGTTAACCGTTCGACGGCTTTCAAAGCGTCTACGCCCGCACCAAACTTGACGAAGTCATCAACCGGCGGTTGCAGTACCAAGGAATTTGCCGCCGCTCTCCAAGATTGTTCGTTATACTTACTCGCGGACGGTTTGTACGACAGACCGTGCGCTCGCATCAGACTCACGACGTCGGCGAGTTTGGTTTTTTCGTCCTCCGTCATGAAGCTCGTGCCGACAGAACGAAGTTCCGGAGCTAGAATGGTGTTCAAATAAGGCAAAGTTTCCGTGACATCGCACGTGAGTGAACGACGAATGATTTTCAAGTCCATGGCGTCGCGTCGACTGCTCAGCACAGCCATGCGAGCGTTTCGCTCTTTCATCGCCCGACCCGTTTTCGGCCATTCCAAAGACTCGCCGAGGTTGCCGGCGTGTGTGGCGGTGGAGTGCACCGCCATGATGCACGCCTCGGCGTATCGACGCAAATTGTGATCACCGGTGGTGAACGATTTCGTCTGAAACATCGAACCATCGATCACCGCGCTCACAGCTTGCGTTAAGCGGCTCATGCTACCATCTTGAAAGCGCACGTTTGGAATGTTTTCAAATAGTCCGTCGAGAAGGGCGTCGTTGTCTTGGTAAATTTCAATCTTTTCGCGCATCATGTCCATATGCGTCATCCCAGACTCGGCGTCGACACGCGACCTTGCAAACGTGTGACGACCGCGCAAAAGATCTTGCCACATGGAGAAAGCTTGAGGCCTGTTGTCCTTCGATCCACCGCCGGCGCTGACGACGTCTCGCAGCGTCACCGACGAACTCGTCTTGGCGATGAGTTGAATCGAATTCAATGCGGCGCGAATATCGTTATCAACGCGATCAACGACGAGCGCTATCGCGCGCGGTTCGATGTCAACATTTTCCTTCAAGCACACGTCTCTGATGCGAGCCGTGAGATGTGAAGTTTGCGGCGGTTTCATTCGAATAATCTTGGCGACGTCGCGGAGCGGTCGCAACACTTGGGCGTACAAATCGTTGCAGATGGCGATGATCGGTCGACACAACGGCGCTTGACCTTTGACATCTTTTAACGCGTGCATCACGGTCCAAATGGCTCCACCGCCGCCGCCTCCGTTGTGTACACCATCGATTTCATCGATGATCACGCACTTTGGCTTTTGCTTCTCAAAGGCGCTTCGCGTTTGCAGCGCGTCCGCGAGCTTCAACTTTAACGTGGACGCACTTCGGTCATCGGACGCGTTGATTTCAATCGTCTCGTACCCGCAGTGTTTGGCCGCGACATGCGCCAGCGTCGTCTTACCCGCGCCCGGTGGACCGGAGAGAAGAAGAATCTTCTCCATCGGACGTTGCTTGCGGTCGAGCTGCACGTGCGTCTCCGTCGTGCCGCTTCGCTTCTTCAACCCAGCTTTTTCGGCGTATCGATCGGCGTAAAATTTCTTCATCGTCGCCGGCGGAGGATTTCGGTCGAAAACAACCTTATCCCAACCCTTGATCCAATGCACGACCTCTCGATTGACGTGCTCGACGCTCAATAAATCTGTAAACGCTCGCGGAGCGTGGCGCTGCGCCCACAACAAGCCGCCCATTTTCGCTCGCAAGCGCTCAACCTTGAGTTGACCCTCCGTGCGCGGTGCCGTCGTCGTCGCATCCATCGGCGTCGTCGCCGCGTCGCCTTCTTCCACCGCGCGCGCCTCTTCCACCGCTCTTCGATACCGTTCCTCTTCGTACTCGTCCAACATGTCTTCGATCGAGCGCGTCAACAACGGCGCGTCCTCCGACGCCCGCGCGTAAATCTCCTCCAAACTCACGATCGGCTTATCGCTCGGCTCTTTCTTCACGTACACCCGACGCCCATCGCTCAGCGTTATCCCTTGACACTCCCCCTCGATATCCGCCGCGTCCTTCCTCGGCGCCTCGTCCCGCGCCCGCGCTCGCGGCGTCCCTCGCCTCGCCGTCCCCCTCTCCTCCATCGTCACCGCTCTCGCCGTCTCTCGCGCGTCGAACGTTTTCCTCATCGTTTCCCTCATCGTTTTCCCTCGTCCCTTTCCCTCGTCGTCTTCGTTTTCCTTATCGTTTTCCTCTCCCTCGTCGTCGTCGTCGTTTAAACGCGCCGTCGTCGCCGTCGTCCTCGTCGTCCCCCGTCCCGTCTCCATTTTCGCTTCTCTCTCCCCGCGCGCGTCCGAGGCGCCGCGCGTCGACCGCGCGCGTTCGCATTCCACCCGTCGTCGTTTCGTCGCCGCGTCGTCGTCGTCGTCGTCGTCGTCGTCGTCGTCGTCGTCGTCCGGGTAATGAAATCCATCGTCGCGCGCGTTCGAATTCAAATCTAACCCCCCCTCGTCGCTCGCGATCGCGTCGTCCTGCGCCGCGATCATGGCGTCGACGTCACAGAACGCATCGTCGTCGTCGTCGTCCCGCATGTCGCGCGCGTCGACGTGGCGCGACGCGCGGGACGATCGCGCGTCCGACGGGCGATCGAGTGAGACTCGCGACAGCTCACACACGGACACAACATGAAGATTTGAATTTTACAGCGCGGACGACGACGAACGCGAACGAACGCGCGCGAACGGCGGCGAGAATGTCTAGATTCGAGACGACGACCGAATTCCGACGCCTCGACCGACCGCTCGAAGCGCGACGGGTGTCGATGCGCTCACGCGAGACGCGCTCGCAGACGGTCGGCGCTTCGACACATCGCGTCGACGCGAGACCAGAGACGAACGTCGCGCGCGTCCGGCGACGCGAGGGGCGACGGCGGACGCGGCGACGGCGACGGCGACGCGACGAACGACGACGCCGGACGCGCGAACGAACGGAAATCGAGCGCGCTCGGCGACGACGCGGTCGTCGCGTCGACGCGCGAGGGCGACGGCGACGGCGCGGCGGCGACGCGCGCCGACGAGGACGTCGTCGCGGACGTCGTCGGCGCGCGCGACGACGACGCGCGCGCGATTCGCGCGGCGTGCCGGCGACGGAGATCGTCGACGAACTCGCGACGCGCGTCTCGGAGCGCGCGTTCGTAGAGCGCCGCGCGTCGTCGCGCGTCGACGCGCGCCGCGCGCCTCGCCGCCTCGTCCCTCGCCGCGCGCGCGTCGCGCATCCGTCGCGCGTCGTCCTCGCGCGCCGCGCGCGCGTCGAGCGCGATCGTCGCCACCGCTCGGGCGTCGCCGTCGTCGCGCATGCGCGTCGTCGTCGCGCGACGACGTCTGCGCGCGTCACTCGATGGCGACGCTCGACGGCGACGCGTCGCTCGCGCCGCGATCGCGCGGGCGCGCGCTGGACCGACCGTGGCACAAGACGTACCTCGACCGCCGCGCGCACGCGTCCAAGGCGCAGAAGCGCGCGCTGCGAGAGCTGTACGGCGCGCACGGCGTCGCGTTCGACGCGCGCGAGGCGCGACGCGCGCGCGAGGGACGCGGCGACGCGGGAAGCGACGACGGTGCGTCGCGACGCGCGCGCGAGACGGACGCGGCGTTGTGGACGACGCTGGATTACGACGCGCTGTTCGGCGCGCGCGGCGCGGGACGACGCCGCGCGCTCGAAGTCGGATTCGGGATGGGTGATAACTTGTTGAGCTCGGCGGCGGCGTTCGAGGACCACGTCTTCGTCGGATGCGAGGTGCACCGACCGGGCGTCGCGCAGGCGCTGATGGGAATCGAAGCGCGCGGCCTTGGCGAGCGCGTCAAGGTGTCGAGAGCGGACGGATTGTGGGTGCTGGACGCGTACGCGACGGCGCGCTCGCTGGACGAAGTCGCGTGCCACTTTCCGGACCCGTGGCGCGGCGAATCCAAAGCGCACAGGCGCTTGGTGAATCCTCTGCTGTTCGTCCTGCTCGAAAGGGCGCTGCGACCGGGAGGCAGGCTGAGCGTGGCGACGGACGACGCCGAGTACGCCGAGCACGTGCGCCGCGTGTTTCGCGACTTTGCGCAACCGCGCGGTTGGGCGCGGTGCGACGCGTTCGCTCGATTCGACAGCAAGTATTCGCTCAAGGCTTCGGAGGAAGGTCGCGAGTGCGTCGATTTCGGGTTTCGTTTCCCGGGATCGATCGACGTCGCGTGAGCGTCGCGTAGTATTTATTAGCGTCACGTAGCGTAATAGCGAGCGCGAGAGCGGTAGGTTTGGCGGCGTCGCGCGCGAGAGCGTCGTCACACGCGCGCGCGCCCGTTCACGCGCGTCGCGTCCATCGCGCGCGTTCGTGCGTCGAACGCATGACGGTTCGCCTCGCGTCGACGCCCTCATGAGCCGTCGCGCGTCGGCGTCGCCGCGTCTTCGCGCGAGCGAATTCGGCGGCGGGCGCTCGACTTGGACGTGGAATCCACCGGAGGAGCGCTCGAGCGCCGTCGCGCGCGGCGTCGCGATGTGCGCCGCGTCCGTGGTTGCGTTCGTACTCTTGACCGCGTCCGTGGTCGGGGACCTGAGCGGGACGCGACGGTTGGAAACTGGGATAGAAGTCATCGATTGGGCGCTGAGGGACGCGTATTACTCGCGCGTCGTTCCGGCGTTGATCCCAGGGACGATCGCGTACGTCTACTTCAATTGGCTCAGCGCCAGATTTTTCGAGCACACGTAGCGCGCGCGAAGCGGCGGCGCGGTCGACGCTCGCGGTGGAGTGTATTTAATAGTCGCGAAGCGGCGAGAGGTGCGTACGATTTCGACGCGACTTGTTTTTCTCCGTCTCGCGTCGAGACCCACTCGCGTCGGCGGGGCGATGTCCGTTCGCCGCGTCGCGGGGTTTTGACGCGTATATTTGGTTATGCCAGATATAAACCAATGTTGGGTTAATCAGTACCCGTCGTTGACCTGTCTCGCTGGTACATTTCATCGCGTCGTATTTCATTCGTCGCCGCTCGACGCGGACGCGAATTCGCATGAGACCTTCACCCCGGGCGGTGCGGCGTTAATTAATCGCCGGGCGCGTCCCAAGTCTCGTGCTACAACCGAAGCGTGCGTCGTGTTGCGCTCTGGGTTCCAAATACTCGGTTGCGTGTCTTTAAGTTGCACCGACATTTTCGAGCTTTTTTCGTCACGGGCTCCTCTGCCACGGTTCCCTGAGCTTTGCGTTGATTGAGATCTGTCCAAAGAGAGCCCAACATAGATTTTCGCCTTCATGATAGGAAGCCGTGCCGTTCGCTTTCGAGCAATGACTTTGCGGTGCCAAACGGGCGATTACATCCCATCTCGGCGCCGCTGAACTTGATGATGATTCATGTCTGGAAGAGCCGTCCGATCCGCATGATGAGAAACTAGACTTCTTAAAGTTCAAGTGCCTTTTTCTTTCGTCCAGCCGATGTCGACGATGGACGTGACCAACGACTGACCGCGTGATTTTCGACCTCGCAATCGCAGATTATTTTAGGAAATGTATTGTAAGTGTAACATTTGATATGAAACGACTCACCGTCGCAAATTTTCTACTAC
>Ga0222719_10006279_pt1 | contig 10149 bp, 19 predicted proteins | sample C33_34DmetaG_FD_165039 | JGI IMG/M metagenome (GOLD analysis project Ga0222719, IMG submission 165039) | Estuarine water microbial communities from San Francisco Bay, California, United States - C33_34D | ecosystem: Environmental > Aquatic > Marine > Unclassified | place: USA: California...
GTACTCTTGAAGTACGCAACCCAATCGGTTGTGGCGCTATCTACGGTCTAGAGTAGGTTTTATTGAGGGGAGGTCTTAGGGCTTCCCCTCTTTTTACTATAGGAGTTAATAATGCCAATTGGAATTAAAATGCTTAATCAAAATAAAAAGTATAAAGGTCCACTACCTAAGTCTAAACCACCTAAAAATGCTCGACCTAATCATCCGATGAACACTGAAAAAACTACTGGTCTTAAAGAAGATCCTGTTTATAAAGCGGGTGGTGGTAAGATTCTTAATTGTCGTTCGTAGGAGATAGATATGAAAACATGTCCAGGGTGTCCAACACCTAAAAAATGCACAGCAATGGGTAAGTGCTTAAATCAACAATCTGATAAAGGAATGAAAATGGATCCAATCTATAAGTCCGCTGGCGGCATGGTTTATAAGGGACGTTAGATATGAAAATTAAATCAGGTGATACACTTTCACAAATTGCAAAGAAAAACGGAATGACACTTAAAGCATTGCTTGGTGCTAATCCACAAATTAAAAATGCTAATCAAATTCGTGTAGGTCAAGAAATTACAATTCCACCTAAAGCTATGCAAGCCGGATCTGCTTCAGATAATCCATATAAGGGTATGACACGTACTCAAATGAATATGATGGATGTAAAGAATAAAGATACAGATAAGCAAGAAGCAGTTACTCGTGGAATGCAAACACAAGCTTCTAAAGGAGGCAGTCGTACGACTCCTACTAAGAAAAATAAAAATACTGGTAGTAGCATGAATATGTCTAAGTTTGAAGAAATGAAAGCTAAGATGAAAGCTAACCGTAAAAACAGACGTTAATTTAAACATAGGAGTACAGTAAATGCTAGTTATTCAAACAGCTAACGGGAATACTTACCCTGCCGAAACTTGTGTCTGGCGTACAGCCGGAGTAACAGGTGGAGGTTACATTCTAACACACTTAACTGTTGGATCACCAACGGTAGCCGTAGGCTCTGCACCTTCTGCAGCACCTACAGGCGCTCAACTCGGCTATATTGGTAAATCTGGTCGTTTTGTAGCTTATACAGAACCCGCAGCCTAATTAAGTAAGAGGACATTATGGCAGAAGAAAATGAATTTAAATTCTACAGCAGAACTGTAGGAGCTAATGAAAGCATTAAAGCTGGCTTTGATCTTCAATCTGGAGATTGGCAAGCTAAACAAGACATCTCTCAATTTAAGGAAAATGCAAAACTACAACGGGATAAAGAACAATATTACGGACGATCTAAAACTGGTTATCGTAAGCTTGCAACTATCCCTGATATTGTAGCAATTAAGATTATGCAAGATCATCATTTAGATTTGCATGATCCTAATTTTATGCAAGATCCAAATAATCTTAAACGATTGAGAAAAATATTAATGTCTGAGTATGCTGATTTAGTAGTCAATACTTAATTAGGAGTCTTAGGATGGCACTAACATACCAAGAACTCATCGATAAAGTACGTAATTGGTCTAATCGAGACGAAGAAGTACTTAGCGATGATATCATTAAAGATTGTCTTAAGTATGCTGCTGATAAGGCTTACAAGACTCTACGAGTCCCTCCCTTAGAGAACGTAGCAATATACGACAAAGCATCTTTACAAGCTTCAACAACATCAACTAATAATACTTCTCTCAGTATTACTGAAATACAATTACCTTATGATCTTATTGAGTTTATTCAAATTAAAGAGATCGACACTTCTGGTTTAACAACACGAGTGTTTAATGAAAAGCTAGACATTAGAACATTTAATGACACTACTGCTGAGAAATATACTAATAATAATTATTGGTCTAGACAACAAAATGTAGTTTATCTATCCCCTGGATTTGGTACAAATTCTACTGGTAACAATCCAGATAAGATTGAGCTATACTATTATCGTAGGCTTCCTGCTCTAAATGCGCTATATGCGGTAACAGTTCTTAATTATGTTGCAGGTTTTTTAACTACAACAGGAGCTGGAGTAGGTGTTAATAATTCAGCATTACTATACTTTAATAGTCTTACAAGCACAACAGCATATGCTACACAAGCAGCTGCTCAAGCGGCAGATCCTGCTGGTACAGTAACTTCTACTTACTATATGGGTACTCTTGTTCCTAATTGGCTTAGAGATGAAAACGAAAGAGTTTTACTTTATGGGGCGTTAGCACAATCTTTTGCTTATGTTCAAGAAGATGATCAAGCACAAAAATATTTACAAGCATTTAATGCAGAAATTGCAGAACTTAATGATGAAGACGCTAAACGAAATGCATCAGGTGGTAATCTGCAAGTAAACTTTAACGGGCGAGGGTTAATTTAATGACAACACCGGCAAGGCCTGGACAGTTTACAGGCGCAACAGATAATGCCGCTAATGGCGGTTTATTTACAGATACACTTATAGATGGTATTCCTGATGTTATTGGCGCAGACGTAGCCGCAGCAGAAACAGCAGCTACTAATGCTAAGACTTCAGAAACTAATGCAGCAGCAAGTGAAACTGCAGCAGCAGCAAGTGCAGCGGCGGCGGCGGCAAGTGAAACTGCAGCAGGGATCTCTGAAACTAACGCAGCAACTTCAGCTACAGAGGCAGCTTCTAGTGCGAGTAGTGTTGCGGCAGACGCAGCTACAGCAACTACACAGGCTACAAATGCAGCCACTAGTGCTACTAATGCAGCAACATCAGAAAACAATGCGGCAGCTAGTGCAACATCCGCTTCTTCATCTCAAACAAATGCAGCGACTTCAGCTAATACAGCTTTAACCTCTGCAACAGCAGCGGCTAATAGTGCAACTGCAGCGTCTACTTCAGAAACAAATGCAAGTGCTAGTGAAACAGCTGCAGGAACTTCTGAAACTAATGCTGCTACAAGCGAAACCAACGCAGCTACAAGTGCAACAATAGCAAATAATTCAGCACTAGCAGCTGGAACAAGTGCTACTAATGCCTCAGCTAGCGCTACAGCAGCTGGAACAAGTGCTACTAATGCAGGTAATAGCGAAACAGCTGCAGCAAGTTCAGCAACAGATGCACAAGGATCTGAAGATGAAGCAGAAGCATGGGCACAAAAAACAGACGGTGAAGCAGTCACAGGTGAAGGTTATTCGGCTAAAGCATGGGCAACTGGAGGCACAGGTGTAGACCATGCTTCAGGTGCTGGTAATGCTAAAGATTGGGCAACCGAAACAACTACAACTGCTGATAATACAGAGTATTCATCTAAAGAATATGCAATAGGTATTCAGGCAGGTAACACCGAAGGTTCAGCTAAACAATGGGCTTTGGGTGGCGGTAACTTTGTTATGGCTACTCCTGTGTCTGGCGGTCATTATTCTGCAAAATATTGGGCAGATCAAGCGGCTAGCTCAGTTGCTAGTTTTGATGAAAAATATTATGGTAATTATGCTACAGATGCAGCAGCAGAGAACGCTCATGAAACTGCAGGTAGAACAGTAACCATAGGTGACTTGTATTATAATACAGTAGAGCAAGCAGTTAAATATTGTTCAGTAGCACCAACAGGTTCAGGCGCACCAGTAGGAACATGGGTAGCTATTGAAGCAACCGACACAAATAGCTTTGCAACTAAAGGGTTTAGTATTGCAATGTCAATCGCATTATAGGAGGTCTTTATGGCACAAAATTTTAGACGTTATATCGAACGAGCCATTGGAACTTCGGCAACTGACATACCAGATGGCGCAGACTTTGATTCGTATGATACAATCGTAGGTATTAACCTAGCAAATATTGTAGCACAACAAATTAATGTTTCAGTTTATATTACAAATAATAGTAATAATTATTATATTATTAAAGATGCTCCTATTCCAGCTGGTTCTGCATTGCAGGTATTAGCAGGTGGTGCTAAGTTTGTAGTACAATCAGGAGACAGACTTAATATTGTATCGGACACTGCAAGTTCAGTAGATGCAATTGTATCAGCTGTTGACGATATTAGCACATAGGAGGAATAAATGCCTTATATTGGTAATCAATTCAATACCAACTTTTCCTCAATAGCTAAACAAACACTCACTGGTGATGGTGGTGTAGATTATACACTTAGTACTACAATAGCTAACGAAAATGAAATTGAAGTGTTTGTAAATAACGTAAGACAAGAGCCTGGAGTTGCTTATACTACAAATAACACTACGCTTACAATGACAAGTAATGTTTTAGCAGCAGATGATTTTTATGTAATCTATCAAGGTAAAGCAGTTCAAACAACTGTACCACCGGATAATTCAGTAGGTGATAATCAACTTGCTAACAACATATCATTTCCAACTAGTGTTGTAGCTACTACTCAAACAGCTAATGCTACGGGTAACACTACGCTAGATTTAAATGCATACCAAAACTTTATTCTTACACTAACAGGCGCTGTTACACTAGTAAACCCAACAACAGGGCGTGTAGGTCAGTCAGGCTTTATTGTATTTATCCAAGATGCTACAGGTAATCATGAACTTTCACTTGGTAGTAACTTTGAAACGGCAGGTGCAGCAGGTATTACTTTATCTACAACGGCTAGTACAACTGATATTGTACCGTATACTTATATATCATCAACAAGAATATTATTGGGTGCGCCGCAGCTTGCATTCGCATAACGGAGGTTAATATGAGTGGACCATTCGGAGCCTCGCAATGGATGTATTCAACTGGCGGTGAAGAAGTCGCAGGGAATTCTTTGCGTTTTAACGATGACAGTAGTCAGTACTTAAATCGCACACCAGCATCTGCTGGTAACTCTAAAATTTGGACATTGAGTATGTGGGTTAAGCGTGGAAATACTCTCCCTACTGGGATGGTTTTTAGCGCGGGTACATCCAACACTGAATTGTTTTATATGCAGTTATTAAACAACATAAATTCAAACAAACTAAGATTTTTTTGGCGCGACGGAAACACAACAAATAGAAATTTGTGGACAGACGCCCAATTGCGTGACGTATCAGCTTGGTATCACATTGTCGTATCCGTTGACACTGCTCAAACAAACGTTGAAGACCGGATGCGTATTTTTATCAATGGTGATTTAAACACCTCATTCACTTTGGACGACCGATCTACTTTATCTAGCAGTTCATCACTTGTGGTAAACAGCACAGCTATTCACACTATTGGCAGATATTCTGCATCTTCATCCAATTTCTTTGACGGATACTTGTCTAACGTATATCTAATTGATGGCACTGCTTTAGAACCCACAAGCTTTGGTGAGTTTAAAAACGGCTATTGGAAAATTAAAGACTACTCCGGCAGCTACGGTACTAACGGTTTTTATCTTGAGTTAGATGGCGCGGTAACTGACAGTAGCGACAACGGCAATGATTGGACTGCCAATAATATTTCGGCGCACGATTATGTGCCGGATAATCCTACGAATAACTTTGCTACTCTTAATTCAACGTCCTACGGAAAAAATGGTGCAGGCAATGCGCCTATTTTTTTTGAAGGCAATCTTAGAATATATGAAGGCGGTTCAAGTTGGAGTTCTTCACTTTCAACAATAACTGTTTCTAGCGGAAAGTGGTACGCAGAGTCTGTTATTGTAACTGGCACAAATTCACTTGTAGGCGTAATAGAAGTTGATGAGCCTTCTTTGTTTTACTCTACAAACTCTATGTACATGGGTAGTCTTGCAAATAGCTACGGCTATCTTCACAATGGAACAGTTTACAATAACAACATTGCTTCGTCTTATGGCGCAACCTATACAACAGGCGATGTCATAGGCATTGCGTTAGATATGGACGCAGGCACTTTAACATTTTATAAAAATGGAGTTTCGCAAGGTACAGCCGCAACAGGGCTTGCAGGCAGAGTGGCTTTTGGCTTTAGTTCTAATATATCAAACATTGGAGTCAACTTCGGTCAAGACAGCACCTTTGCTGGCGCAACCACAACTGGCGGCAACACAGATGCTAAAGGCATTGGTGACTTCAAGTACGCACCACCGGCTGGCTATCTTGCGCTTTGTACCAGCAACCTTCCAACGCCTACGATTGTGGATGGTTCTGAGCATTTTAATACTGTGCTTTATACTGGTAATGGTTCAACAAACGCTGTTATTGGTGTAGGGTTTGATTTGTCTTCTGACGGTGGATTGGTTTGGATTAAAAATAGAACTTCCAGTTACTCACACGGCTTATACGATACTGTGCGCGGGACAGGCACAACAAAATCTTTATCTTCAAACGTAACGGGGCAAGAAGGATTTTACTCATCTTATCATAACCTTGTTTCGTTTGACTCTGATGGTTTTACTCTTGGTTCTACCAGCCTCACAAATGGTCTTAACGCCAGCGGTAACTCTCACGTTGCTTGGAACTGGAAGGCTGGCGGCACTGCGGTGCTTAATGAAGACGGCACAATTGATTCGCAAGTGTCTGCGAATGTTGACGCAGGATTTAGCATTGTGTCTTGGTCAGGAAATGCAACGACAGGTGCAACTGCTGGACACGGCCTGTCAACAGCGCCTTCTATAGTTATAACAAAAGCCAGAACCTATGCAAATCTATGGCAAGTTAATTTAAGTAGCAATGTCACTAGTACTGAGGGTTATCTCAAGTTGAATAGCACTGATGCAGTAACTACAATTTACCCTAACTACTACACATCAATGGACAGTTCTGTTTTAACTTTCAACGGAACCACATTTGATGAAAGACTTTACAACAATCGTTCTGGTGAAGACTACATAGCCTACTGTTTCCACAACAGCGATGTCTGCAAAGTCGGTTCTTACACAGGCAACGGAAGCAGCAATGGGCCTATGGTTTACACAGGTATGGCTGTTTCTTGGGTTATGGTGAAACGCACAGATGGAACAGGTTGGTGGGGGATATCGGATAGCGCAAGGTCTCCGTTCAACGAAGTAGCAAACACGTTAGCTGCTGACTTTGAATATAGCGAATCATACTTAACGTCAGATTTAAATATAGACTTTTTATCTAACGGATTCAAAATTAGAGATACAGATGCTTATTACAACGCAGACAGTGGCATTTACATGTACCTCGCCTTTGCCGAAAACCCGTTTAAATACAGTAATGCCCGATAGGAGGTATCTATGTGGAAATACAAAAATAGAATAATCCGTGTAGGTAAAGCCTGGGTGGATGACGAAGGAACTAAGCATCCCTATAACTGGATTAATTGGGATTGGTATCGAAAGCAAGAAGTAGGAATAGCATATATAGGAGATCCAAATGCCATATATAGGTAAACAACCTCTTGGCGGTGCGTATCATAAGCTAGATTCGCTTACTGCCTCCGCAACAGACACCTATGCGCTTACGTTAGGTTCTGCTGCATACTATCCAGGAACTGCTAATCAGCTTCTGGTTTCTCTTAATAATGTAATCCAAGCGCCTCAAGATGATTTTACGGTATTAGGCTCAAACTTAGTGTTTGATAGCGCACTAACAGCTAGTGACAGCATTGACTTTGTTGTGGCTCTTGGTGATGTACTAGATATTAATACCCCTAGTGACGGTACTATTACTACTGCTAAGCTTAGTAATAATGCTGTGACTACTGCTAAGATTGGTAATAATGCTGTTACTGGTGCTAAGTTAGCAAGCACCCTAGACTTGTCTGACAAAACATTAACAATGCCAACAGGTGCTGTGTTGCAAGTAAAATATACAATTTACGACACTGCATCTTCAATTGCCACAAACGCAAATACAACTACCACACTGACAAATTTACAGGTTGATATTACGCCAAGCGCAACAAACTCAATAATTAGACTTGATGCAATGGTGAATGGTGAATTTAGCAGTTACGGTTATAACTTCAACTCAACTTGGTTCTTTTTACGAGATAGCACAAAATTATCTGCACCAGCCGCAGGTTCTAGGACTACTGGTGTTCGGATTGGTACGTCAGCTAGTTTTTCTTCTGACTCATCATCAACGCCAGATGGGTCATATTTTACTTACTTTGACAGTGCTCACTCTACAACATCTGCAATCACCTACAGCGTTGGTGTGAACACGCACACGGCGGCTACTTGGTATGAAAACAGAACCGTTAGTGATTCAAATACTTTCGAATTTGAACGTGGAATTTCATTTATTTGTGCAACGGAGATAGCTGGATAATGGATCACAAAGCAATTTATGCACTTTATTCTAATGTCAAAACAATTTCTGGCAGTGGCGCAAACGCTGTTGCAAAGGACGCGGACGGAAACGTAGTGACCTTAGATTCAACGGCTGTCACAACAAAGCAAAATCAATTCATTGCGGCAGAGAATTTGCGGCTTTTGAGACTAAAACGAAACGAGTTATTGGCAGAAACAGACTACTTAGGTTTGTCTGATAACACGATGACAGCGGCACAAACAACCTACCGCCAAGCACTACGTGACATTACAAACAACGCTACGTCACTAGACGATGTGACTTGGCCTACAAAACCATAAGGAGAGGTAGATGCCATACATAAGTAAATTACCTGTTGGCGGTGGGTTCCACAAGCTGGATGCTCTGACTGCTTCTGCAACGGACACCTACGCTCTTACGCTAGGGTCTGCTGCTTTTATTTTGACGGAAATCGCAGGATAATGCAGTTGTCACAGGAAGTTACACCGGAACTCCGTGTTGCTATTGAATTAGAAGCACACGAAAAAGAATGTGCAATACGTTATGCCTCAGTAGAAGATAAACTTTCTACGCTAGATAAACGTATGTGGCGCTTAGAAGCAATGATAATGGGATCAACTGTAGTAATGGTTGGTCTCGCCTCATCACTTTTGATGAAGCTCTAATGGAGTAATTCCAGGAGTGTAAAATGATCGCGGAAACAATGGCAGGTATAGCTTTAGTTAAAGGCGCTGTTGACGGAATTAAAAGTATGATAGGTACTGCTAATGACGTTAGCGAGATAGCTGGCTATATAGATAAGTTGTTTGAGGGCGAGAAACAAGTACAACAAATAAGAAATAAAAAATCAGGTGTTAATAGCTTTGGAGACATTGGAGGCGTTGCCTCTGAAGTTATTGATGCTAGGCTAGCAGCTGAAAAGCTACAAGAAGTGGCTACTATGGTAGATATGCGATTTGGTCATGGCACCTGGAAGTCTATTGTAGATGAGCGAGCTAGACGTATACAAGAACAAAAAGCAAAAGAAGCTGAGTTAAGACGATTACAGTTTAAAAAAGCAAAAGAGCTAGAAGAATTATTTCAAAGTATAATGTTAGCAGTAGCAGTAGCAACAGTATCTATTGCGCTTATAGTTGCTGTATTCATGTATACATAAGGAGAAGTTATGTTTAAAACAATAGTATTAGCCTGTAGTGTATTTGCACCAGCAGAGTGTTGGGAATACACAGACTCAAGAGGACCATATAAAACACGAGATCAATGTGTTAGTCGTGCCTATGAAATGGGTAATGCTATTCGTGAAATAAACAAAGGTAAACTAGAACCAAAAAAATTTAAATGTGATCTTTTAAAAGGAACAAATTTATGATTGCTTGGTTTAAAAATCTTTGGTTAAGTAAAACTAATATTGTATTAGAACATCGAAAGTACACAACAAAGTACGAAGATTTATGTATGTAGGATATTTATGGACATTGATAATATTACTAAGGGAGTAGGAGCTATTACTGCCGCACTAGCATTAGTTGGCGGTGGTTATAGCTTATACGATAAGATTGGATTTGATGATCCAATTCTTACTTGGACACCAGAGTATTTTAAAATTAGTTCTGGACCAGCTAATCGTTCTTTTAAAGTAGTGGTAGCTCGTGAAAAGCACCGTGATGATTGTACGGTTACTGATTTTATTTTAGATGTTCGTGACAGTGAGTTGTTTGTGCATAAAGCAACACCTTCCATAACTAAGTTTATGGGACCAGCCACGGATAAAGTAGATACATTTGCGTATTCAATAACCATTGACAAGCCGGAAAAAGTAGCAGCTGGAGAAGCCACGCTTATAGCTTATATACACTATGAGTGTCCTGAAGGACTAGTAGTAGTAAACTATCCAGATCATCAGAATCTCCGGTTTAACATAGAAGGATAAAAAATGATACAAGCACTAATAGGTCCAGTAACAGGGCTACTAGATAAGTTTATTCCTGATGCAGATGAAAA
>Ga0222719_10006283_pt1 | contig 10148 bp, 10 predicted proteins | sample C33_34DmetaG_FD_165039 | JGI IMG/M metagenome (GOLD analysis project Ga0222719, IMG submission 165039) | Estuarine water microbial communities from San Francisco Bay, California, United States - C33_34D | ecosystem: Environmental > Aquatic > Marine > Unclassified | place: USA: California...
TGTTGATGCAAAGAGCAATGATGCTTCTTGGTCAACACTTGAGGGGTATCCTGTAGAACCAATCCAGCCTGGAACTATTCGTGAGACACGTGAATTTGTCAAGCGATATGAAGACGTGGCTGGATTCAACGTGTATGGTCAGACCAATTATGGTCTGCAGTATATCTCAGATATGTATCGTGAGGAGATTCGTTTCGACTCTGAGCATATTCGTACTTGGACAATTGATATTGAGACAGCGACTGAGAATGGATTTCCAGATATCGCTAGTGCCAATGAAGAAGTATTGCTGATCACTATTCGTGACCACCAACGCAAAAACATTATCACTTGGGGTACTCGTCCATACAATGGTAGTCGTAACGACATCGAGTATCGAGAATTTCCAAATGAACTAGCCATGCTCAAAGACTTCATGGTAAACTGGCAGATTCACTGTCCAGATATTATCACTGGTTGGAACACTGACTTCTTTGACATGCCGTATCTGATCCACCGTGTGGAACGTGAACTTGGTGAATCATTCTCCAAGAAGTTTTCTCCATGGGGATATATCAGTAAGCGTAAAACATTCATCAAAGGTAGCGAGGAAATTCACTACACAATCATGGGTGTTGCTCAGTTGGATTATCTTCAACTGTATCAAAAGTATACCTATTCAAAGCAAGAGTCTTATCGACTCGACTACATTGCTGAACAAGAACTTGGTTCAAACAAACTCGAGAATCCAGGAGAAACATTTCGTGACTTCTACACTGATCACTGGGATACTTTTGTAGACTATAACGTCATGGACGTTGAATTGGTTGACCAACTTGAAGACAAGATGAGACTAATTGAACTCCATCTGACTATGGCATACAATGCAGGTATCAACTATGAGGATGTTTTCTCTCAGGTTCGTATGTGGGATGCTATTATCTACAATCACCTGCGTAAGAAAAACATCGTGATTCCTCAGAAGGGTTCTTCATCCAAAGCAACACAATTCGAAGGTGCGTATGTAAAAGATCCTCTGATCGGCATGCACAAATGGGTGGCTTCCTTTGACTTGAACTCTCTGTATCCTCACCTTATCATGCAGTATAATATCTCACCAGAGACATTGACTGATGAAAAGATTTCATGCACGGTTGATAAACTTCTAAACCAAGAAATTGATACTTCCTATGCAAAACGTCGTAATCTATCAATGACTGCCAATGGTTGGTGCTATACCAAAGAACATCAGGGATTCATGCCTGCTCTTATGGAAAAGATGTATGCCGATCGTAAGAAGTTTAAGAAACAGATGCTTAAAGTCGAGCAGGAATATCAGAACAATAAAGAAAACAAGAATCTCAAGAAAGAGATTTCTCGACTGACCAATCTGCAGATGGCGATGAAGATTGCTCTGAACTCTGCTTATGGTGCGATGGGTAATCAGTACTTCCGTTATTTCGATCTTCGTATGGCTGAAGGTATTACCACATCTGGTCAGCTGTCCATCCGATGGATGGCAAACAAACTCAATGCTTTCATGAACAAGACTCTGAAAACCGATGGTGTTGATTATGTCATAGCAATTGATACTGACTCAATCTATCTGACATTTGAAACTCTGGTTGAACAAGTTGCTGGTGATAAAGACACAGATGGTAAAATCAAATTCATGGACAAGATCTGTGAAGATGTATTCCAACCATTCATTGAGTCTGGTTATCAGGAACTAAAAGATTACATGAATGCGTATGATCAGAAGATGGTCATGGCTCGAGAGGTTTTGGCAGACAAAGCAATCTGGACTGCGAAGAAACGATATGTGATGTCAGTCCATAACTCTGAGGGTGTTCAATATGCTCAACCCAAGATGAAAGTCATGGGTCTTGAAATGGTTAAGTCTTCGACACCAGCAGTCATTCGTGACAAACTGCGTGAGGCACTTCCAGTTATCATGACTGGCGAAAAGAAGAATGTTCATAAGTTTGTTGAAGAATTCAGACAGGAGTTTATGCAACTCCCACCTGAAGCAATTGCGTTTCCACGTGGCGTAAATGGTATCAAAAAGTGGGCAGGATCTCCAATCTATGCGAAAGGAACTCCAATCCATGTTCGTGGTTCGTTGTTGTTCAATCACCATATCAAACGTCTGGGTGTAGAACGTAAGTATCAAAACATTCGTGATGGTGATAAAATTAAATTTGTCTATGTCAAGAAACCAAATCCATTTCAAGAAGATATCATTTCATTCCCTTCTGTGCTTCCGAAGGAGTTTGAACTTGAAACATACATAGACTATGATAAACAATTCGAGAAGGTTTTTGTAGACGCTATTCAAATTGTCATTGAACCACTCGGATGGAAAGCGCAAGAAGAGAGCAGTTTGGAGGATTTCTTTGGCTGATATAGTAGTATTAAAAAGTGGACTGGACGTAACACCAGTTCTGGAACAATTACAAGAGTATGCAGATGACTGGAACACTGGCAATAAAATGCAAGGTGCACAGACATTGCTTGATGATAGATGGGGATTTCCTGCAGTGGAAGCAGGTGTCCTTCAATTGATTATGGGTGTGACAACTTCAAAAGAACAATTCGTTGGAGATTCACAACTAAGTAAACCTACCAATGCATACTTTCGCCACAACAAGATTCGTGAGATTCTAGCAGATAATGGATTTCCTGAATTGGAGCGTTGTGGTTTTCTATCACTTCCTGTCGGTGGTTCTGTTGGAACTCACATTGACACTGGAGAGTATTATGAAACACGTGACAGATTTCATCTGTCAATTCAAAGTAGTTACAACTATGATGTTGGTATAGATGGTGTTAGAATAGAACCTGGAACATTATTCTGGTTCGATAATAAACAACCACACGGTGCGAAGAACGTGGGTAATGACGTACGAATTACATTCGTATTTGATGTTCTTCGCAATAAGCACGATTATGATTTGCCTCGCAAGTAAATTTAGTGTATAATACATACAATACGATTGGAGAAAATATATGAAAGTAATGAAGTTTTATGCTACATGGTGTGGACCATGCAAAGCAATGTCAAAGGTATTGGAAGATATGGACAATCTTCCTGAGATTGAAGAAATCGATATTGATGGTAACATGGAAGTTGCAGCGAAGTTTAATATTCGTAGTGTTCCAACTTTGGTTGTTACTGCAGACGATGGTACTGAAGTAAAACGATATACTGGTGGTGCTTCTGATCGACAAGCACTCCGTGAATTTTTGGAGGTATAATGAGCGTACTTGATAAACTAAAAAAGAATAGCACCATTAAGGATACAGCTATTCTGAAGGACAGTAAGTTCTTCACGAAGAAGGATATGATTCCTACTTCTATTCCGATCATCAACGTTGCGTTGTCTGGTCGATTTGATGGTGGTTTGACTCCTGGACTGACTATGTGGGCTGGACCATCCAAACACTTCAAAACAGCATTCAGTCTGCTGATGGCGAAATCTTATCTTGACAAATATGAAGATGCTGTTTTACTTTTTTATGATTCAGAGTTTGGTACTCCTCAATCTTATTTTGATTCATTCGGTATTGATACTTCCCGTGTGCTACATACTCCTGTTACTGATGTTGAACAGCTAAAGTTTGATATCATGCAGCAGATGGATCAAATTGATCGTGGTGAACATGTCATTATTGTGATTGATTCTATCGGTAATCTGGCTTCGAAGAAAGAAGTTGAAGATGCGATGAATGCAAAAGCAGTTGCGGATATGTCTCGTGCGAAACAGATGAAATCTCTGTTCCGTATGGTTACACCTCATCTGACTATGAAAGATATTCCAATGGTTGTTGTGAACCATACCTACAAAGAAATTGGTATGTTCCCTAAAGACATCGTTGGTGGTGGTACTGGTTCATATTACTCTGCTGATAATATCTTCATTCTTGGTCGTCAGCAGTCTAAAGATGGTAATGAACTGGATGGATACAACTTCATTATCAACGTAGAGAAATCTCGTTATGTGAAAGAGAAATCAAAGATTCCTGTTTCAGTTAAGTTTGACGGTGGCATTAGTAAGTGGTCTGGTCTTTTGGATCTGGCTCTTGAATCTGGTCATGTGATCAAACCTTCCAATGGTTGGTATCAAAAAGTCGATATGAATTCAGGTGAAGTTATTGAAGGTAAGTATCGCTTGAAAGATACTGATACCAAAGACTTCTGGATGTCAATTATCTCTGACAAAGGTTTCTACGACTATGTGAAGACAAAATATGCTATCGCAACTACAAACATTTTGTCAAACGATGATATTGATGCTGAACTAGAAAAGGTTGGAGACCATGACGAAATCGCAGAAGGGTGATGACTTATATTTCAATCCCTTTACAATTGGCTTCGAGACTGTAGAATCTAAAAGTACAGGACTTGAGGCAGTTCGCTTGACAGATGAGCCATATAAGGGTATAATCTTCCAATATGGTAAAGTTAGTTTTGATGCAGATGAAGAAAATGATAAACTTCATCTGAAATTTGAATATGAAATTCTTGACAAAGCGAACAAGGAATTCAAAGCTGAACCATTCCAAAAATATATCGGCAAACTTCTTGAAGAAATGATTATTCAAGGAACTGCTGAAAACAGTATAACATATACAGGTGGCGTAGACGAATGAGAATAGAGGAAACAATCCTAAGCAATTTAATTAACGATGAAACGTACTGCCGAAAGGTAGCACCATTCATCAAACCTGAATACTTTTCGGATAGAAAAGAAGCAGTTCTTGCACAGGAGATCCTAAAGTTTTTCAGTTCGTACAATAAGTCACCAACAAAAGAGATCCTTGCTATTGAACTCGGCAATCGTAAGGATTTGAATGACAAAGAGGTATCCGAGTCAAATACTTTTCTATCTAATCTAACCGTAAAACCTATCAACGATGAGTGGATTATCAAAAACACAGAGCAATTCTGTAAGGACAAAGCAGTCTATAATGCCATCCTTAAAGGTATTTCAATTATTGATGGTAAAGACAGAAACAATACACCTGATGCTATTCCTAGTATTCTCAGCGATGCTTTGGCTGTATCTTTTGATCAGCATGTTGGTCACGATTATATTGATGATGCAGAATCACGTTATGAATTTTATCACCGTGTTGAAGAAAAGATTTCATTCGATCTTGAAATGTTCAACAAGATTACTAAGGGTGGTCTTTCTAAGAAAACTCTCAACATCGCACTTGCTGGTACTGGTGTTGGTAAATCTCTGTTCATGTGTCACGTTGGTGCATCTTCACTAGCACAAGGTAAAAACGTATTATACATAACAATGGAAATGGCTGAGGAACGTATCGCTGAACGTATTGATGCAAACCTCATGAACATTACCATGGATGAACTCAAGGTTGTAGACAAAGACGTGTTTGATACACGTGTGCAAAAGATTGCTAATAAGACAAAGGGTAAGTTGATCATCAAAGAGTATCCAACTGCTGGTGCTCATGCTGGTCACTTCCGTGCTTTGCTTGAAGAATTGAAGATGAAGAGGGATTTTACTCCTGATATCATCTTTATTGACTATCTTAACATCTGTGCTTCGGCACGTGTTAAAGGTGGTGCGAATGTGAACTCTTATACATTGGTTAAGAGTATCGCAGAGGAACTTCGTGGACTGGCTGTGGAACATAATGTTCCAATCGTGTCTGCTACTCAGACTACTCGTTCTGGGTTTGCAAACTCGGATCCTGGACTCGAAGATACCTCAGAATCGTTTGGTCTGCCAGCGACTGCTGACTTTATGTTTGCATTGGTTTCTACTGAAGAATTGCAAGAACTCAATCAAATCATTGTCAAACAGCTGAAAAACAGGTATAATGATCCTAGTTATTACAAAAGGTTCGTTATTGGAATCGACAGAGCAAAGATGAAACTATATGATGTGGAAGCATCGGCACAAACTGGTCTACAGGATTCTGGTCAATCCAAACCTGTGTTTGATAAAACAGGGTTCGGAAAAGAGGTTATACATACTAATGAATCAGATGGATTCGGTGGATTTAAGTTTTAGAAAAGGAGAACATAAATGTCAGATGTAAAAGTAATAGTTGCTGATAAGAAGTACGATGCGTCTCATCGTCTTGGTCAGTTTCTAGATGAGAGTGACTTTGATCACGTTATTGATTATGACTGTGATGTATATGCACCGCCACCACTCGGAGAAGAGGGTGAAGACGAACGCAGGATTGTCCTGAAGTTTCGTAAAAATTATTTCTCGAAAGAGGAACAAGACCAAGCATATCTTGGTCTGCGTGAAGCAGCAACTGAAACACAAAACCGTGGACTTGCTGCTGGACCACGTGAAGGTAAATTGGGTAATCGTGAGTGGGTTACTGCAGAAGAGTTTGATATTATCGACTACTTCTTGAAACCAACTGAGAACATCTTTGGTGAAGATCCAATTGATGCTATTCGTGCTACCCATGAAGGCAAGAAAGCAGACATCTCTAATCGTTCACAGGTTTGGGGTATTGCTGCTGTAAAAGCAGATGACTTCAAGTTTGATGCTTGGGTTGAATCAACTCGTAAACTAGACGAAGATGGTATGAAAGCAGAAGCGAATCGTGTTATCAATCGTTATGTCTGTAAAACTACCTATGCTAATGGTGTGATGTCAGGTATTGCTGGTTGGTATGATCGCTATCCACGTATTCCTTATGGTCGTGCGACTTCTTATACTGATCAGTTTCCTGAGAAGTTTGAGATGGCATATCCATTCCTTCAATCTTTGTCAAAAGGTTTCAAGGATCTGTTGCCATGGCGATTTGGTAATCAGATGGATGCAGCAAACAAATTGGATCCTAAATTCTTGGTTCCTGAAACTCCGTTCACCACAATTACTGTGAACAAAACGTTTCGTACTGCTGCACACTATGACGCAGGTGATCTTAATGATGGTCTGTCAAATCTTCTAGTCCTGTCAAATAACGGTAATTACTCAGGTGGTTATTTGGTAGCACCAGAGTATCGTGTTGCTGTGAATGTGCGTCCTGGAGACCTACTTCTGATTAATAATCATGAAGTCATGCACGGCAACACACCAATGGAGATGCATGATGATGAAGCAGAGCGTGTGTCATTAGTTTGTTACTTCCGTGAGAATATGCTTCAACTCGGTTCGTGGGATTATGAACAGACTCGTAAGCAGTTTGTTGACGATCGCAGATTGAATCGTGAGCATCCAGAGTGGCGTAAACTTTGGAATGGTGTATCACCAGATATGTGGAAGTCTGATGAATGGTTTAAGTATCTAGAAACCAAACTTGGTCGTGATGTTCTAGCAGAATATCATCCAGAGGCTACCGAAGAAAAAGCAGCACTTGATGAATTTTTTGGATAAAATATATGTGCGGAATAATTGGCGTTGCCTTACAAAATCCTACTAATGAAGAACTTGAATCAGTAAAGCGTGTGTTCCTCGAGTCTCGTATTCGAGGGATGCATGCTACTGGTATCTCATTTGTTAAGAATGGAGAAGTGAGGACAATCAAAGAAGCAATCCCAGCAAATGAATTTGTGTCAAGTTATATGGACGACATGTCACAGTTTGTTGAGAATGATAAATTGATGATGGTTGGACACTGTCGTTATTCAACAAGTGACTTAGAATTCAATCAACCGATTGCCAATGAATGTGTTTCTGTAGTCCACAATGGTGTAATCACTCAACATCTTCCAGAGAATTGGAAACAGTTGTATGGTTATGAATGTGATACACGCAATGATACAGAATTGCTACTTCACACAATTATAAAGGAAGAATCTCCTCTTGAAGTATGGCACAATTCTTCACTAGCAGTTATTGAATTATATGGCGACCAAACCATGCGATTTTATCGTAATGGAAAGCGTCCAATGTACTTGACAAATATGGCAAATGGAAGTATAATAACTTCTACTAGGGATGTTGTCCTTAGAGCAGGTATTATGGAAATGGGTGTCATGGTTCCTATGAATGTTTATAGTAAATTTGATGAACACATGACTTTGCTAGTGGATAAGGTGAATATTGATGGAGCAGTGGATTACCAACGATAAAATGTTATTTGTGAACTCAACAAAAGTTAATGAAATACTCAAGAATGCTCCAGCTGGTAGGAATACAAAATTTCTCAGTGCCAGTCATTCATTGTGGACTCGTTTCAAAAACTATGAGAAGTCACCACCAATGGCACTTGAGGTTAATGGCGAAATTGTATCATTAATCTTTGCCACATTCAATCGTGATTTGTACTCAAATCTTTATGAGATTGTTACCGTCCAAGGGCATGAGGGTAAGGGATATGCTTCTCGTGTTTGGTCTGAGTATGTTCGTTATGCAGTAACTGAACGTAAGATTGAACGTTTGAAGATTTCCTGTACTCCATCTTCTATCACTTGGCATTATAGAAATGGGTTGATATTCTGGTCTGTAGATCCTACTGGTTCGCTCCGATCTGATCAAAAGTTATTCGCAACACGTGAAGAACAATTGGCGTATCGTGACTACTGTATTGAAAATCCAATGCAGTCTCTCCCACCAAAAGAAAGAGTGCGTGAGCAACTACGTAAGGAAAGTTTAGAATCTCATGGATTTGGTATTAAAAAGAAAACAAAAACTGAAGAAGCAATTAAAGCAGTTGGCAGTGCTTGGTTACGTGAATCGCTATTCAACACTACAACTTTGGAAGAATTTTTGAAATGAATTTTATGGAGAAAGAGAACCGTCGTGAAGCGTTCATCCGATGGTTTGCTTGGTCGTTGAAACATAAGGATTGTGATCCAGCAGTTTGGATGACCAATTACTTACATGAAAGGTATGAACATAATGATGAACAGCGACTATGGTTAGCGTGGTTGTATGGAAATACATATTACCTGCCAACAGCATGGATTCTTATTAACGAATTCCCTGACTATGAATTGGCAACCGTAGATAGAATGGAGAAATGGAACAGTGAAAACTATAAAAGATTACGTTATCAAACCGATACAAAATGGAATAAGGGACATCTCCCTGTCATGTTCGCAAGCTATCAAAAGTGGGTGGGAAGCAATACCCAAAGACAACGCATTGATTCGTTGGTGGTGGAGGATCCAACCAAAACATTCAACAATCTATGGACAAGCGTTAAAGGGGAGTTGCATAAGTTTGGTCGCTATTCTACTTGGTTTTATTTACAGCATTTGCGTCATACTGCTGGAGTTAATATGGAGCCTGATTCTCTTATGCTCAGTGACCATTCTGGCAGTCGTAGTCATCGTAATGGGTTACTTCTCGCACTTGGCAGAGACAGTGATTACGATCGAAAACTGGATAGCAAAGATGTTGAATCTCTTGAGGGATCAGCTAGAGAAATTCTTCAAGAGGTTCGAATAAGATATCCAGAACTAGCATCTGAAGCAGATTTCTTTACAATGGAAACATGCCTTTGCTCGTTCAAGAAAATCTTTCGTAAGAATCATGGACGCTATCTTGGATATTATCTGGACAGACAAGCAGATGAAATCAAGAAAGTTGAAGCAGATGGTTGGTATGGTATTGAATGGGAAGTCTTATGGCAGTCCAGAAATGAAACTATTGATCAACGACTAAACCACAAACGTGGTGTAAACAAAGAACTATATTCTCACTTTATGAACACAGGAGATATCCTTAATCTCGATTGGATGTATGAGGATGTAAGATCCAGTAACACTGGACTTGAAAATTTCTTTTGAATGGAGTATAATGTGTGGGAATATTGGTGCAAAGCAATAGGTGCAAAAGCATATGAAGATGACAAAAGAGCAGATCGTGTGGCGATTATACGGACTGTTTGGATTATGTTGCATGTGGTCACTTGTCTGGCTATTATCTTGAATGCAGTAGCAAATCATGGTTGGGGATTGATAGGAGTATAAAATGGCTATTAACTTGAAAGTTGGTGTTGCAGATGAAATCGGCATCAAGAAAATCGAAGGGAACATTATGAAGAAAGTGAAATTGATTGGTATTGTGGGAATGCCTGGAACTGGCAAAACCACAATGATGCGAGAATGGATTGAGAAACGTGAATGGAGTGAAGACACTCCGTTGAAACTACTGAACACAATGGTCAATGCTGAATCCAGTATTCGTCTGTTTGGTAAGTATGAAGAAGGTGATACATTT
>Ga0222719_10006285_pt1 | contig 10147 bp, 5 predicted proteins | sample C33_34DmetaG_FD_165039 | JGI IMG/M metagenome (GOLD analysis project Ga0222719, IMG submission 165039) | Estuarine water microbial communities from San Francisco Bay, California, United States - C33_34D | ecosystem: Environmental > Aquatic > Marine > Unclassified | place: USA: California...
TAAAAAGAAGGGATATCCTACAAAGGGTGCTGAAGCGGCTATGAAGGAACCAACAATGGGCCAAAAGATCGGAACGGCACTTGGTAAGACAGTTGGTAAAATCAAGGATACTGCGCAGGATATTGGATCAGGAATCAAATCCGGTATGGATAGCGCAAAAGAAAAACAAACCACTACAAATAAAACTCCGCCAGAAGGCGGAACACCTCAAAAAATTCCATCGCAAACGGATAATACAGACGATACCAGCATTGCGATATCCGGTGGCAAGGCAAAAACACCTCCTATCAAGAAGGTAGTAAATCAATCAGTGGAACACGATGGTGTGATAGTTGAAGGATTTACGGGAGCGCAGTTGGATAAAATTTTTATGGCTGCCGCAAAGGACTATGTTCAGCAGAATCAGGGCGACATTCCGCAACAGGGAACTGGCTCGGTAGAGGAACCTGCCAAGGGCGGTGGTGGAGGATTCATTTCCGGATTCAAGAAAGGTCTGGGAATTAGTTCCGTTCCAAAGGACATCAGGCAGCAGATAGATCAACTGGATACTAATCAAAAGAAAAAATTATTGGGAATGATATAATGAGATTGGGACAGATACAGAAAAGAAAATTGGTAACTGAATCATTTGGTAACAGTGATCTACTGTTGTTGGAACAGAAGGTCATACAGCCGTGGGTAGCAGAAGTCGAACAATATGTATTTGAAGCAACCCTATCACAGGACCAGATTAATAATCTATTCACAAGCATTGAACAGGGAGCAACTGCATCAGGTGGAAACAGAACCGCGATAGGCAAGGGAGTTGACGTTGCAAAACTTCCCGCAAAGGCACTGAAGTGGATTGATGATCAGATTAATAAACTCGGTAGAGAAATACAAAAAGCAGGTCCGGTAAAAAATGCGGATGCACAGTTTGAAAAATTAAAACAGGAAATTGGCTCAAAGGACACAAAAGTAGTCAATGCCGTCAAGGCAGTGAGCGATTGGGCAAAGGAAAATCCGGGCAAGGCATCAATTGCAGTAGGCATACTAACGGCTGCGGCAGCAATTGCTGGCGGACCATTGGGTGGTGCGGTAGCGGGTTTCCTTGCACGAGCAACAAAGGATTTATTACAGGGCGAAAAACTTTCAACGGCAGCGGGCAAATCATTAAAGACAGCAGCCTATGGTGCCCTTGCTGGTATGGCATTCAACTACATTTCTGATGCAATTACAGACAACATTGCAAACGCAACTGATGCTGATATTATGGCACAGTGGGATTCTCTGGATGCCGCAGCCAAGGAAGCAGCATTGGCCGACGTGAGCAAGGAATACGGAGCACTGGTAGATCAACTGGATGGCGCAACCACAATGCAGTGGAGCGGTAACGTCAATAGATTCTACTTTAACTATGACGTGATTATAACTCCTGACCAAATAGCACAGTTGGACAAGTTTGAATCGGCACTGAGAGGAATGAAAACTTTTTCACCAGAGTGGACCGAAGTAACTGCAAAAATGCACGATTTTATGCAAGGAGTTCAGGTAGATCCTGCACAGGATGGACTAAAGGCGGCAAAGGCAGCACTTGCGGCTGCACAGGAAGTTGAAGCACCATTAGACGTGATTCAACAGGCCGGACTGTTTGACAAGATGGATAATCTCGAAGCGTTCATTCAAACAGCAGAAGAAGTCAATCCTGCAATTGCAGCAGCGGCACAGGGTGCAGTAACGGCTGCAGAAAAAGCAGAGCAAAATTCGCAGAAGGCAGAACCAGTCAAGGATAAGGAAGGTGGCGAAGCACCGCAGGAATCAAAAGCATACAGTGGACAGAAACTTTCCGAAGGTCAGATCTACTTGCTATTCAATAGATTAACAAATGTAAACGACCATATGCTGGAAAACAAACTGATGTTCGAAAGCGTGTTTGATGCGGTTGCATACTACAACAAGCAGACCATAAACGAGGCGGAGCCTGCGGTAGCAGAGCCAGAAGCGGAAGCACCAGCAGAAAAGAAACCAGGATTGCTTGGAAAGCTCAAACAGGGTGCAAGAACAATTGGGGGAGCGATCAAGGGCGCAGCCAAACAGATTACCACAAAGGTAACAGCAGAAAAATTAATGAATGCTTGGAAGAAAGCCAACTCACCAACTGACTCGGATGAAGTTTATAATATTATTAAGGGTCTAGGTGTTGCTGATGATGTTATCAAGGGCACCTATGATTCAATGCAGATTACTCCTCCTGCCAAAACAGATGCACCAGACGGTGACCAGGATCCAGGCGCGGCAGATGCAGATACAAACGTAGATGCTCCTACGGATTCAACAGCAGGTGATGGTGGTTCAGACACCACTGACACAGGCGCAGCAGATACCAATGCAGGCGGAGAAGAACCAGCACCAACTGATGACACAACATCAACCAGTGCCGCTGATGATGAAACAGCACTAGGAAAAGCAAAGGAACAGAGAGCCCTAAGACTTGGAAGAGGTCTTTCTCCACAGGAAGAAAAACAGGTAGAAAAAGAATTTACAGCAGCCAAGGAATTGAAAAAGCAAGGTATTGAAAAGGGAACCGAAGTCACATTCAAGACAAGTAAAGGTCAACAAATGAAAGGAACAATTGTTGGCCCGTCCGAAGATGGTCGTGAAACCCACCTGTCAATCAAGGACGAAAAGAACAAAACTTATAATTTTCCAAAAGCGGGGCTTATGGATAAAACTGGCAAACCAATTGCCAAACCAAAAGCAGGATCACCCGATGCTTCACCCGAAGACAATCTTGACAAGACAGGCAATCCAGTAGGAGCACCTACAGATGGCGCCACAGACGCGGATACAGCGTCAACAAGCGGTGGTCAAGGCACAGATGCTACTACTGAACCAACAGATCAAGTAGACGCAAATAAAGACGGATTAGACGACAAAACCGGCAATCCAATGTCCAATACTAGAGGTGGCGGACAAGGAAAAGATACAGTAGCGCCAGGCGGCGTAGCACCTGTTGATGTAAATGCTCTTGCTGCTGAAATTAAGAAGTTAAAACCAGAACAGATCGAAGACGCTAAAAAATTACTAGCAGCCTAAAAGAAAGGTAGTCCGGATTTTTTAGTAGTTTCTAGATTTTCTTTGATTATTTCACCAACGATTTCTCTTTCTTCGAAACCAAGGTGCATGCCTTCACTGTAAGAAAGTCCTCTCATATACCAACACATCTTAAGGACTTCCTTTTTAATTTCCTTCGCCTCTCTGTCTAATTTCTTGACTTCTTGCAAGATCTCCGGCAAAGGGAGGTTTAAGACCTTGCTTTGAAAAAATTTGCTTGGTCCATGGTCACAGCAATATCAAACTTGTGTTGACATTTACTACAAACCGCTCCTTCCATTTTTAAATCTAATTTTTCTCTCATGCTCTGAAGATGAGCATTAACTTGGTCAAAAATTTCTTTCGGAGCATTTGAAATAAAATCTTTAATTTTTGCTCTATCTGTTTCTGAACCTTGAGGAGTATCAATTTGATTAACAGTATCGATGATTGTATCAATTGTTAATTCTGTAAGTTTTACAAAACTTGCACCAAATCTCTCAATTTTTTCTTCATCAGACATTTTATCGTCATTGATGATACTGTAAATTTTTTCCTGTTCGATTCTATTAAGATTTTTTCTAGTTACTTCTTTATAGGTGTATGGCGAAACATGAAAAACCAATTCTCCGACATTAAAGGACGAAGGAAATTGGAAACGACCTAATTTTTCAAGAAATTCAGTTAGATTAAGATCGTATCTTAAATCTTCTTTGCATTTAGGACAGTCAGCGTCAACGTCCATTTTATCACCGTATGTGGCAATTCGAATTGCTATAAGAATAGCATCTAAGTCAATCGATGGAACTTTCCAAGCATCCTTAATTGAAGGTATACAACTCTGAATCACTTCAACAGTAGACTGGCCACTTAATAGTGCATCAGGTGTCTTGAACATAAGTTCATCCTTTGCTGTCATTGAATAAACAGCGTAAGTTCCGTCCTCGCTTCTGTCTAAGGAACCATTAGGATAGTATTCACCATTACTTGGTAGTTTTACATAAATCTTTGGTTGCCTGTAGTAGGCGTCTAACGGACTTTTATTTGAAGTAGACTGTGGTTGCATGGGAGCACCACTAATTTCTACTTTTGGCATGTTTCCATTTTCGTCCATTTTTATCTCCGATAAATAATATATTAATAAGCAAATGCTACATGTATTTATGTGCGTATATTTCTGGGGATTTATAAATGGCTGACGTAACAGGACAATTTGGGCAAGAAGATATCCAATTAAACAATGCAGCCACAGAAGCGACCTTAAAGGCGATACTTGAGTATCAAAAGGTTATTGCTGCCAGTGCAGCACAAGGTTTTAAAAGCGGTAAAGATCTTGATGCTGCTATTAGAGGACTAGCCCAAAAAACCAGAGAAGCCGCTGACGCCGGCAAAGATTTTACTAAATCAACAAAGCGTTCATATAAAGCGCACCAAGAAGCAACAGATGCTGTAGAAGATTATTCAGACGCATTAGAAGCAAGCAAGAGTAAACTATCAACTTTTGCAACCATCCTTAAAAAAACAGCCAATGGCGCATTATATCTACTAGAAACAGCCAGTAAAGCAGCCTCTGGTATTTCCTCAATGGATGGAAGTCTTGCTAATGCAACTAGCACTATTGCATCTATGGGATCAGATTTACCAGGCGTAGGCGCTGGTATGAAAGCATTATCTGCAACATTTGGTCCTACTGTTGCATCATTAGATAGAACCAGATCAGCATTCCAAGAAGCAGCATCAGTTGGTGCTAACTTTGGTGGTAATCTAAACGGTGCTGTAAAAGCAGCAGGCCAAATGGGCTTGCAACTAGAACAATTAACAGGATTAATATCTAAGAACGGCGAAGCATTAATGATGCTTGGCGGCGACACAGCCACCGGCGCTAAACGATTACAAGAATTTGGTAGAGAGTTTAAGAAAACTCCTATGTTTGATGATCTAGCAAGACTAGGTTACAGCACAGAAGACATGAATGAAGGTTTCTTAAACTACAGCAAACTGCTGGCCAAAAATGGTCGCCTGGAGGGTATGAGCCAAGATCAACTAAGAAAAGGCACATACGATTATATGAGAAACTTGGATGCAGTTTCCAAGTTAACTGGTAAGAGTAAAGACGCACTACAAGCAGAAGAAGACGCTAGACAGGCAGATGCACAGTATCGTATCATGATGTCTAAACTTGATGCTGACGGTCAGAAGCAAATGGAATTACTCATGAAGAGTATTCCAAAACAGCACCAAGCAGGCCTAAAAGAAATTTTAGCAACAGGAACAGCAACATCCGAAGAAGGTATTAAAGCACTAGCATTCTTAAAAGAATCTGGTATGAGTGCTCAACAATTGCATCAGCAGATGAATGCAACAGGAACACTTACTGCCGATCAGGTTAAAGGTTTCAACGCAACCTATCAAGCAGAAGCAGACAAACTAGCCAAGTCTCCGTTAATGGAAACACTAGGTAAGTTTGATCCTGCTGCCAATGACTTTGTTGTAGGTGTTTTAGATGTTGCAGCACGAACAAAGACACTTGCAACAGTATATGACGAAACACAAACTAATCTAGACAAGATAAAAGATGATATTGCAAAAGGTATTGAAACTGATTTAGTCGATCCTGCAACAGTAGAAAACTTTAGAAACAAGATTAACACTGCGGCTGCAAATATGACATCGCAGTTAAATGCTATTGACATTACACCATTAAGTAAGGCGTTTGATGCAGTAAATGCAGCAGCACAAACTATAGCACCTAAAGTATTAGAAACCGCAGCAGGCAATTTTCCTAAAGTAGCAGGCGCAATTGCAGGAATGGAACTTGCAGCCAAAGCAGCAGAATTTGCACTATATGCCATGGCTGCCGCTGCTGGAATGAATTCAATACCTGGATTAGGAAAAAAAGGAAAACCACCTAAGGGGCCGAAAAAACTTCCAAAAAATGTGAAACCACCAGGAGCCGCCGGCAACATGTTAAAAGGGGCTGGCAAACTGGCTGCAAAAGGACTTAGATTCTTGCCAGGAGTTGGTTTGGTTGCTATGGCAGGAATGGCAGCAGCGGAAGGGTTCTCTGCAGGTTATAATGCCGAAGAATATTTAGGACTTGATGAAGGCGAAGCAGCAACCGCAGGAGAAAGAACAGCCGCAACAATGGGTGGAATTCTCGACAGTCTAACTTTTGGGTTAATAGACGGAGAGAAAGTAGCCAAGAGCTTGGTAAACATGACCGGTGCTGGTGTCAACACCATGGAAGAGTATGAAGAGCAAATTGCCAAGGAAAAAGCAAGGCTCGAAAGAAGCATGTCTGGTGAAAATGAATACGGAATGATGGACGGCATGATGGGCAGTGAAAGCCACGGACAGGCCCAATCCAGACTTAAAATTGCCGAAATGGAGCAGAAGATTGCAGAGATCAAGGCAGAGGAACTTAAAAAACAGCAAGAAGCCGGAAATGCTATGCCTGCAGAATTTAGCGAAGGCACATCAGGTGCTTTAGGAAAACTGTTTGGTAACTTTGGATCGGGAACTCCTGCAATGTTACACGGTCTAGAAGCAGTTGTTACACCTAGTCAAATGGCTGAAGTAGTTGCTTCCGGAATAAAAGGAACAATTAATTCCATTATGACCGCAGGACAATCTGCACTTACTGCTGATACAGAAACTACTGATGTTGCATCAACAGTCCAAAATGCATCACAGCAAGCGGTTTCCGATATGAAATCAGAAACCACAATGTCTCCTCAAGAACAGATGGCTGAGTTAAATAACAGTATACAGGAACTAGTTAATTTAACAAGAATGAGTAATTCGCTACATCAAAAACATATCGGTGTTACACAAGGTTTGAGTAGTGATGCATTTAATGTATAATTGGAAAAATAAATGAGTTGGAAAAAATATTTTACGCCGGTAAACACTAATAACCAATCGGGATCTATGAGTCCGATAAGTGGCGGTGGTCGACCAGGTCCAGCAAGATCTAACTATTCATCATACCTTCCTGATGTATATGCAGGTAGTCCAAATCGTATTGAAAAATACATGCAGTATGACACAATGGACATGGATTCAGAAGTTAATGCTGCACTGGACATTTTGGCTGAATTTTGCACAGGCAAAGACAAGGAAAATGCAACTCCTTTTCACTTGTTTTTTAGAGACTCTCCAACCCAAGTTGAAACTAAACTTCTTAAAGAAGCATTACAAAAATGGACAAAGCAACAGCAGTTTGAAAATAGAATTTTTAGAGTAGTTCGAAATACATTTAAGTATGGAGACTGTTTCTTCCTTAGAGATCCTGAAACTAAGAAATTACTTTATATTGATCAGGCAAAAGTAACCAAAATTATTGTAAATGAAAGTGAAGGAAAAATACCTGAACAATATGTAATTAGAGACATTAATTTTAATTTTAAAAATTTAGTAGCAACTACTCCACACGGAACTACAAACACCTCACCTAGCGGAACATCATCTTATACAAGTGGTGGCGGCTTTGGTAGAGGAATGGTTGGCAATGCGGCACAACCTCCAGGAACTAGATTTCATACAGAACAAAATGAAGTAACGGTTGATGCGAAACACATCCTACACATTTCTTTATCAGAAGGTTTAGATAACAACTATCCTTTTGGTAATTCACTACTGGAAAGTGTTTTTAAAGTTTACAAGCAAAAAGAATTATTAGAAGATGCAATTATCATTTATAGAATTCAACGTGCTCCAGAAAGAAGAATCTTTTACGTTGACGTAGGTAATATGCCGGCACATATGGCAATGACCTTTGTTGAAAAAGTTAAGAATGAAATACAGCAAAGACGTATTCCTAGCTCAACTGGCGGCGGAACAAGTGTTGTAGATGCTTCATATAATCCTCTTTCAACAAACGAAGACTACTTCTTTCCGCAAACAGCAGAAGGCAGAGGATCAAAAGTTGAAACACTACCAGGCGGAACTAACCTAGGCGAGATTACGGATCTAAAATATTTTACTAATAAACTATTCCGTGCTTTGAGAATTCCGGCGTCTTATTTGCCAACTTCGATTGATGAACAGGCTAACACAGTATCCGACGGAAAGGTTGGAACAGCATATATTCAAGAATTACGATTTAACAAATATTGCGAAAGATTACAGGCAAACATCGTTGAGTCTTTTGATCATGAATTTAAATTTTGGTTAACAACAAATGGATATAATATTGATTCGAGCTTATTCGAACTTAAATTTAATCCACCACAAAACTTTGCAGCATACAGACAGGCTGAACTTGATACAACAAGAGCAAATATTTACGGAACACTACAACAGGTTCCATATCTAAGCAAACGTTTTGCTATGAAACGATATTTAGGTTTATCACAAGAAGAAATTGCCGAGAACGAACGTCTTTGGATGGAAGAAAACGGTTCTAACTTACAACCGCCAACTGATGCAGCAGGCGAGTTGAGAAACGCAGGCATTACACCAGGTGGCATCGCAGATGATGCTGCTGCTCAAACAGCAGAAGCACCTGATGACATGGCTGCGGCAGCAGAACAGCCAGACGCAGGAGGTGCTGACGTAGGAGCAGAAACTCCCGCACAGTAATAAATACAAACATGCTTCTAAGAGAATTTTTATATTTTAATGATGATGTGAATGATTTTGCTGTTGATCGTAGATACGATAACAGTAATGATCAGTCTGTGTTACAAACATCCGACACACGTAAAATAAAATTAACTCTACGACAAATCAATCATTTAAGATTGCAAGCCGAAGCCCACGAAGCAGAAAAACAATCTGAACTGGCTTTCATAAAGCAAATGTATGGAACTCCAGTTGAGCAAGAAGAATAGACATACTCCCACTAAACTAACCGATTTAGCATTTGTTCTTGGTAATGGCAAGAGCCGATTATGCTTGAATGTAGAATCTTTATTATCAATCGGAACAGTATACGGTTGTAATGCACAGTATAGAGAGTTTGATCCTCACTATCTAGTTGCTGTTGATGTAAAGATGGTGAACGAACTTATTGATTCCGGGTATGCTCAAAAAGGTAGCGTTTGGACTAATCCTAATAAGGGAATTAAAAATAAGGAAAGAATAAATTTTTTTAATCCTCACAAGGGATGGTCAAGTGGTCCTACAGCACTATGGTTTGCAGCATCAAACGGACATAAAGAAATATACATACACGGTTTTGATTACCACGGACTAAACGGTAAGTTTAATAACATATATGCAGATACACATAATTACAAAAAAAGCACAGATTCTGCTACGTTTTTTGGTAATTGGTTATCACAGACAGAAAAAGTAATTAAAGAGTTTGTTCATACAAAATTCTATAGAGTTATTGATTCTGGTGCATTTATACCCGATAAATTAGGTCCACAATATCCCAATTTACGGCATATATCATACCAAGATTTTGAAAAAACCTTTGAAGGCACTATATATCAAGACAAAATGATTCAAAAAACTACCATTTAACCCGGTTTTTAAAAGTAAAATGTAAATACAATACGAAACAGCCTTATATCTTAAAAAAGGAGAATACACATGGCAGACAAAACTAAATTAGAACAAATGCTTGAGCATTTGGTAAATGACGATTCTGCAAAAGCAGAAGAGTTATTCCACGAATATGTGGTTGAAAAATCACGCGAAGTTTACGAAAACCTTATCGAAGAAGAATTAAAAGATGAGGAAGTTGACGAAGCATCTAAAGATGAAGATGCTGATGACAAAGAAGTTGATGAAGCGTCTAAAGATGACGATGCAGAAGAAGATAAAGTAGATGAAGCGTCTAAAGATGACGATGATCAAGTTGACGAAGAATTTGAAGATGTTGCTATCGAAGGCGACGACGAAGGCGATATGGACGCTATGGGCGGTGACGCTACAGACGACCTAGAAGCAGACGTTACAGGCGATGACGAAGATGGCGAAAAAGAGCCAGAAGAGTTATTCCAGGATTTAGATTCAATTGTTGACGAACTTCAAGCAAAATTCGACGAAATCAAAGGCGGCGAAGAAGGCGATGAGATGGATATGGACGCAGAAAAAGAAGAAGAAACTTTTGCTCCAGAAG
>Ga0222719_10006288_pt1 | contig 10145 bp, 4 predicted proteins | sample C33_34DmetaG_FD_165039 | JGI IMG/M metagenome (GOLD analysis project Ga0222719, IMG submission 165039) | Estuarine water microbial communities from San Francisco Bay, California, United States - C33_34D | ecosystem: Environmental > Aquatic > Marine > Unclassified | place: USA: California...
CTAATAATACAGCAGTAGGAATATGTTCTTTATTTACTAATACTGATGGATGTAATAACACCGCTTTAGGAATTTCTGCATTATGTGGTAATTCTACTGGATTAAATAATGTAGCTGTAGGACATGAATCACTTAAAAATAATACCGCTTCCAACAACACTTCAGTTGGTTATCAATCACTATTAGCTAATACGACAGGTGATAGAGGTGTAGCTTTAGGTGCATATGCATTAAAATCTAATACGACAGGTGCTGCTAATACAGCTGTAGGTACTTGTGCTTTATGCACTAATACTACAGGAGAACTTAATTCATCACTTGGTTTTGCAGCTTTAAGAGATAATACAGAGGGTTCTTGTAACACAGCGTTAGGATATTTTGCACTAGAATCTAACACAACAGCATCAAACAATATAGCAGTAGGTTATAATTCTTTATGTGGTAATACGACAGGTACTAATAATGTTGCAGTAGGAGTACAAGCTCTTTGTACTAACGTAAGTGGTTCTTGTAACGTTGCTATTGGACAAGAAGCTGGAAGAAAACATACTGTTGCTAATTTAACTGCTGTAGGTTATTTAGCTGGTTCTTGTAATACAAGTGGTGGTGCTCATACAGTATTTGGAAGTCAAGCTGGAAGATTTAATACAACTGGTGCTTCTAATGTTGCTATGGGATTCTCTGCTTTACTAGATAATACTACAGGTTCATGTAATGTAGCATTAGGTAGAGAAGCATTAGCAAATAATACAACAGCAAATAATAACACAGCAGTTGGTGCTTGTTCTTTATGTGCTAATACGACAGGAACACAAAATACAGGTTTAGGTGTTTCAGCTTTAAGAAATAATATAACAGGAAATTACAGTACAGCACTTGGTTATGCCGCTGGTAATGCTAATAGTACAGGTCGTATTACTGCTGTAGGATCATATTCTTTATTTAGCAACACAACAGGTTTAGATAACGTTGCTGTGGGTGGAGCTGACGGAGTTAATGGTGCGTCTCTGGGAAATAATACAACAGGTAGCTGTAACACAGCGGTTGGACTTCAAGCACTAAAAAATAACACAACAGCAAATAATAACACAGCAGTTGGTGCTTGTTCTTTATTTGCTAACACAACAGGAACTCAAAACGTAGCAGTAGGAGGATTTACATTAGATGAAAATACTACAGGTGATTGTAATACATCAATTGGTTATGGAAGTCTTGGTAATCAAACAACAGGTGGGTGTAACGCAGCAGTTGGTAGAGCTTCATTAAATGCTAATACGACAGGTTATCAAAATTCAGCAGTAGGATTGGGTGCTTTATCTTCTAATACTGTAGGTTTTAATAATTCAGCAGTAGGTCAAGATGCACTTGGTTCTAATAGTGGTGGAAATTGTAATACAGGGTTAGGTCAAAACGCTGGTTATGATGTTTCAACAGGAGATAATAATCTTTTAGTAGGAAGGAACGCTGGTAGGTCAGGTTCTCCATTTACTGTTACTACTCAAGACAATAGAATTGTTTTAGGAGATAATAATATTAGTAATGCTTATATACAAGTAGCTTGGACAGTAACATCAGATTTAAGAGATAAAACAGAAATTAAAAATGTACCTCTTGGATTAGAGTTTGTAGATAAATTAAAACCAGTTAGTTTTAAATTTAAAAAATCAAGAGAAGATGATACTCCAACTGGTACTAAGCATTATGGATTTTTAGCACAAGACATACTTGAACTTGAGGGTGATAATAATGTCATCATTGATAACGAACAACCAGAAAAACTAAAATACAAAGGTGAGCATTTAGTTCCTGTATTAGTCAATGCAATAAAAGAATTAAAAGCACACAATGACGAATTAAAAACTGAAAATGAATCAATCAAAGCAAGATTAGATGCTTTAGAGGGAAGTAATTAATGGCTTATCTCGGAAGAACACCCGCTTGGGGCAGCTATGAGAAACAAAACATCACACCAGATGGTAGCACCACTACGTTCTCATTGAACTACACAGTTGGCTCTGAATCAGCCATCTTTGTATCAGTTGCTGGCGTTCCACAAGAACCCGTGACAGCTTATACACTTACTGGTGGTGGCTCTTCGATTGTCTTTTCAGAAGCACCAGGCGCAAGTGACTCAATTTTTGTTATCTTTTTAGGGATCGCATTAGATGTTCCTACGATTGGAACTAACTCAATCACTAATCAAACAGAATTATCAGAAACAGCCAACGATGGCGACTTTTTATTATTGTATGACACATCTACGACATCATTAAAAAAGATTACAAGACAAAATCTAATTGGAGCCGCTACGACCAGAACAGCGACTGGCGATGGTTCAACAACAGGATTTACAGTGACGAGTGGTGTAACAGTGGATACTGTATTAGTCACAGAAAACGGTGTACTACAAACGCCAACAACAGATTATACAATTTCAGGTACGACATTAACGTTTGGCACAGCGCCAGCGTCAGGTGTCGCCATACAAATTAGGGAGTTATTTAACTAGAATAAATAGTAACAAGAGAGAATTATGACTACAAAGATTTCAGCAGATAACTTAAAAGCCGATATAACCATTAGTACAACAGGTGATACTGTTTTTAATGGTACACTTAAATTAGATGGTAATTATCCAACAGGAACAGATAATGTAGCTTTAGGTGACCAAGCATTATCAAGTGGGAGTTTATCTGGTGCTAGTAATACAGCAGTAGGTTCTTTATCTTTGCTTTCAAATACAACAGGTTATAGAAATATAGCTGTAGGTGCTGGTTCTCTACAATCTACTACAACAGGCTATTTCAATACAGCAGTTGGTCATCAAGCACTTCAAGATAACTCTACAGGAAGGTGTAATACAGCTATAGGTTATAGGTCAATGGAATTTAATACTACAGCTCATGATAATACAGCAGTAGGTTATGAATCACTTTTTCAAAACACCACAGGTACTAGCAACACAGCAATGGGTTTCTGTGCATTAAAGTCTAACACCACAGCATCCGACAACACAGCAGTAGGTTTCAATTCTTTATGTGCTAATACGACAGGAAATAGAAATTCTGCATTAGGTTATCAATCTTTATGTTCAAATACGACAGGAGTAAATAATACTTCTTCTGGATTTAATTCTATGTATTCTAATACTACAGGAAATAGAAATTCTGCTTACGGACATAATTCATTAAGTAACAACACTACAGGAGATTGCAATACTGCGATTGGTTGTGGCTCTTTATTAGCTAATACTACAGCTTCTTTTAATACAGCAGTTGGATTAGCTTCTTTATGTTTAAATACGACAGGTAATTATCATACAGTAATAGGTTGGGAATCAGGAGCTTGTAATACTACAGGTATAAGATTAACTGCTGTGGGAGCACAGGCATTAAAATGTAATACTACAGGTAATTGTAATACTGCAGTAGGATATAATTCATTATATTTAAATACTACTGGTAACTATAACACTGGACTTGGTTATTTTGCATTACAACAAAGTACAACAGCCTCAAACAATACAGCAGTAGGTTTTTGTTCTTTAAGAAATAATACGACAGGTGTTAACAATATAGCATTAGGTTATGGTGCTTTATTCTCTAACACTACAGCTTCAAACAACACAGCAGTAGGTTTCTGTTCACTTTATGCTAATACGACAGGTGCTGGTAATATAGCAGTTGGTAGAGATGCTTTAAAAGGAAACACAACAGCAGATGACAACGTAGCAGTAGGTTATACTGCATTATGTTCAAACACTACTGGAACTGACAATGTATCTATTGGTAATTATTCTTTAAGAGCCAACACTACAGCATCTAATAACACAGCAATGGGATTCTGTGCTTTAAATACTAATACGACAGGTGCAAATCAAACAGCTGTTGGTTTTGATGCTTTAAAAGCTAACACAACAGGCACACTTAATACAGCTTTAGGTAGTTCAACATTACAAGCTAATACCGAAGGAAATAATAATACAGCGCTTGGTCAAGCTTCTTTATTAACTAATTCGACAGGTTCAAATAACACAGCAGTGGGTAGAGATTCTTTAAAACGTAACAGCACAGGCTCTAGCAATACAGCAGTAGGTTTTGAATCTTTATGTGCTAATTCGACAGGTGCAAACAATACTGCAGTAGGATTTTGTTCTTTAAGAAATAATACGACAGGAAATTATAATGCTTCTCTTGGAGACAGAGCTTTAGAAACTAACACAACAGGTTGTTTAAACACAGCAGTAGGTATTTTTGCATTAAATGATAACACTACAGCAGATAACAACGTAGCATTAGGGTCATATGCTTTATGTTCTAACACCACAGCAGACAATAATACAGCAGTTGGATTTTGTTCTTTAAAAGCTAATACGACAGGTGGTTCTAATACAGCAGTAGGTAGAAATTCATTATTATCTAATACGACAGGAATTCAAAATACTGGACTTGGTAATAATGCATTAGAAACTAATACTACAGGTTCAAATCTTACAGCAGTTGGTAGATATTCTTTATATTCTAACACTACAGCAAATAATAACACAGCAGTAGGTTTCTGTTCTTTATTTACTAATACGACAGGTGCAGTAAATACAGCAGTCGGTCATTGTACTTTATATTCTAATACAACAGGAACACATAACGTTGCTATGGGGGATAGAACATTAAGATTAAATTCTACAGGAACTTCTAATGTAGGTATAGGATATATATCTTTTTGTGATAACACTACAGGAAGTTGTAATACAGGTTTAGGTTCTGTAGCTTTAAGAAAAAACACAACAGGAAATTTAAACGTAGCAGTAGGTTATGCATCACTTCAAACTAATACTACAGGCTGTTGCAATGTAGGATTAGGATATAATGCACTACAAGGTAACACAACAGGTCATTGTAATGTTGCAGTGGGTTCTGATTCTTTAAGAACTAATTCAACTGGACTTAACAGTGTAGCAATCGGTCATAAATCACTTTATAGTAGTACGACAGCTAGTAATAATGTTGCGATTGGTTATTTTTCTTTATGTACTAATACGACAGCTACGCCTAACACAGCAGTTGGGTCTAACAGTTTAAAACTAGCCACAACAGGAAATAGAAATACAGCATTAGGATATAATTCTTTATGTACTACTACAACAGGTTTTCAAAACACAGCAGTTGGTCATGAGTCTTTATTTTCTAATACAACAGGTTTTAATAACACAGCAGTGGGTTATCTTCCACTTCGTTCTAATACTACAGGTAATTATAACACCGCAGTAGGATTTTGTTCTTTAAATACTAATTCTACAGGGGAAGAAAATACATCTATAGGTTACCAATCAAATTTACAAGGAACAGGTAGCTATAATACAACACTAGGTTCTAGTGCTGGATGCACATTATCAACAGGTAGTTGTAACACTCTTGTTGGGTGGATAGCAGGAAGAACAGGCTCTCCTTTTACAGTTACTACACAAAGTAACAGAATTGTTATGGGTCAAAGTTCAGTAACTAATGCTTACATACAAGTGGCATGGACTGTAGTTTCAGATTTAAGAGATAAAACAAATTTTGGTAAAGTTCCACATGGATTAGACTTTGTAAATAAATTAAATCCTGTTTCATTCCAATTTAAAAAATCAAGAGAAGATGATACACCTCATGGAGATGTAAGATATGGTTTTAAAGCTCAAGATATTATGGCTTTAGAAGGAGATAACCCAGTTATTATAGATAACGAACAACCAGAAAAACTAAAATACAAAGGCGAACATTTAGTTCCAGTATTAGTCAATGCAATAAAAGAATTATCAAATAAAATTACAACCTTAGAAACTGAAATTAAGACTCTTAAAGGAGAATAAATAATCATATGCCATTAACAAAAATAGACACAGGCGCCATTAAAGATGATGCGATTAATTCAGCAAAGATTGCTGATGGCACCGTAGTCGCTGCTGATGTTGTCGATAACACGATCACCGGCGCTAAGTTAGCCAGTGATATTGCGATTAGCACTACAGGAGCCACTGCTTTAAATGGCACAATCAAACTAGATGGTAATTATCCTGTAGGAACAGATAACGTTGCTTTAGGAAATGAAGCATTATCAAGTGGAAGTTTATCAGGTTCTTACAATACAGCATTGGGTACAAGTGCTTTACAAAACAACACCACAGCTTCCAACAACACAGCTGTAGGTTTTCGATCACTTTGTGCTAATACGACAGGTATTTGTAATACAGCAGTCGGTAATTATGCTTTACTAAAAAACACAACAGCTAATGGCAATACAGCAGTAGGTATTCGATCACTTTGTACTAATACGACAGGTGGTGATAACGTAGCTGTTGGTCGTTGGTCAATGCAATATAACACAACAGGTGTATCTAATACTGGAGTAGGAGTAAATTCATTATTATGTAATACAACAGGTACTCAAAACGTAGCATTAGGATTATCTGCTTTAAAAGCTAACACAACAGCATCAAATAATACAGCAGTTGGTTATTTTTCACTTTGTGGTAATACGGCAGGTGGAAATAGCACAGCAGTTGGTTTCTGTTCACTTAAATCTAATACGACAGGAAATGAAAACGTAGCAGTTGGTTACCGTTCTTTAGAGTCTAATACGGAAGGTGATGGTAACATAGCATTAGGTGGTTTTACACTATTTTCAAACACAACAGGAAATTTTAATATAGCTTTAGGAAGTGGTGCATTAAATTCAAACACTACTGCATCAAACAACACAGCAGTAGGTTATTATTCACTTTTAGATAATACGACAGGTTCTGCAAATACAGCAGTAGGTTTTTGTTCTTTAAAAGCTAACACAGCTTCAAATAATGTAGCAGTAGGAACTAATGCTTTATGTGCTAATACTACAGGAACTTTAAATACAGCTTTAGGTAGAAGTGCTTTACAAACTAACACAACAGCTTCAAATAACACTGCAGTAGGTTACCAAGCACTTGTTTTTAATACTACAGCAAACAACAACACAGCAGTTGGTTTATGTTCACTTTATGCTAATACGACAGGTTCAGAAAATACTGCTGTTGGTAGAGAAGCATTAAAAGTAAATACTACAGGTTCTTCTAATACTGCTATGGGAGAAGAAGCGCTTAAAAATAATACTACAGCAAACCAAAATACAGCAATCGGTAGATGTGCTTTACATTTAAATACAACAGCTAGCAATAACACAGCAGTTGGTTTTGAATCACTTTGTGCTAATACAGCTGGAGGAAACACAGCTGTTGGTCTATGTTCTGCTTATGGTAATACATCAGGAAATGGAATTACAGCAATCGGAAATTCTGCTTTAAAAAATAATACAACAGGAATTTTTAACACAGCTTTAGGTGCTTACGCATTATGCTCTAATACTACTTCATCAGCAAATACTGCTATTGGATATTTAGCTTCATGTACTGGAAATGGTTTAGACCTTGTAGCAGTTGGTGCAAGTGCTTTATTAAATAATGTAGGTAACTATCATACAGCAGTTGGTAGACAAGCACTTCAAAATAATACTAATTCTAATTATAACGTAGCATTAGGCTATCAGTCTTTATTTTGTAATACAGGAGCATCAAACAACACAGCAGTAGGTTCGCTTTCTTTAAGATTTAACACAACAGGTGCTAATAACACAGCAGTAGGTTTTAATTCACTCTGTACTAATACGACAGGTATTCAAAACTCAGCATTAGGTTCACAAGCTTTAGATAATAATACTACAGGTTCTTACAACGTTGCTATGGGATATGATGCGTTAGGAACTAACACTACAGGAGAACAGAATATAGCAATTGGACGTAATGCTTTATTATGTGTTAGCAATGGTATTGAAAACGTTGCTGTAGGATCAAGAGCATTAGAAAAAAATACATCATCAAAAAATGTTTCCGTTGGTAAAAGTTCATTACAAGATAATACATCAGGTTCTTCTAACACTGCTGTAGGTAGTTGCTCTTTATGTAATAACACAACAGCTAATAATAATACTGCTGTTGGATTTGATTCTTTAAAAGCTAATACGACAGGTACTGCTAACACAAGTGTAGGTAAAGATAGTTTAAAAGACAATAGCACAGGTTCAAATAATAGTGCTTTTGGAGAAAATGCTTTAGCCAATAATACTACAGCAGACCAAAACTCAGCATTTGGACAAAATGCTTTATTAACTAATACTACTGGTACTTCTAATGTAGCAGTTGGTCATGATTCACTAAGACTTAATACAACAGCAAATAATAATACAGCAGTTGGAGTTGATTCTTTAAGAGCTAATACGACAGGTGCTAACAATACAGCAGTTGGTCATATAGCTTTATGCTCTAATACGACAGCTTCTGATAATGTTGCGGTCGGAGATTATGCACTTAGATCAAACACAACAGGTGCAAATAATGTTAGTTTTGGTGTTAGTGCTTTAGGTTCTAGTACAACAGCAAACCACAACACAGCAATAGGTAGAAGTGCTTTAGCAGCTAACACAACAGGTGCTGAAAACGTAGCATTAGGTAGAAATGCTGGATTATCTAATACCACAGGTAATAATAATGTTTCAGTTGGTCATTGTGCTGGTCATAATATAACAACAGGTGGTCAAAATATAAATATAGGTGGATATGCAAGAGTAGCTAGTGCTACAGAAAATTATTCTCTTGCCATAGGATATAATATTGTGGGTAAAGGTGCAGGTACAGGATATATAGCACCAGATGGTACTGCTAGTGGTGGTATTTATCAAGGAAATAACGCATCAACTTGGTCAACAACATCTGATAGAAGAATTAAAAAGAACATTGTAGATAACACAACAGGTTTAAATAAAATTAATCAAATACAAGTTAGAAACTTTGAATATAGAACACCTGATGAAATTACAGAATTACCTAAACATTCTGCAATAAACAAACAAGGTGTTCAAGTAGGTGTAATTGCACAAGAGATTGAAGAAATTTTACCAGATGTTGTAAAAGAAGAATCAACAGGAGTTAAATCAGTAAATCCTGACAACATTATTTGGTATTTAGTAAACGCAATCAAAGAATTAAAAACTGAAAATGATGATTTAAAGGCTCGTATAGAAGCACTTGAAAACGCTTCTTAAAAGTCTTATATATATTATAAACTAAAAAAATGATAATGAGGAAATATTATGTTAAACACTTATGTAATTGAAGGTGGCATTGGAAAATGCACAGCATTTACTGCACTAATCCCAAAACTAAAAGAAAAAAATAAAAGTCCTATACAAGTTTATACTCCATACCTAGATTGTTTTGGTGGCAATCCAGATGTAAAAATGGCATATGACCAAGGTTCGATACCAATTACTGATCCTAGAATAAAAGAATCAGATAATATTTTATATTGTGAACCGTATAAATCTAATTTTCAAAAAGGCACTCAACATCTAATTGAAAGTTATTGTCACCATTTTGATGTTGAATATACGACTGATATGAAACCAAAGCTTTATACAGATCATCTTAAACCAAGAGTAAAAGAATGGTTAGAAAAAAATAAAATAGAAGGTAAATATGTCATAGTACAGTTTACTGGCGGACAAACCCCTCTTGGATTTAATCCTCAAAATCAATATAATAATATAAATCCAGGCCGTATCTATCCAATGTTTATGGCGCAAACTGTGATTAATTTAATTAAACAAAAGTATCCTGATTTAACGATAATTGACTTTTCATTACCCAATGAACCCTCTTATCAAAATGCGATCAAGTGTGAAGAACATTGGGCAGTTGTCCACGAGATGTTAAAAGATTCTGAAGGATTTATTTCTGTCGATAGTTGTTTAAATCATTTTTCAGCTTCTACAGAAAAATCAGGAGTAGTGATATGGGGTCCAACTCGATGGACACAATTTGGGTACTCACATAACAAAAACTTACATTTTCATATGAAAAACAAGTGGGATGAATCAAAGTTTAACGATAGTGATCCTCGAAATATCATGGTAGATCCTGAAGTGGTATTTAATGCGTATGAAAATAGACATAAGTTAGGTAAAAATCAAACAACAGGTGTGTATTGTGCGACTGAATAGTTGTATAAATACTTATACTTTAATTATAATTAAAAGGAGTTAATTATGTCAGAAGAAACAAGAAGTGCAGAACAATT
>Ga0222719_10006291_pt1 | contig 10139 bp, 4 predicted proteins | sample C33_34DmetaG_FD_165039 | JGI IMG/M metagenome (GOLD analysis project Ga0222719, IMG submission 165039) | Estuarine water microbial communities from San Francisco Bay, California, United States - C33_34D | ecosystem: Environmental > Aquatic > Marine > Unclassified | place: USA: California...
CATAATTATGAAACTTTTTAAAGTATTCTTTATTTTCAGGATGTACTAATGTAGGTCCTCCATTTACAAAACCCAATCTATTCATTTGGTCAGAGTAAGGTTGTCCTGTAAAAGTATCTTCTCTATCAGAAGGATTTTTTTTAGCATAAGATACTGGGTAATCCTCTGAAACTTTTTTACCTGTAACATATTGTTGTCTTACTAATCCGCCTGTTGATTTTAAAACTCTATCTTCAGGTTCTAATAATTGTTCAGCTAAAGGAACTACAGTTTTTACAACAGGAGTTTGTTTTTTAAGTTCTTCTAATACTTCTTTTCCTGCTTCTACAGGTCCTTCTTGTATAGCAGTATATGAAGGTTTTAAAATAAAACCTCTGACTATATCATCCATGAAACCTAATACAGGAGCTAACTGTTCTGCAACACTAACTCCATACTCTTGAAATTTTACCATGCTTTTAGCTTTATCAACCCATACAGTATTTAATCCAGAGATTCCTATTGTTTCTCCTATAGTTTGCCAAACTGTATCTTCTGCTCTAGCTTCTTTATATTCTTCACTACTTGATAAAGATATCTGAGCATTCATTATAGCATAATATATAGGTAAAGCACCTATCATTCTTAAAGCTAAAGCAGAATCTCCTTGTTCAACTCTAGAAACTATAGCATTTGTTTGAGATGTTTTTGCTTGAGCCCAAGATAAAAAACTTCCTAAAAATTTTACATATGGATTTTTAGATTGAGCAAACAATCTTCTATTTCCTATTCCCGGTATTAAGGCATCTCTATCAGCAGCTTTAATACCTATTTTAGTTAGATGTATTTTACCAACTTTATCTTTATAAGCTTCATCAATTGTTTTAAATTTACTTAAATATTCAAAATCTTTAACAGTTAATCCTGTAGCATCTATTTCTTTTTGCAGTGCATTAGATACTTTTTTACCTTTACCAATTGTTGCAGCTATATCCATTCCTCTATGAGTACCTGAATCAAAAGCAAATTCTCTAGCTATTCTTGTAACTCTACCAAGTTGTACAGCTTCAAAGAATTGTCTAGTTACTTCTATTGCTTTTCGTTGAACTTTAACAGCAGGACCTTTACCAAGTAAAAATACATCAGCTAGTTCTCTTTCAATAACATTATCAAATCTATTATTACCTAAAAATTTATCTAAAAATGTAACATCTTTACCATCTATTTGTTTTGTCCCACCTCTAAGAGCTAGTTCTTGAGATAGTTTAATATCAGACTTAGCAGCTTTCCATGCAGCTTTATAACCACTATTAGTAATAGTTTGAATCCAATCACCCATACTTGGAAGAGCTACTTTTCCTAACCTAGCAATAGCTAAACCCGATTGTAATAAAGTAACTGCAGACTGACCCGCAGGAGTTTTAGGCAATGATTCAGCACCATAAACCCTAAAGTAAGCTTCTAAAGAATCTTTTATTTTTTGTTTTTCTCTATCTGCTCTAGCTTTTATTGCTAAATTATCGCTATATAAATCTTTAACTGTTTTATATTTATTAGTAGGGTCAGCTAAATCTTTCATATATTTATCTATATCAGAAAATAATTCTTTTATTCCCTGCCCTTTAGCACCAAAAGTTCTAGAAAACTCTGCAACATTTATAGTGTTATCGTTTAATTGTCTTAAAGTAATCAAAGGGTTTTGCTCAAATAAATCAGAAACATATGCTCTAGCTTCTTGGTCATATAGTGTTCTTTTTTTATTAAAATGTCTAGCAGCATTTAAAACAAAATCACTATCTTCTGATATACCTTTTACAGCATTTCCTTGGAATAAAAATTCAGAGTCTTCTTTAGCCCATATAGAATTATATCTTGCTGTAGAACTAGCATCTATATAATCGTCAGCTATAGCTCTAGCTTCTTTTTTAGTTAATAATTTTAAAGTTGGGTCATTTTTACTTTGAATTATAAAAGCTTCTGCAAGTTTGTTTTTAACACTTGCAAAATTAGAACCATCAATTGCTTTATCATTTAATATTTGAGTTAAACCATAACTTACTTCATCTTCAAAATCTAATCCTGCATCTCTAGCATATTGCTTAAATCTTGAAGTATAATCTTCTATTTTTAAAGCTAGTACTTCTGCTTCTGCATATAATTTTTCATCAAGCTTATCTTGTGGTTTTATAAATCTATTTTTAACACTCTTTTTTAAACCACGTTCATTGACAATTTTACCTGCTAATTCCATAACATCAGTGTTATGCTCACTAACCATATCGATTAGTTCATTACGCCATCTTGCAGTTTGTTTTAATGCCTCTTCTTCAACACTTAAACCTTCTACAACTCTTCCTAGTTTAACTCCACCACCTTGCATTTTAAACATTTTTGCTGCGTAGTTTACAACTGGAGCAGAGTAAGCCATTAAATCTTGCACGTGTGAACCTGCAGTTATACTTTTTAGATGTAGCCAAATACTTTTTCTATATTGTATTTCAAACTCATCATTAGCTGCATTTTTTACAGCTTTAGGAATTAATTCAAAAGGAGTTGTTTGTATTTTTCTTTGTAAGGCTCCAGCCATAAAACCTAAAGAAGCCATAGTAATCATGGTAGCATTAGTATCTCCTTCTTCAGTAAAAGAGGCTCCTACACCTGCTCCTATAATACCACCGAATAAAGGCTTAGTCATTTCTTGAACTAAAGCTCTAGCCATTCCTTCATTAAGAACGTTCTTTTTAAAACCTTCAAGCATTGCCTCGCCTGTAACGTCTACCAAGTCTTGAGGAATTGTTTCTGTTCTTAATATGTAAGACTCTTGAATTAATTTTTTTTCTTCTTTATCAAGCTTGTCAAGTTGTTTTTTATATTTTATTTCTGGAGAAACTTTTAATAACTTATCAGTTTTATAAGATTCTATATCTTCTATTGTAGTTTTTTGTTTTCTAAACTTACTTCTTTCTGCTTTAATTTCTTTCTTTAAAAGTTTTATTTCTTCTAATCTTCTAGCTTTAAGACCAAAATTATCTACAATTTCTTTAGTATTTATAAGTGTATTTTCTGCAGCTTCATCTACATCTTTAATTATTTCTTTTCCTATAGTAGGTATTTTAGTCTCTGCAGGTATCTGTACTTTTTTAGTTACTGTTTTTCCTGCTTCGTCTAATACTTCTACAGTTTCATTTATTCCTTTTTTATAAAAAGCTGTTACAACTTCTCCTACTGTAGCACCTGCTGCACCCAATCCCATTCCTAATGCAACTGTTTGAGGACTTATTTCTCCGTATAAAGCCTCTTCTCTTAAAGCTAAGTCAGCTCCAGCAACACCAGCTCCAGAAGATATACTGGCTATTTTTCCAGCTTTTGCAATTTTAGTCCAAGGTATTAAAAAAGTTACTGGGTCAACAAGAGCCATAGCCCCTCTTCCCAAAAGAACTCCTGCATCTTCCTGCTTACCTCTAAACTCTGGAAACTCTTCAAATATTTTTTCTTGTCTTTCTTTTTCTATTCTTTGTCTAGCTTCATCGTATGTTTCATCTTTATCAATTGCTGCTTGTAAGCCTGACTTTATAATACGATAAGCACTACCAATTGCTGTAGGTTCTTGAGCCATTCCATAATCCATTTTTCTAGCTAAAGAAATATCATCGTCCAATTCTGTAGTAGTTTCTACAGGTTCTTTATCTTTGTATGAATTTTTGTATTTATTAGTTTCAAAAAAACTAACGTATTCTTTTTTGTCAGTTGAAGTAGTTGCTACAGAAGAAGCTTGAATTTGTTCTAGACGTTCTCTCTCTAACCTTCTTCTTTTTTCTTCTTCTGTTTCAATTTTTATTTCTGTTTCTAAAGAATCTAAATATTCCGGAGTTTCAAAAAAACTTACATAATTATTATCAGCCACTATTTGTTTCCTATATTAAATCAGTTTGATTTTCTAAATCGTCTAAGAATTGTCTAACATATTTCTTATATTCATCTTTTGGAGTTTTAAAAGTTGTAGTTATGTTGTTTGCTTTTTTCCATTTAGTAAATTTAGAATCATAAAAACCAGAAGTTTTTCCTTCTAAAAATTTCTTAGCTCTTTCTTTAGTTTGATTTAAAGAACGTAATCTCATTTTAGATGGAATACTTTTTAAACCTTCAAATATTTCATCTTTTGGACGTTGTGAAAGTTCATCTATTTTTTCTTCTTCTGTTAAAGAATCGTCTGCCATAACTTCACTATAGCTTCTATAAGTTTTATCTTTAGATAATAAAGAATTATTATTAGTTTCAGTATTTTCTTCCGCTTCTAATGAAGAAGGTATAGTTTCTACAGGGTCTACTAATAGTGTTCCTATATTATTGGATAGTGTATTTGTTTCATTATTAAATATATATGATTGTAATTCTTTTTTAAATTCTGGATATTTACTTATAAATTGTTTAATATCATTTTGAACATTTTTATTTTTAGTATCTTCTTGATTATCTAAAAAAGTTTTAAAGTTAACAAGAATTTCAGTATTATCAATTTGACCAGCACCTTCACCATTTTCTACTTTTACAAATTTTAAAGTTGCTTTATCTAAACCTCTTCTAAGACCTAGCATTCCTTTTGTAGTAGGTGTCAATTCTATTTGTTTAGCATTTTCCATAATAGCATCTACCATCCACTGATTAAAATCTTTTTCAGTAGGAATGGTGCTATTTTTAGTATTAACATGATTATAGTATTTACTTTGTGCAATTACTTTTGAATCACGAACAAAAATATCCCAATCAGTCATTTGTTGTTGAGCAAAGCTACTAATTTTTTGACCTTCAAATGTTTTGCTTAGTTGTTCTTCTAACTGCTCAATAGTTATATTAGATTTAACATTATTTCCTTCGTTATCTTTTCCTGTAAAAGTTAATGTCCCTATATAAAAAGGATTATCTACCATATCTTTTTCTAAAGTTTCCGGGTCATCATAAGTAGATGAATTAACATAGTTCCAACTATTTTCTACTGGTTTTTCTATCGTTGGATTTTGTACTTGTCTATCTTTTGTAACACGATTTAATAGTGCTGTTACATCTCCATCTTCAGCATATAAAGTAACTGTTTCTTTACTTTTAATATCTTCAATCCTAACTTTTCTTTCTTCTATTTTTTCAAGTTCTTGTAAAAAGGGAATGTCTAAAGTTTCATAAAGTTGTTCAGGTAAACTTAATTGTACGCTTTCAGCATTGCTTAGTTTAACTTTAGCATCAATTAACTTACCTCTGTCTGTTAATCTAAGACCTCTTCCCATTACATCAATTATATTATCATTTTTAATTTCTTCTCCGCCTTTTGCAAGTTTATTATATTGTAAGAAAAATTCATCTTCAGTCACATCAAAATAAGGTTTGTATGTATTTACTTTTTCTTCATATGTTTTATAAGTGCCTCTTTTTTCTAAATTTTCTTTAGCTAATTGATTCAACTCTTCTGGTTTTAAATCTATACTTGTTTTACTTTTTGCTGCTAAATTTAATATAGCATTTCTTTCATCTTCAAGAAAAGAACCATATGCACCTTCAATATGGTTTTCTCTTTTTTCATAATCTGATTTAGCTTTTGCTATAGTATTAAATTCTCCAGTAAGTTTTTTCTTTATAGGAATCAAACTATTGTTAAACTCTTCTGCTCTATTCATAGCTTTTTGTCTTATAACTTCATTTACACCCATAAGACCAAGTAAACCATATCCTATGTATTTTTGTTTTTTTGATTTTTTCTTAGCAGAAGCTAATAAAGATTTTCCTAATACATCTATGCTCATTCTATTTCTTCCTCAATGTTTGATTTAGCTAATAAACTTTCTGGAACTTCTAATTGTTCAATTTTTTCTGAAATACTATTTGGAAGCTTTACAGATTTTTTATTGTCTTCAACTTTCTTTTTTGATTTATTTAATACATTTTCTAAATAAGTAATTTCTTCTTGAGTTGGTTCTTCATAATCTTCATCGTCTTCTTTCAATATAGTATAATCTAATCTTCCTGCTTTTTCTACTAATGACATTATTAAATACATAGAAGGCTCAATAAGCAACATCATTAAATCAGGATTATAAAGACCTTCTTCAAACCCTGAATATAAAATTATTTGTGCTATATCTGCAATAGAATTACCATCATCTACTAAATCTACAATAGCTTCATAAGCATCAGGCTCTGTTAAATCTAAAAACATACTATCTAAAGCAGGTTGTATTTCTACAAATTTAGGAGGTTGTTCCCAAGCATACTTACTTTCAGGACTATTAGTTAAACTTTGACCAGCTATGGGTCTTTCCATTTTACCTAGGAAAGCTAATCCTTCTTGACTGTATTGATTTTTTTCTGCCATAATATTTACTCTTTAAATGTATTGATATTGTTCCATTATTGCCATTGAATCTATAGGATTTGACCAATGACCGCCTTGACTTTTAACTTCAAAATTAATATCTTCTATTGTTTTATTCTCAATATCTGTTTGATAAGCTATAGTAGGTCCTTCATCTCCATATATTACTGTAGGTTCAGGAGTAGTTTTAGTAGCTTCTCCCATTATAGCTGAACCAGCTTTTTGAAAAGCTGTAGTACCTCCAGATATAAGTCTTTCGCCTGTTCTTGTTAAAGCATTAGCAGTTGTACCTATATCTTTTGCAGCTACTTTTGCAACTTGACTAGCATCTGCTAAACCTTTAGATTTACCAAAGTAAGTAGTTACTCCTGCATCATCTGTTATAGTCTGTGTGACGTTTGCAAAGTCATCAACACCTGAAGTAAATAATTCTTTTCCTAAAGCATCATCATAAGTAGGCTTACCTGTAACCCATTCTGCAGCAGCATCAAACTTATTAGTAATTCCTGTTTTTAGTTTGCCGCCCAACTCCGACACTCTATTAAGACCTGCAGAAATACCATCACTTATAAAAGAATAAGCTCTATTAATTCCAGAAGCTCCCATATGTATTCCTTGTGCAAGTTTACCTACAGCAGATTGAAAAAGATTAGCTTTTCCTGCTAATTTTCCTGCAAAAGCTCCAAAACCTTCAGAGGCTAAATAACCCATACCTTTAAAAATACCTCCAACAGCCCAAGGCATTATAAATCCCAAAGCTATTTGACCTAGTACTCCCATCTTAGCAAAAGGTTTTGCAATTTTACCAAGAACTTTACCTACACCTTTAGCAACTTTCTTTATTCCTCTACCTATTTTTTTTACTATTTTTTTAAATGATTTTTTTATTGAACTAAATATTCCCATGTTATTATCCTTTTAGCTTGGTTTACGTATAGCGTTTATTAATGTACCTACACTTTTTAGTGTTGAATCCCAATTCTTTGCAGAATCACTTTCATTAGCTAAAGCTGTAGCATATAGTTGAGCTTTTCTATTTTCTTCTCCTTCAGAAGCTCTGAAAGCAAAATCAGCTTGGTCTCTTAACTCTTGCCATAAAAATGATTGAGCTTGTGAAGTCATGTTAAAAGCATTCTGTGCGTTTTGCATAGAAATTTGATTAGCTGCAGCAGTGTTAATTGTATTAGCTTGTCTTCTCCATGCTAAGTTAGACTGCTCTATTTGTTGTGCATTAGCTGTATTAAACTTGTCTCTTTCAAAAGCTGTCTGCTCATTAAACTGATTAATTTGATTTACCATAGCAGCATTAGCTTTTTCTAAGTCTGCTTCTACTTGAAACTCTAAAGCAGTTCTTGCGTTTTGTTGAGCAACATTGAATTGTTGACTACTATTTAATTGAGCAGCATTAAACTGTTCTATTTGTGCAGATAAGCCAGACATAAACTGTTGTGTTTGATTTTCACTTGTAGCATTAAACTGTGCTGCAGCATTGTTAGCAGCTTGATTTGATAATAGTCTTTGCTGTTCTTGTTGAGCTTTTAATACATTAACTTGTTGTTCATTATTAAGATTAGTTAAATCCATTTGTAAAAAAGCATTAGCATTATTTATTTGAGCTTTCTGATAAAAGTCTGCTTCAGCTAAATTAGCTTGTGACATTAATACAGCATTTTGAATTGCAGCTTGTTGTGCATTAGTAGCATTAGTTAAACCAACAGTTTGCATAAACTTACTATTAGATAATGATGTTTGTTGGTCAGCACTGAACTGAGCCATATCCATATTAAATACGTTCTGTGCATTTGTTAAAGCTGTTTGTTGTACTCTCTGTGCGTTTGCTTCAGCAGTCTGAGCTTCTATAGTCTTTTGTTGACTAACGCTTTGTTGTATAGCTTGTGCGTTGCTTTGAGCTATAGGCATAGCTGATTGAATGATAGCATTAAATAAACTATCTCTACCAACTGTAGAAGCTGACATACCTCTACGTGCTAACATCTGTTCTACTTGTGCAACTGCAGGTCTAGCCCATGTAGGTATTTCACCATTTTCCATACCTTCTAACAAACCATTTATCTGTGTAGATACTAAAGCTTCTTCAGGTAATCCTTCTATGATACCTCTTTGTTCTTCACTAAAGTCTGCTAGTCTATCTTCTAAAGCTTCAGGGTCGTTACCTATCTCTTGTATATCTGCATCAGATAGTCCAGCTCTACTTAATTGTTTCTTAGCTCTTGTAATTCTTGACAAGCTTGTACCAGCATTAATAGCTGCTGTAGCTTTAGCACCTTCACTAATAACTCCTACAACTCTTTCAGCTAAAGCACCTTCTGGTATCTCAACTTCAACACCTTCAATTGGTGCAACTCTATCAACTTTAGCAGCCTTTGCAAGTGCATTTTCTTGTATTTCTCCTTGTGATAATTCAACATCAGGAGTAACTCCAACTTGTTCAGCTCTATAAGTTTCAGCCTGTAATTGTTCTGGAGTTTTTGCAGTTGTTACATCTTCTATAATTTTAGCTTCTGGAGCAGCTTCTACTTCAGCTAGTCTAGCTTGTAAAGCTTCTCTTTCTGCTAAAGTTTTAGCTTCTCCTAACTCTCCTACTTCTACTTCTTGAGGAGCTTCAGCCATAGGTATACCTGTCATATCACCTTGTAATATTTGTTCAGCTCTACCTCTTGCAGTAATTAATTCTTCATCTATTATTTCTTGTTCTTTATTTTCTGTCCCATCTTTTAAAACCCATTGACCATCTTTAAAAGTAAATTTACCACTTTGTAAAGCTTCTACAGCAGTATTATAACCTGCGTCTGTCCACCACCCTGTTGCAGTATTTTGATTAATAGCACCTTGTTTTATAGCATTAGAAATTTTATCTCCAAAAAATTTCAAATCTTCTGGAGCATATCCTGTGTATTTACCTTCACCAAATTTTAATTCGAAATCTTTTAAAGTTTTTTGAGCTGCTTCTTGTTGAGCAGATAAAATATCTTCTGGTAAAGTAATCTGTGGTTTAACAGGTTCAGGTTCTGTTATAGGAGTAACATCTTTTGGTGTAACTGTAGGTTGAACTTGAGCGGGTCTAGTTTCTTGCTCTTCTCTACCAATAAACATTTGGTCAGAGCCTTTACCGGTTGTTGGAGCTTGTTGAAAAGCTTGTGAAGTTTGTTCTACCGCATCTTGTGCATTTCTAGGTCTATCACTTGTTAAAGCCTCTCGTCCTACATTAATAGTTTTACCAGCCATATTTTGTAACTCTGCTTCTCTTTCCATTCTAGGACTTGGTTTTGCAGGTTGTTGTCCAGCTTGTGCAAGTTCTCTAGCTTTTTCTATATTTGTTGAACCTGTACTGGCATTTACGTTAGGTATTATTTTATTACTTAATTTATTAAATTTTACTTCTGGAGTAGTTGAAGTAGTTGGTGCTGCTCCTCTACGTGTAGCATTGGTTTTTGCACGTTCTCCAACTTGAACAGGCATATCTTCTCTTTCTATAGACATAGGAGGTTTTTTACGACTTATAGGAGCTTTTTGCATACCACCTACTTGAGCTTTTACTCTTCCACCTTTAGACATATCTACTCTACCACCGGTATAATATTTTTTTGTATATTTCTTTTTATCTTTCATTTATAATACCTATATGTATATTTTACTTGACTTCGAACAGTTTGTCAAGCTTTTCACCTAATTTATCTATCCTACTTATAAGAACATCAAAGTCATTTTTCAATTCTGTTTTAGTTACATACTCTCTAGCTATCTCTTCACGAGTCTTGTTTAAAAGTATGTCAAGTCG
>Ga0222719_10006292_pt1 | contig 10139 bp, 5 predicted proteins | sample C33_34DmetaG_FD_165039 | JGI IMG/M metagenome (GOLD analysis project Ga0222719, IMG submission 165039) | Estuarine water microbial communities from San Francisco Bay, California, United States - C33_34D | ecosystem: Environmental > Aquatic > Marine > Unclassified | place: USA: California...
CTCCTCGACGAAGAGCTGCGGCCCGTTGTCGGATACCACCACGCGGCTGCGCGCGTTCCCGAGCTCGGACTCCATCCGCGTCCCGCCAGTCTCGGGAATCTCCGTCGCCAGCACGTACCGGTACTCCAGAGAACCGAAGGGCACGCCCAACACGCACTGCCACCGGTCCGCGCCCACGCGGTCCATGGGAACGCTCGCGCGCATGTCCCAGCCGCCGAGCGCCAAAGCGCCCCCGGTGCACCACACGGTTTGCCCCGGCGCAACCGCGCACGTCACGCCCAGCGTCACGCGAACCAGAGAAGCATCAGGCGCTGTCGCGGGTTTGGGTTCCCGTTCCCGTCGGAAGTCGTCCGCGCTCGAAGTGCGTCGATTCGCGAAACCGCTCGCGACGGCGTCGCCGCGCGAAATCGCGGCGGCGGCGGCGGCGTCGCGGCGGTTTCGCAAATCGGCTTCGCGCAGAAATGCCGCGTCTTCCGGCCGGGGCTTGGTTTTGTCCTGCCTGACCAGCCCCCGCGCGCGCGCGAACGCGACGTCCCGCGCGGACATCAAACGGTCACCCGCGTAGTCCACCTCTCGGTACTCGTCGACGCTCGTTCCGCGAAAACGCTCGTCCGAGTCGGCGTTCGCGCCGCGCAAAGATTGGCCCCGCCACTCGCGGCCCACCGCCGTCTTCAACCGCCGGCGGATGAGCTCGCCGCGGAACCGGCGCTGGAGCTCGAGCTCCTCGCGCCGGGACGCCGCGCGCCGGGACACCGCCGCGAACGCCACGCCGCCGAGGAGAGCCACGGCGGCGGCGAGCGTGGGGGACTCGGGGGGGGGGAAGGGGACGCGCCCACGCCCACGCCGTGCGTCGCGGCTGATGACCGGCCGGAGAGTTCCCAGAGCTCTCGAGGCGACGACGCACGAGGCGCGTGCGAAGGCGCCGCAGAGGACGGTTCGTCCGCGGAGTCGCGCGCCGCCGCGCGAGGGACCGCGGTCGTGCCACGGCGAGTCGAACGTGAGGTCAGGCCGTCTCGGTCGATCCCGGTGGCGAGCGCGCGTCGCGACCCGAGCGACTTTGGATCGACGTTCGAAAAACGCGCGAACATCGTCGAGCGATCGCTGGTGCCCCCACGACAGGAACGACCGGCGTCCACGTCGCCTGACCGGGCGAACGCCGTCGCCGGACGCAGCGCGCGCGCCGACATCGCCGAAACGCTCGCCATGACGCGCTCGTGATCCTCGCGTGCGCGTCGTTATGGTGGGGACGTCCGCGGTCACACCAACGTCGCCACGCTGGCTGTCACGCCGAACGAACAACAACAAAAATCTCGGACAGTCGACCGCGTTTCTGCACTGTCGCGATGAGACACGGCCCGTCCCGGGCGACCAGTCCTGCGCGCGCGAACGCGCGACCGATCGTGACCAACGCGATGTCGGCTCGTCGAGCGGCTCGCGCGCTCGCGGAGTGCGTCCACGCGCTCGCGGCGCCCAGCCTCCGCGCGTCCCCCGCGTGCAATCTCTCGCGCGTCTCGTTCGCGTCGCTCGCGGGGGTTCCCCGACCCCCGCTCTGCGCCATCGGCGGGTCCGCCGCGCACTTCGTCCGCCGCGAGGCCGCGCCCGCCCCCCCCTTCGCACACGCCGGCGCGCTGACGTGGCGCCGCGGGAAGAAGAAGAAGGCGGGCAAAGCCGCGGCTTCCGTGCGGGACGATTCCGAGGACGACGCGCGCGCGACGGGCGGGTCTGACGGCGCTTCCGACGCGTCGGTCGCCGAGTACGACGAGTCGGAGATTCGCGACGCCATGGCGAGCGCGCTGGAGTCGCTCGAGCGCGATCTCGGGAAACTCCGGGTCGGTCGCGCGAGTCCCGGGATGCTGGAGAACCTGACCGTGGACGCGTACGGCGAGCCCACGCCTCTGCAGCACCTCGGGTCGGTCGCCGCGCGCGACGCGCAGACGCTCGTCGTGCTTCTGTACGACGCGTCCCTGAAGGGCGCGGTGACGAAAGCCATCGCGGAGTCTCCGTTGGGGTTCAATCCCCGGGACGACGGCGACACTTTGATCGTGCCCGTCCCGGAGATGACCCGCGAGACGAAACAGGAGGTGGGGAAGATGGCGCAGCGTGCGGGCGAGTCCGCGAAGATCTCCGTGCGCAACGCGCGCAAACGCGGGATGGACGCGATCAAGAAAACAAAGATGCCGGAGGATGACGCGAAGCGCGCCGAGAAGGCGCTGCAAAAGATGCACGACGAATTCGTGAAGCGCGCGGGAGACGCGGCGGCGGCCAAGGAGAAGGTCATCGTCGGACGATGACGTGGACGTCGTGTCGTAGTCACACACGTCGTAGGTGGCTCTAGCTACGGTGCACGTCGTCACAAAAGCGTAGATCTACGCTCATCGCTCCTCCTCCTCCTCCGTCTCCTCGCGATACGCCGCGCCCGTCAAATCCTCCGCGCCGTCGCGCGCGTCCACGAACGGCAACAGCACCAGCGGCGCGAACTTGAACAGCGCGCACATCCATATGAACGCCGAGAGGTTGCTCCACGAGCGGTCGGCGCCGCTCCCCAGCTCCAAAGCCTCCGTCAGCGAAGCCGCCAGCGCCGAGCCCGCGGTCGTGGCCAGGTCGGAGACGAAGAGCATCGACGCGAATCCAAACGCCTCGACGCCCGGGGGCGCGATCTTCGCCGCCAGCGCCACGATGGGCATGTACCCGAACATCAAGCCCCCGGACGCGACGACGTTGCTGATCGCCAGAGGCACCAGCGGCGCCGCGGAAGGCGTGCGCGAGCCGTCCCAGGCGTCCACCACGAGCAGACGCGCCAAGCCGCACAGAGAGTTAACAGCGGCGCCCGCGGCGAAGGACGACTTGAGCGTGAACGAAAACGTACGAACGTTCGCGCGCTCCGCCCCCGCCGCGCTCCTGTACAGCGCGGTGGCCAGTATGCCGCCGAGCATGGACAGCAGCAGCATGACGCTGTACCCCCAGGCGGGCAGCGTGAACTGCGCGTACGCGAACGTGGTGAACGTCACGAGCGACGTCGGGGGCAGACGGTACGCGAACAAAAACAGCGCGCACGTCGCGACGCGCGGGGTGAAACACGGCGCGAACGGCGCCAGCGCCCTTCGCGTCGCCGCGGCGATCCCCGACGTACTCGAAAGAAACGTCTGTCCCTCGCGAGAGTTCGTCTCACGGTGTCGTGGTCTCCCTCGCGTCGTCGCTTCACCGTCCGCGCCCACACGCTCCTCTTCTCGGTCCTCCTCCAGCAAACGTCCCAAGTCCTCCTCGTCGTCTTCCGCGTCTCCGAAAGGCAAAGGCGCGTCCGCGAACGCGCGGCTCGGCTTTCTTTCCGTCGGCTCGCGCGTTCGCTTATTATCGCGCGGCTCCGGAATGAAACACGCGGCGGCGGCGGCGGCGAGCGCGAAGACCCCCGCGAGCGATATGACCGTCCTGGCGTCCGTGAGTTTGAGCAAGGGGATGGAGAGCGCTGTGGCCGTGAAACTCCCCGCGGACCGCACGAGCATACCAGCAGCCTGCATTTGCATGGCCTTCTTCTCGTCGCGAGCGCCGAGCTGCACGAGCGCGCCGTCCGCGCCCGTCTCGCAAATCGCGAAGACGACGACGGAGGCGACCCCGGCGACGTACAGATTGTTTATGGAATGGACGCGCGCGTAAAACTGCATCGCGACGGCGTACGCGAAAGCCCCTAACGCCATGTACGGCACGCGTCGTCTGCCGAAGATGGGACACAGGTCCGAGAGCAGCGCGTACGCAGGTTTGAGCGCTGAGGCGGAGAACTCGACGGCGAAGTACTTGTTCACCTGCTCCGGTCGTTCCGCTAACCCCAGGTCGCGATTGAGGAGCACCTGGATGGCCGTCAACGGCAGCGCCTGGGCCATGCTCAGCAGGAAAAACACCGCGTACAACCACTCGCGCGTGCGTTTCTCCGTGTCCGCCTTCTCCGCGCGCGTCGAGCCGACCGAGCTCCCGCGGCTCCGCCCGTCGCGCCCCGAAGCGGCGTCGACGGCACCGGACGAGGTGGCGGTCGCCCCGGCCAGCTCCGCGGGGATCCACCGCGGGGGCGGGGGCCGCGACGGGACCGCCGCGCCCGCGCCCCGGGGGGGATCGGCCGCCATCATCCTCGAGGTCCTGGTCGGGCGGGGGCGCCGCAAATGCACCACCCACCGCGACGCGCGGCGCCTACGGCTCTGGGAAGGGGAGGCGGCGGTGCGGGCGCAAAAAGATTTCGGTGCCGACGAGGCGCACGCAGGGCGGGGTCGCGCTGTCGGATTGTCGATCGTATGGAGCCAGTCTGCAATTTGTCGAAAAAGCCTCTCGGAACTGCCGATGTAACCTCAACTTCGGGTGTTTTCGCGGCGAGCGCCACTCCGCGAGACGCCACCCGCGTTTCCCGCGGCTCGGGCGCGCGAGCTCGCTTCGCCCTTCCCTTCGTACGGGCACGCGCGGCGACTGGCGCGAGGGCACTCGCCGCCGCGTCTCACGATGTCGTCCGCCGGCACCGGCGCCGCGGGCACGAGCGTGGGTTTGCAAATCGGCCTCGCCGCGCTCGCGAACGTCCTGACGAGCTCCTCCATGGCGGTGTTCAACGCGTGGATCTTCCGCGCCGGGTACCACTTCCAGTTCTCGCTCATCGTCGTGCAGCAGATCGTGTGCACGCTCTTCGCGCTGGCGCAGGTGACGTACCTGCCCGGCGAGAAGCAGAAGCTGCGCATCTCGGGCCGGCGGTACTTCACCATGCTCCTGCCCTTCTCGGCCATCGTCGCCGCTAAGCTGTACATCCAAAACAAAGCCTTCGAGTACGTCTCGCCCGCGTTCTACGCCATGATCGCCAGCACGCTCCCTGTCGGGGTCACCGCGCTCGCCATCGTGCGCAAGATCGAGCCCTTCCGCGTCTCCACGGTGGTCGCCGCCGCGCTCGTCTCCGTCGGCGGCGTCATGATCAAAGCCGGCGAGGTGCGCCTGTCTGGCGTGGGATTCGTGCTCACCGCCTCCGCGCTTTTGCTGGACGTCGTGCGCCTCGTATTGATGCAGTACTTGGTGCAGCCGCTGCAGCTCTCGGGGATGGGGGTCATGCTGCTCTCCTCGCCGCTGCAGTGCCTCATCGCGGCGTTCGGCGCGGCGCTGTTTGAATCGAGCGACGTGTCGGGTAAGATCATGGCGGGCGACTTCCCGGTAACGGCGTGGCTTTTGCTCCTGCTCAACGGCGCGCTCGCGATGGCGGTCAACTTCGTGCTGTTCACGTTCATGAAACTCGCGAGCGCGGTGGTGGTGGCGGTCACGACGCCGTTCAAAGACCTCGCGATCGTCGCCATGAGCGACGCGTTCGTCGTAAAGCGAACCGAGACGCCTTTGTCGATCGCCGGCTTCGCGCTCGCGTGCGGCACGTCGCTCGTTTACAACGTACTTAACATCCGGCGGCGTGAACGCGAGAAGGCGCAGTTAGAGGCGCTCGACGCGCCGCTCATCCCTCCCACGAGCGTTGGCGATGGGAAGAGCTTCTCGTCCGATTTGGACGCGAAAGAAAAAGAACAAGACCAAAAACGCGTTTTAGAGGATGATCAGGCGTCGGACGACGGCGATTCGACGTGGCGATTCGACGACGCGGCAAACGCCGCCATGACGTGCTGCGCGCTGGGGATGCTCCTGCTGGCCACCGCCGTGCTCGCGCGACTCGACCCCGCCGACGTGGCGCGCGCGTATAGCCTGAGCGCCGCCTAGCGCACGGGGTCGAGGCGGACGCGGGGAAGTTACCGTAGAAGTTCTTAGACTAGTAGGTCACTATTGGAAACAACCTTTCGAAGGTATACGTAATACTTTTTAACACGAATGACATCCCTTCAAACTTTCACACGCGCGTCGGACGGAACTAATCGCGCGCCGCTTCCCACAGCGCCTGGTTTGCCTCGGCGCGGAGGACGGCGATGGCCGCCGCCGCGTCGGACGCGCCGAACACCGCGCTCCCGGCGACGACGACGTTGGCACCCGCGCGCGCGGCGGCGCCGACGGTGCGCGCGTTCACGCCGCCGTCCACCTGGATGTCCAGCTCGGGGCACCGCGCCCTGAGCGCCGCGATCTTCGGGAGCACGGAGGGCATGAAGCTCTGCCCCCCGAACCCGGGCTCGACGCTCAGGCACAAAACCATGTCCAGCTCGCCGGCTTCGGCGAGCGCGGCGACCCCGTCAATCTCCGTGGACGGTTTCAGCGCAATCGCCGCGCGCATTTTGAGGTTTCGGATCTTCGAGGCGAGCGCGCGCGCTTTGGCGGCGTTTCCGTCCACCGCCTCCCAGTGGAACGTCACCGAGTTCGCGCCCGCCGCCGCGAGGGGCGCGACCAAAGATTCGGGCTCCGAGCACGACAGGTGGCAGTCCAAGAACGCGCCTTTCGCTTGCGTCTTGAGGTGCGCCACGACGGGCGGTCCGATGGTGAGGTTCGGCACGAACCGGCCGTCCATGATGTCCACGTGGAGCCAGTCCGCGCCGTCCGCGAGCATGCGCGACACCTCGGACGCGAGGTTGCCCTGGTCCGCGGCGAGGAGCGAAGGCGCGACGACGACGCGAAGATTTCGCGCGGGTTTCTGTATCGCCGCGGCGGGTCGGGACTGCTCTTTACCGCCGTTCCGCGCCAGCCCGCGGACGACGCGTTTCGTGGCGTGATAGGTTTCTTTGTACGCCGCGTACGCGGCGGCGTACGCGGCGTGCGCGTCCGGGTCGGGGATCACGACGCCCGCGTCGTGCACCATCGCGGCGACCGCCGCGGGCACGTCGGCATGCGCGCCGGCGGCGACGGCGGCGAGCGCCGCGCATCCGAGCGCCGGCGCGTCGGCGCACCGCGTACGTTTGAACGGGACGCCGGCGACGTCGGCGTGGATCTGCAGCCAGAGCTCCGAGTTGGTCGCGCCTCCCGCGACGGTCACGGACTCGGGCACGTACCCGGCATCTTTCATGCTGTCGAAGATGAGTCGAGTGCCGAACGATATGCCCTCCAGGATGGCGCGGTACACGTGCGCGCGGCCGTGTTTCAAGGTGAGGCCCACGACGGCGCCGCGCGACGCCGGGTCCACGTGCGGCGTGCGGTTGCCCTGCAGATGCTCCTGCACCACCAAACCTTCGCACCCCGGCGGTACACGCGCGGCAGCCTCGTTGACGTCGTCGTAGAACGCATCGTCGCCGCCGCACACGGCTTTGAACCAGCGCACCACGGACCCGGTGGAGGTCTGGCCGCCCTCGACGACGCCGGCGACGCCGGGAAGCGCTTCCGCGTACGAACCGAACACGCCCGGCCCGCCGACGTCGGCGCCGGCGGGCGCGACGCCGAGGTGCAGGTGCGACGAGCCCGTGATGAGCGCGAGCTGCCCTGGTTCGATCACCCCGAGTCCGATCATGGCGATGAACGCGTCAGCGCCGCCCTGCGCGACGGGAAGGCCGACGGGGAGGCCGAGGTGCGCGGCGGCGGCTTCGGTGAGTCCCGCGCCGACGCGCGCGCCGGGCGCCAGCACGTCCTTCGGCCACTTGTCCAGCAGTTCCTCCAGGTTGAGTTTCTCGAGGAGCGATTTCGGCGCGGCGCCGTCCACGAAGTGCCACCGCACGGCGACGTTGTTCAAACTCGCGCAATACACCCCCGTGAGCTTCAGGTTGAGGTAATCCTGGTACTCGCAGACGCGCGCCGCCGACGCAAAGAGCGCCGGCTTTTTCTGTTTCAGCCACAGAGCCTTGGGGATCATCCACTCCGCGGAGACGGGGCCGGCGCCGCCGCCGCACACGCGCAGCGCGGGGTCGCCCGTGGCCAGGACCTGCGCGCGACGCGCGCACGAGAAGGGCGGGGAGGCGAGGGAGCGGGTCGTCAGAAGGCGCGTGCGTGGGGGTGTCGCGAAGGACTCGAGGCGCGCGACCGCCCCGCGAGGTCTCGGAACGACGAGCGTTCCGAGAGAAATGCCGACGCACCTGCTCGGTCTGCTCCGCCGCGCGCATGTCCATCCAGAGGATGCACGGCATGAGCGCGTCCCCGGCGTCGTCCAGCGCGACGACCGAGCAGCACGTGGTGTCGCAACACAGGCCCGCGACGTCCTCGGGCGCGACCCCTGTCTCAGCCAGAACGCGGCGCACGGATGCGCCCATCCCGTTCCACCAGTCGATCGGATTTTGCTCCGCGTACCCGGGCTCGGGGTGGGTGGTGTCGTACGGGGTATCCGCGAACCCCACGGGCGCGCCCGTGGCGATCTCGAACAGACCGGCGCGGATGCCGCCGGTGCCGCCGTCCACCCCGAGCACGTACTTGGGCGCCATCGCGGCTCGCGCGCGCGGGGCAGTGGCGAAGCGGCGAAGGTGGTCGCCGGAAGAGCACGCACGTGAGAAATCAGAAAAAAAATACCTGAAGGTAATTGAACACGATCGGTCGTCACTCGTTACTCGTCACTCGTTACCCGTCCTCTACGCGTTCTTCTTCCCGCCCAGCCTCTTCGCGCCTTGCGCCCTGCGGTACTTCTCCAGCGTCTCCCACGCGATCGCGGCGAACACCGCGGCGCACCCGCCCCACTGCGTCTTGTTGAGCGCCGCCGCCGGCGACCGCGCGGCGCTGTACACGGTGGAAAAGATTTTGCGCGTGGTGGTCACCGTGCTCAGAACCAGCGGGTCGAACTCGGTGATGGTGAAGTACACGAACAGCTGGCCTATTACCGACGCGAGCGCGTAGAACGCGACGTTGCGCGCTGCCGCGGCGTGGCGCGCGCAAAAAGAGACGCCACTGGCGAGTTGTCCGGTGCCGGCGGCGATACAAAACGCCGCGCAGAATCCGCCGAGATTGGTCCACAGCATGGACTCGAACATCGACGTCTTTGGGCTTTTCTTTTCCGGGTTGAGCCTTAACGTCGCCGTCTTGACCCTGTCCTGCAGCGCGGCGGTCACGAGGTCCATCGCGAGCGACGCCGCGATGAGCGACAAGCCGTACGCGCTGTCTCGTTCGAGTTGTTCGGCGCCGGAACGCGAGACGCCGAGCGAGACTCTTCGCGACTTGCCCAGGTTGAACGCGACGACGCCGGCGGTGACCACGGCGACCTGCGCGTACTGCGACGCCGGGTACTTGCGACCCGCGACGACGCCTCCGATCATGACCGGGATCATCTTGCACGACTTCCCCAACACTTGCGTCGGGAACGAGACGAACCGCAGCGCCTCGTTCGCGAACGCCATCGCGAGCATCTGCGAGACGCCGCTCGTCGCGATGGCCGCCACCGGGACGCGCGTCTTTGGTTCCGATCGCGATCGAACGCGGTCCGCGCTCGCATCTCCCCGGCCCGACCGCGCGAGCAGAAACGCGCCGACCGCGCCGACCGCGGTGTTCACGCCGCGCTCCACGATGAGCACCAGGAACGTCGCGGAGAAGCGCTCGCCCGCGTAGGACGTGCGGTACACGTCCTCCTGCAGCACCGCGAACGCGCCGAACGCGAAGAAGATGCCCGCCACCGCGAACACCAGCTTCGCCTCCGTGGGGACCCGGGACGCGCCCCGGGCGGAACCGACGCGGGCGGACCCCGCGGCGGAAGATCGGCGGGTCGCCACCATCGTCAGGTCGGTCAGATGCCGCTCGCCACGCGGATGCCAATGCGCGCGGCCGCGGGAAAATACCTTCTTCGTTTTTTTTCTCGGCACCCCGAAGCCTCGAACCTCGCAATGCTTCTTTCCGAGCCGAAGTTTGTTTGACAGAGTCAGAGTCGGTGTAACCACCAACGCCTAGACTATCAATTCCAGTCTCAACAAAACGTAAATGGCGATTACTATGGCGTAGTGCCGAAGACAGTTTTTTTTTGGCGCCGATCCAACAAGCGCGCGGCCTCCCCCCCCAACAAAGAGCGGCGCGCAGCGTGCACGTCCGTCTCACGGTCTTACCCCGTCGACGATGAAGAATCACGTCGCGGCGGCGCTCCTAGGTCTTTGTCTCACCGCGGGTGGCGCCTCGGCGTCAGACGACGTGGCGAGCATGTCCGCCAGGTCGTCTTCCGGCGACTCGGAGGCTTTCGCCTCGCATCAGCACTCGCCCGCGTTCCTGGGGTTCATGAGCAAGCACGGCAAGAAGTACTGCGACGGGGACCACGCGTGCGAGGTCTCCATTCTCAGGGAGCAGATCTGGAACCTGAACCAGGAGTTCGT
>Ga0222719_10006295_pt1 | contig 10137 bp, 12 predicted proteins | sample C33_34DmetaG_FD_165039 | JGI IMG/M metagenome (GOLD analysis project Ga0222719, IMG submission 165039) | Estuarine water microbial communities from San Francisco Bay, California, United States - C33_34D | ecosystem: Environmental > Aquatic > Marine > Unclassified | place: USA: California...
AAATGAACAAGACCCAACTGGACGCTATCCCTGATGCTAATCACTTCACACTAGCTAATGATTTAGATTTAGCAATTATCTTTAACATGTCTAGCGGTACTACGGCTCCATCCAGTGATGGCGTGGCGATTAACTACGATGCGAATGTACTTAATAAAGGCGCGATACTGGGTACTGATTATGACTATGACGCTCCTGCCCAGAATAAGGTCAGGATTACAGCATTGACAGGCAACAACCTGAAGGTGCGGGTAGTTTGATGAATGGCTCATGTATTTGTATTAATTATGACCATTGGAGGTGTTGAAGTAGCTAACGATAGTTGTCGCGAAGCTATGTGCTTTTTTAATTTAGACACCTGCAATAGTTTTGCAGCTAAGTTAAGAAGAAGAGGAAGCCCAAGCACCCAGACCATAACGACATATTGCAAGCCAATTTTAATTAACCCAAATGAGGATGGAATAAAGGTGTATTAGAATGCCAGCAGAAATAGTAGCAGCGGTTGCAGCCGCTAACCAGGCATTTAACTTTATTAAGAAAGCCGTCCATAAAGGGAAAGAAGTACAAGACTTAACAAGAGCAATTAGTAAGTTCTGGGATGCTAGAGAAGAAGTCAGCGTCTTAGAACAAAAAGCAAAGACTACAAGTAAGATAGGTAAGTTGCTAGGTAGTAGTTCAATAGAAAGCCAAGCACTAGAGGCTACGCTTCAGAAACAGAAGGCAGAGCAGCTAGAAAAGGAATTGAAGGATTTATTCTATTGGACGGGTAACGCGAACCTTTGGCACGATATGTTAAGGGAACGCATAAGGATAAGGAATTTAAGGATAGCAGAGGCAAGGAAAGCAGCACAAACTAGAGCGGCCATGATAGATATATTAGTAGTGTTTGGTTGCTTTATAGGATTAGTGTTTGTTTTCTATTCGGTGAGTCTAATTGGAAAATAGAATAGACAGGATTGAAAGCAAGATAGATGACCTTCAAGAGGCTGTTGTTTCCTTGGCCCGTGTAGAGGAAAGAATCACCACTATCTTTAATCGTCAAACATCTATTGAAGATAGAATAAATACGATGGACGATAAGTTACAGAAGATGTCGCCGTCTGTTGCCTTTGGTGAAAGAATATTTTGGATACTAATTGTAGCTACTGTGACTGTGATAGGAAGAATGTTATGAGACGAATTGGAAAAATGATACGCGAGAAAGTTCAGGACATGACTGAAGAAGAAGCAGGCAAAGTGGTTGTCTGTACTTTAGGTCTTGTTGTTATCTTATTCTGTGCAGTTATATTCTTATGATAAGCGCGTTGATTGGCCCAGTCAGTGCTATCTTAGACAAGGTAATACCTGACAAAGACCTGAAAGAAAAGCTGTCTCACGAGATAGCTACTATGGCTGAGCGTCATGCTCAAGAGCAGGTCATGGCTCAAATTGAGGTTAATAAAGTTGAAGCAGCTCACAATAGTATGTTTGTTGCTGGTTGGAGACCTGCCATTGGCTGGATATGCGCTCTTGGAATGGCTGGAAACTTCCTGGTAATACCCTTTGTAAATATGGCTTTAGAGTTATTTGATACTGGGGTAGTAGTTCCTTTAATAGCTTTAAGTGAGATGATGCCCGTGTTAATGGGTATGTTAGGTTTAGGTGCAATGCGAACCTTTGAAAAGACTAAAGGTGTCTCAAGAGAAAAATGATGACTATCGTAGAGTTTCCTGTTAACAAGATGGACTCTATTGCTGAACAAGCAGACGCAGAGCTTTATGAGTGGTGCTTAGAAAAGATAGAGCAAGGATTAGACCCTGTATATCTTTCAGGAGTTCTCCAGTACAACTCTCTGCATCTGTTATCAAATATGATTGAGGAAGAGTAATGGGTTCATTTACTAGACTAAGAGGAACTTCATACCTATACAATCCAAGTACAGGTATGTTTAGTCAGGTTTCAGACCTGCCTTCATTTGTTGATGACTCTGCTCCCGCAATTAATATTACTGGAAGTTTTGGTGGCGGTACTGACACTCAAGCCTTTTATGACGCTCTTGCAAAAGATTATGAAGAGCAACTTGCTACGCAAGAAGTAGAAGATTTATTTACCAACCAGCTAGCCTATCAACCTCCTGATGACTTTGTTGGCCCTCCTGAGCCTGAAGATGATGGAATAGCAATGGTGGACTTGGTTCCAGAGGTAAAGGGCGTTGTAACAGATGACCCTAATCAAATCTGGAAAGATACAGATAAAGATGAGCTAGACTTAAAAGGCTTTATAGATTTAGCGTTTGATGTATTTGGTGCTTACAACAAAGATGCAATTACTAATGTTGTAGACCTAGTTAATCAAAGAGGTATATCTGTAGGTGAGGTAGCACAAGCTACGGGTAATAGTGTTGAGTCTATCAATCAAGCGGCAACTGAATCTGGTACTGCAATTGAAAATCAGGGTACTGACGATGTGTTAGGAGATGGGGCAGGGGATACTGATGGTATGGGAGATGTTGCTGGCACTCCTACACCCACAACACCTACTCCAACAACCCCTACACCAACCCCTACGCCTACTCCGACTCCCGAGCCAACACCCGAGCCAACACCCGAGCCAACACCCGAGCCAACACCTGAACCAGATGTTGAGCCGCCAAGTGGGATATTTACTGAACCAGTAGGAGATGATACGCCACCTCCTGAGACACCTATTCAAATCCTGCAAACACCAGAAACTCCTAAGCCAACTCGTCAAGGGTTGTTAGCTGTTATTCAGAATACCCCTGTAACTGAACAGATGTTTGCGGGCGAGTTGTTTGAAGCAAAACTTAGAGAATTAACTAATGTTCCTGAAGCGTTAGGAATGATTCAAGACATAGGAAGACGATTCGTATGACTTATTTAGATTTAATTAATAACGTCCTCCGCAGATTACGAGAGGACACAGTAGATACAGCTAATGCTACTGACTACTCTCATCTTATAGGTGACTTGGTTAATGACGCTAAGAAGATTGTGGAGAACTCCTTTGACTGGACTGCATTAAGGGACTCTATAACTGTTAACACTGTAAGTGGTACAGATACTTACTCACTTACTGGTAGTGGTGATTTGGCTGTTATAAAGGACGTAATGAACACTACGTCTAAAAGGTTCATGCATCTTAGAAGTAAAGAATACTTTAACAATGTAACCTACAACACTACACCACAATCAGGCTCTCCTGATTATTTTACATTTGTGGGTACAGATACTAATAAAGATTTAGAAGTCCAAGTTTATCCAAAGCCTGATGCAGCATACGCTCTAAGGTTTGATGTTGTTAAACCACAGACTGATTTGACTACTGACTCAGATAGTTTGTTAGCACCTACCAACCCTGTTATACAACTAGCCTACGCTATGGCTTTAAGGGAAAGGGGTGAGACTGGCGGTCAGAGTGCAGCAGAACAATTCGCTGTAGCCTCTACTTCTTTATCTGACGCTATTGCATTTGACGCTAACAGATACCCTTCTGAGTTAACCTTTCAGGTACGATAATGGCCCAGAAACTACAAAGCATAACAATTACAGCTCCAGGCTTTGCGGGTATAAACACCCAAGATGCCCCGTTAGCTCAAGACCCTACCTTTGCATCGGTTGCAGATAACTGCATTATTGACAAAGAAGGGCGGGTTGCTGCGCGTAAAGGTTATGACATGGTGTCTACTAATGGCCCTGCTGTATTGGGGAGTTCTGATGGTATAGAAGCTATACATCAGTTTAGGGATTCAGGTGGGAATGTAGTTGTATTCTCTGCTGGTAATAGCAAGATATTCTCAGGGACTACTACTCTTACTGATGCAACTCCTGGGTCTTATACTGTATCTGATGATAACTGGAAGATAGTTAACTTTAATGACAAGGCGTATTTCTTCCAAAGGTCACAAGAACCTCTAGTATATTCTAATGCTGCTGGTGCTGTACAAACTATGTCAGCACATTCTGGCTCTGCGGGTACACCTCCTCAGGGTAACGAAGTTTTAGCGGGTTTTGGTAGGCTTTGGGTGGCTGACTTTGCCACAGATAAGTCTACTATCTACTGGAGTGATTTATTAGATGGGACTGTTTGGACTGGTGGTTCTTCAGGCTCTATAGACGTATCTAAGGTTTGGCCTAATGGGTACGATGAGATTGTAGCTTTATCTGCTCATAATGGATTCTTAGTTATCTTTGGTAAGGACGCTATCCTTATTTACGAAGGCGCTGATTCTCCTTCTACTATGACCCTAGCGGATACTATATCTAACATAGGCTGTGTATCTAGGGATGCCGTTGTTTCTACTGGTAAGGATTTAATCTTTTTAGACCGTTCAGGCGTAAGAAGTCTGGCAAGAACAATTCAGGAAAAGTCCTCACCTATTGGGGACATATCTAAGAACGTCAATAATGACGTTAAGAATCTGGTAGCTAGTGAAACAGGTAACATCTCTCTACATTACTCTCCTAAAGAAGCCTTTGTCTTGGTTAACTTTCCCGTCCTTCAGACGGTGTATGTCTTTGATACTAGATTTCCTCTCCAAGATGGTTCGTACCGCGCTACCACTTGGTCTAGCATGGCACCACTACGCTTCACTAATCTGGTGGATGACACTATTTACATTGGGAACGCAACTGGCATTGCTGAGTATGATAGTTATACAGACGGGACAGGCTTCTATCAGTTAAGTTACTTCTCACACCCCTTAGCGTTTGGGGACAGTTCGGTTCTTAAATTCTTAAAGAAAGTTAACCTAACTACCTTTGATGGCGCCGAAGCCCCGGTGGTATTGAACTGGGCATACGATTACTCAAATGCTTATAAGAAGCAGGTTTATACACTACCTGCTAATAACGCTGCACAATACAACATCTCTGAATACAACACTCAAGCTGAATACTCCAGCTCATTAAATCTAATCAACAGGCAGAAGATAAATACTTCTGGTTCTGGAGCTGTTGTATCTGTAGGAGTAGAAACAACTGTGAACGGTAAGTCTATTGCTATTCAACAACTAAACATTCATGCACTACTTGGAAGGATTGTCTAATGACTGACTATACAAAGACAACGAACTTTGCCGCCAAGGATTCTCTGGTGTCAGGAAATCCTGCTAAGGTGGTGAAGGGAACTGAAGTGAACACCGAATTTGATAACATAGCAACTGCGGTATCTACTAAGGCTAACTTAGCTGCCCCGACATTTACGGGGACTACAACTGCCGCAAACCTCACAGTGTCAGGAACATTTACTGGCACTATTGATGGAGGGACTTACTAATGGCACATGCATGGTGGCATCCTGAATGGATGGAAGATGTTAGCGGAGCAATAAGCGGGGCTGGAGACTTCCTTAAAGACACTGGTCTTATTGGCGGGACTCTTGGCGGATTAGTCGCTGGGGTAGGCCAAGAGGCTATGAATCGCCAGGCTATGGAACGCATTGAAGAAATGCAAAAACAGGCTGTGACTGCGGTTGCTGGGCAACCTACTTTTCCCACTTATGAAGGCGGTTTGCTGGGTGAGGTAGGAAGGCAGTCTCAGTTCAAACCATTTACTGTCACGGGAACGAATGTATTTGGTCAGCCTTCTGCTGCAACTATATCTCAAACAGGTACTGAGCTTGCTCTAAGCCCTGAAGAAGCTGCATTACAAAGGTCTTTGACTGGATTTGGTCAGCAGGCTTTTGATTTCTTGGGCGACCCTATGGCTAGGGGTGAGGAGCAGACTAATATTATTGGTATGTTGACTCAAGACCCTGCTGCTAGAGCTGGTAGAGAAGCAGATATATTTGGCAGACTAGAGGCTGTACAGGCTCCTGAAAGAGAAAGAGCCAGACTTCAGCTAGAAGAAAGACTCTTAGGCCAGGGTAGAAGTGGTGTCCGTACCTCTATGTTTGGTGGCACTCCTGAAGAACTAGCCCTTAATAAAGCCATTGAAGAGCAACGCGCAGCATCTGCCGTATCTGCTATGGAACAAGCTAGAGCTGAGCAAGCCCTACAATCTAAACAGACTCTACAGGGTTTGGGTGAGTTTAGAGATAGAATGGGCCTATTTGGCCAGCTTGGATTACAGGCTATACCTACAGCTTACACACCTCAGCAAGAGCTATTGAGGACGTTAACTCCACAACTGGAGGCTTCACGTCTAGCATCCTCCTTACAGGCCACTGGGCTAGGTTTAGGGGCTGGTTTGGCAGAAGCTGGACTAGAAGCACAGCTTGGTTACACAGACATTCTTGGTCAATTAGAACGTCAGAGATACCAGGGTCTGTTTGATTTGCTAAGAGCAGAAAGGCAAGCCCAAACCCAAGCTGCATCTGGTGGAAGTGGAGGGTCTGGGAATTTTACGTTTGGTGACGTTATAGATTATATAAGCAGTCAAGGAAATCCTTGAGCTTGGAGATTATAAATGCCTATTAACATACAATCTTTATTTAGCGACATTATTGAGACTCCTGCTCAAAAGCAACGGAGGCTTTTAGAAGAGGGTTTGGTTCAAGCCTCTGCTATTCCACAAAGCTCGGGTCTTGTAAGAACTGGCCTTGCTACGGATATTATGCGTGATATGCCCCGACAGAGAGAGCAGTTTCGCAGGAATGTGGGTGGAATGTTAGGCCTGGACGTTAGGAGTGAGTCTGAGAAGGTTCAGGACGCTCTGAAAGGTGTAGACCCTAATGACCCGCAAAGCCTTCTTCAAGCTGCACAAGCTGTAGGGAATTTAGGACTAGGCGCTCAATCTGCTCAGATGCGAGCTATGGCTGCTGATGTGACTAGGCAACAGCAAGCTGATTTGATGGCCCAGCAAGAGTTTGCTATGGGTCAAGCAAGAGATATTCAGGCTATTTCTGAGTCTCAGGAAAGACAAAGAGCAGCCATTGAGAATAGACTGCTTGCTCAGCAATCAAGAGAGCAAGGTTTAACGTCTTTTGAGCTTAATGAAAAACTTGACAGGATAAATCTTGAGGAGGCTGAAATTAAATTAAAGCAGCTTAAAGAAGGTGGCTCAGTAGACGAGATATTTGGAGGGCAAAAAATACTTCCTAATGGAACTATTTACTATGCTTCTAAATCTGGAGACCCGATAGTAAAAGACATAAATGGAAATGTTCTTACAGGAGAAGAGGCCAGAGCTTCTTTGGATGAAGGCCGTGAAATGGAAACAGAGCAGCAAAGAAACATTTATCAAGCAAGAAGACTTGGTACTGCGTCAGCACTCATTGCAGCAGATTCATTTGAACAAATTGGCACTAGTAGGGTTATGTTATCTAGTCTTAGAGATGCCGCAAGACTTGTTGAAGAGGGTGCAGCCACTACAGAACTAGAGGCTTTTTTGAAACCATTAAATCAAGCTACAAGCTTTTTAAAACAGGTTACTGGACAGCTTACTTTAGACCAGCTTAGTCAAGTCACCATGGGAGCTTTGAGCGAGAAAGAGCTTGAGCTTCTTCAAGCAACTGCGGCTCCAAGTGGATTTGATAAGCCTGCAATTATCAAATGGTATAAAGATAAAGCTGCGGCTACAGAAAAAGCTCTTGGTGTTTTGGAGCAACAAGCTGTTTATTTTAGTCAGCCTGGAGCAAATCCTGGAGAGTGGATTCAAATTCAAAAAGAAGTAAGAGAAAGCCAAGCTCAAGCCGCTCCAGGGCCAGATGCTGACGAAGGAAGAAGGTCAGCATTGGGGAAAGTATTGGGTAGAGATATACCTTCTGAAGCACAACCAGCAGACGCTGATGAGGCGGCCTTAGAAGCGGCAAGAAGAGAAATCCTTAGAGGTAGATAAGATGGCTGATAATTTACTGCAAGTAGCTAGAGACATACCAGAAAGGTATGTTCGTGAGCTTTCTACTGAGGATTTGAATGCTATAGCAGATGGCAGAGATGATGATGTCTCTATGTCTGGTCTTCAAATACTTATGAAGGGCAAAGAAGATTTAGGCATTGGTGAGCTTCTTGATATTGGCGGTGCTGTTGCTGGTGCTGGTACTGGTGCAGCCATAGGTTCTGCTTTTGGTCCTGTTGGAACAGTTGTTGGTGGAGTTATTGGCGGCGCAGTAGGAACATTTGCTGGAGAAGTTGCTGAAGATGTAATAGCCGACAGAGAAGTTCAATTAGGATTTCAAGAAGGCGGTGCTGCAAGAGAGGCTACTATTGGTGCTGTATTTGATACGGTTACTTTAGGCGCAGGACGAGGCATAAGAGCATATCGTGGATACAGAGCAGCAAATCCTAGTTTATCTGAGATGGGTCAAGAGTTTAGACCTATTTTAGACGTTATAGATGCTGCTCCAGACAGCCCAGCAGCATTAGCACAAGCTCAAGAATTTGCTTTAAGGTCTGGCGGCCCTTCATTGTCACCTACAGCTACAGAATCTGCCTCAATGCTGACTCAAATTGGTAGAGAGCTTGGGGAGATGGGTATCTTTTCTTCAAAATATTACGATGAAGATATAGCAAAACAAAAAGACGCTGTTTTAGATGCTTTTACATCTTTTTCAAATCAGGGTGTAGCAAGAACGCAAACAGAACTTGGAAAAGAGTTTATAACCCTAAAGTCTGCTGCTGACAAAGCAATGCACACTGTTTACGGAAGCCAGCTAGATACTCTTAAAAACTTAAAATCAGCAAGAAGCTGGGTAACCGTTGAGCCAATTGTTAAAAATTTAAGAGAGTTTTCCAAAAAATACGAAGCTACTCTTTTTAAGCCATTTGAAGGCCAAGTTGTTGTATCTAGCTTAGATGAAGGCGCAGTATCTCTAATCAATAATCTTGTTTCTGAACTTTCTGGCGCTGTTACTGGGCGATTTGCCAAATCAAGGCTAGAAGACGTTATTAATTTAGAGAAGCGCATAAATCAAGAAATATCAAAGATGGTTCCTGGTTCGGCTTATGGTAATGGAGTTGCTAGGAGGCAGCTTCAAGAGCTTCATAATGAGATAAGAAAAACAACTATAGGCATGATTAGGAAAGTAGACCCCTCAATGGCTAAGATTTACCAGAGGATGCAGAGAGAGTACAAGAATGGCTTGGACTTTCTTGATGAAAGAGGGGTTGAAAACCTTATAAAAAATGGTGTCAATAAAGAGGCTTATCAGGCAATAGGTAGAGATTTGCTTGGCAAGAACCAAGAAAAAACAAAGAAACTTATGACCTTGGCAGAGAGAAGCATCGCTATGAAGGCAAAAACAAAGCCCAAAATGGATGTCCGCTCTGAAATTAATAAGTTTAGAGAAAGCGTAAGAGCTTCTTATCTAAAAGAAAACAATATGGTAGAGACAAAAACTACTGGCAGGGCAGACCCAATTAGAAACATTTTCTCTGAAGATTCTGGAGCAGTAACTTTATTAAGAAGCGCAGATTCTGCTAAACAAATTTTTGGCGAGAGATGGCCTGAGCTTAAAAAGCTATTAAATCATGTCGTTACTATGTCAAAAACAAGAAACAGAAAGACTTTTTCCCTGGCTCTTAGCTCCGCTGAAATTGCGGCTGGTATTGGAGTTATAGGGGGTCTAGGTGCAGTTGGTGGCGGTTTAGTTGGAGCGGGTGTTGGTAGTTTGGCCGCCTCCGCATTGATACTAACAGCCCCAATATTTCTTTATAAGCTAACATCAAGACCTTCCCTGGTTAACAAGTATATTGCTTTGGACAATCAACTTGAGAAAGCTGCTAGAACAATGTCTCCTGAGCAAATACCAGAGATACTAATCTCTAACGTATCAAAGTTGTTGTCAGAGCTTCCAGAGGAAGACGTATTAGATATTAGGCAGGCAGTTTCTGACCCCAATTACAACTTCGGTCAATAGTTTTGAGGCAGTGCGGCATCCTGGGTTCCTCCACCCTCGCCTTTGGGTGCCGTACTGACCTCACCTAACTTTCTATAAACTTATCACACAGCGTTGACACAGGAAGATTTGTGTCGCGCCACTTTTTCTTATATCTATACTTAGTGGCTATACAGTCTCCAACCATTATGTCTCCCGCTCCATCGTGCGAGGCTATGATTAAAATAGCCTTCTTGTGATTACCTACAACATCAACCAGTCTTTCTAATGCTATCCTCTGGCCCGTAGGGAGTTCAGAGTCTTTATATTTACACTCAATGAATATAAACTTTTCATTTCCTATCTCTATAAAGCCATCAATGT
>Ga0222719_10006299_pt1 | contig 10135 bp, 15 predicted proteins | sample C33_34DmetaG_FD_165039 | JGI IMG/M metagenome (GOLD analysis project Ga0222719, IMG submission 165039) | Estuarine water microbial communities from San Francisco Bay, California, United States - C33_34D | ecosystem: Environmental > Aquatic > Marine > Unclassified | place: USA: California...
ACACCTATTTGCAGAGCGCCGCGAGTTGGAGACAACTTGGGTGGCTGCGGCAGAAAGTGCGGGGGCGCGGGTTGCCGCTGCTGACTCGCCTCGCGTATGCTGCTGACCCGCCTCGCGTGTCCACGGTGTACGCGTGCGGACTCGTGCTCGGTTCGATGGAACGTGACAGTGAAGCAACGACGAAGATCGTGGAGGGGATAGACAATGACTGATCGAAAACTGTGGCACGCGTGCGGACTGGACGATGCGACGCGAGGTGTGAAGCCTAAAGCATCAGGTTGGTACACAATCCGGTCGCCACTGCGGGCGGACAAGCGCCCGTCGTTCGACTGTCGACCGGACGACACGGACGGCGGGGCGTGGCGTGACCACAGCACCGACGAGTCCGGCAGCCTGTACGAACTCGCGCAACGACTCGGGGTCGAGGCACCGACGAGCACGCCGCAGATCATGGGGTGGCGCGAGTGGTGTCACCGTCGACACCTCGACCCGGACCGCATCGCCGCGGAGTTCGAGATCGTCGAGGTCAAGCAGGGCCTGATCAAGTTCGGCACACCGTGCGGCGTGGATCGACTGCGCGGACTGTCGACCGGTCCGTCCGAGCCCCGATGGGCGAGGCGAGGCGGGCGCGCTTGCGCGTACGGTCGCACGGGTGAACCCGGTGATCTCGTGTATCTCGTCGAGGGCGAGCCTTCTGTGTGGGCGTGCTGGCAGTCGGGCGTGCTTGCGGTGTGCGGTCTCGTCGGTGCGACGCAGGACATCAGCGCGCTGATCCCCGCACTGCGAGATCGTGTCGTGCGTATCGCATACGATGCGGACGAGGCAGGCGAGAAGGGTGCAGAGAAGGCACGCGCGACGCTGCGGGACGCTGGCATCGACTGCGAGATCGTGCGCCTCGACGGACCGAAGGGGTACGACGTGGACGATCTCCACCGAAAGGTGGGCGACGATGGACTGGAGGGCGCGCTTCGCGCAATGGACCGCCCGATCATTCCCGAGGGGTGGGCGGTCGAGGCGGGCGCGCTCGTGCGGATTGTGGACGACAGCAAGCGCGCGGCGGTGTGCGAGTGTCCGATCGCCGTTGTCAACTGCGGCGTGGACGTGGATACCGGGTTGCACACGTGGCGGATCAAGTGGCGATCGCACGTGCTGGACATCCCACGCGCGGACCTCGCATCGTCGCGCACTCTGACCCCGTGGTCAGGTCGTGGACTGCCAGTCGATCAGCACACCGCCCCGGAGCTAGTGCGATACCTGACCGCGTACGAGGAAGCGAACCGATCGCGCATCCCGCGCCATCGGTCCGCATCGTCGACCGGGTGGTATAGTGGAGCCTTTCTCGCGGGCACGATTCGCCACGGTGCCGCCCCTGTCTATGCGGCAGGCGACCCCGGCACCGATCCGGGGATCGAGGCACTAGCGCCGCGCGGGTCGTTCGATACGTGGATCGGCGCAATGCGGCACGCGGTGCAGTCACCCGGAGTCCGACTCGCAATGTGCGGGGCGCTCGCGTCCACGCTGACGCAGTGGTTGGAGATCGACGCGGCGTGCATCGACATTGCAGGCACGACCAGTCAGGGCAAAACGTCCGCGCTGCGGGTGGCGCTGTCCTGTCTCGGGGACCCCGAGCCTTTGACCCGCACATGGGACACGACCCGGATCGCGGTCGAACGACTGGCGGCACGGTCCCGCGGGATCACGCTGGCCCTCGACGACACCATGAGAGCGCGCCGGATCGAGGACGTGCAAGGCATCGTGTACGACATCACAAGCGGCAAGTCGCGACTGCGCGGATCTGCCGGTGGCGGCATGCAGGCGTCCCCGCCGTCGCACTCGTGGATCATCAGCACGGGCGAAGGTCCACTGGTCGAGGCGGCACGCGGTGCGGGCGGACTGCGCGCGCGTGTGCTGACTGTGCGCGATCCTGTGTGGGGTGCAGTCGGTCAGGACATGGGGCGGCAGGTGCGAGGCATCGTCGCCACGGTGCGCGAGCATCACGGGCACGCGCTGCCGCGGTTCGTCGAACTGTTGCGATCGTCGAACCGTGACGAGCTACGACGCAGACACGCGGAATGGTGCGAGGTGTACTCCGCGCAATGCTACGCGCGATGGGCAGATCACCCGGTGGGAGATCGGATCTGTATGCACCTCGCTTCACTCGCGGTCGTGGGCGAACTGTTGCACCGCGCGACGGGGTTGCACGATGCGGACAACTGGATCGATCGGGACATCGCGCTGTCGATCATGTCGACCGGGGCCACTGCGGACCGCTCGCGCGAGGCGCTAGAGGAAGCGGTCACAGGTGCGCAGATGCAGGCGGATCGGCTCGCTTCGCCCGGTGCAACGCAAATGCCGACCGGTGGATGGATCGGGCGTGTGACGTGGGGCGATCACGGTCCCGAGTCGCTGGCACTAGACGCGGGTTGGCTGCGCGAGCACCTGCGGCGGCAGGGATACGCGGCGGACACAGTGCTTCCCGCGTGGCGCGAGCGAGGGTGGGTCGAGTGCGAGTCCAGTAACCGCTACACGAAGCAGGTCAGGATCGGGCACGGTCGCGTGCGGTGCGTCGTGCTGACCGAAAAAGGCTTGACGCGCGCACTCGGGGCAGGTAGCAACGACGGACCGGCAGCGCATGGACTGCCGGTCTGATGGAGGTGTGAGGAATGATCCACGACTGGACATCTGCGCAATACCACGCGCACGACGCGATCAGCGCGTCACTATTGAAACGAGTGCGACAGGGTGCGCCGCACTATCACGACCCGCGACCGGTCGGTGATGCGGCGCACAAGGGCACCGCGGGCCACGCGTTGATTCTCGACCCGGAGCAGTTCCACAACGAGGTCGTGATCCTGCCGGACATCAACCGCCGAACGAAAGCAGGGCGCGAGGAATACGCGCAGTTCGTGGAGGCGGCAGGCGACCGCGCGGTGATCACGCAAGCACAGTTCGACGACGCGCGCCGCATGCGGGACGCGGTGCTCGATCACCCGTACGCGGGACCGTTGCTGCTGTCCGCGCGGACAGAGATCAGCATGTCATGGGACGACCGCAAAGCACGCGTTGACGCGGTCGCGTGTGACGTGCTCGTCGATCTAAAGACAACCCGCGACGCTGGCCCTGCATACGCGCGCTCGATCTTTCGGTATGACGTGCACATGCAACTTGCGTGGTATGCGGACGCGCTGGCTGTGCACGACATTGCGACGCGTCACTGGATGATCGTTGCGGTCGACAATGTTGCGCCGTTCGGGGTGGCGGTGTACCAGTTGCCACCCGCGGCGATTGACGCGGGACGCGCTGCATACGAAAGCGCGCTTGAGTTACTGCGGGCGATGGGTCCGCGAGAGAACGGGTATGGACCCGTTCCGATCACGGTGGAGGTGCCGACATGGATCAAGTGACAGGACAGCAGACAGGACAGATCGCAGCGGCGATCGCAGCAGCGACAGGGTCGATCGGATACGTGCGTCAGACCGGGCAAAACACGCACCATCGGTACGCGTACGCGTCGGACGAGGATCTTGCACGAGCAGTCAACCCGGCGCTCGTCGCGCACGGTCTCGCGATTGCGCCGATCAACATGACACACGCCCGCGAGGGAAAGTCCGTGATCGTCACGGTCACGTGGGAGATCCGGCACTCGTCAGGCGAGTCGATGCGGATGATGACGATCGGGGAGGATGCCGATCGCGGCGATGGAAAAGCGGTGTACAAGTGCATGACAGGGGCGCGCAAGTATCTGTTGCGCCTTCTGTTCTGCATCGCGACGGGTGACGACGCGGAGCAGCACACGCCCGCACCGCCCGCGCCTCGCCTGCCGGAACCGGTGATCCCCGAAGGGCAGACAGCACAGGAGGTGCTGTACCGAATGGCGCGCGAGTCTGCCGGGAATGACACGGACAGACTCGCGAAGTCGATCGATTACATCGACGGACTGACGGACGCGCAAGCGCGCGCCACGCTGGCACGCAAGCAACAGGGGACGACATGATCTGTGCTGCATTGCTCGCACTCGGACTCGACATCGCACCGACCGCAGAACCGGTCTGCGCTGATGTCGTCGAGGCGGCGGAAGCGTATCACCTGCCGCCCGCCGTGCTGGTCTCGATCGCGTGGCACGAGTCGCGACTGTGGCCCGACGTAGTACACCCGGAGTCCGGCGCCGCGGGACCGCTTCAGGTCATGCCTAGCCTGCAAACAGACGCGGGGTTGATCAACGACGGCGCGCGGATCTTCCGGCAGTGGCTAGATCACGAGGCGGCATCGTGTGTCGAGATTCCGACAATCGACCAGATCGGTGCGGCGCTCTGCCGCTATGCCTGCGGGTATCGCTGCGAGCATCCGTGTCGCTGGTCAACCACACGTCTCGCGCTTGCCGAGACTATCACCGCGGCAACTGCCGCAAGCTATGGGGACACCGAATGATCACGATCACAGCAAGTGGACGACTCGGGCGGGACAGCGAAGTCAAGCGGATCGGGGACGGCACCGTGTGCAACTTCGCGGTCGCAGCGGAGTCGGGACGCGATAAGGACACCACATGGTTCGACTGCGAACTGTGGGGACGACGCGGCGAAGTGCTCGCGCAGTATTTGATGAAAGGTGCGCAAGTCACTGTCGTCGGGGAATACTCGACCCGCGAGAGCGGCGGCAAGGTGTACGCAAAGATCCGAGTGCATGACATCGCGTTGCAGGGCGGCGGCAGCAATCGCACCGCCAGCACCTCGCAGGCTCCGCAGCAGTCGCAGGGCGGCGGATTCACCGACGACGCGATCCCCTTCTGATGATGACGACGACGAACACGATCGAGGACATCAGAGTCCGACCCGCTGACCACGGGTGCACGTTGATCGACGTGCACGGTGTGGCGGTGCTACTGACTCCGCGTCAGTGCGAGGCGCTGGCCCGTCAACTGCTAGAACGTGCCGCGGGCAGCAATGCGCCGGAATAGCCAACCCCGCGATCGCCGTATTGGCAACCCACCGCGCCCCGCCGTCCCCGAGTCAATCGACGGGCGGCGGGTGCTCGGTGTGGAGCGACAGCGCGACCGATGGGTTGCGATTGTCGAGGATGACTCGGCGCGCGCGGTGTTCGTCGAACTCTAAACCTCGCACCACATAGGCATCGGCAACCGCCCCGAATGATGCACTCGCCACACACCGACGCACCGTCGCGATCCGGTGTAGTGCTTGGTGGCGTGCCAGTCGTCCGCGGACGCGGGCGAACCCATACAGACCGTCAGCACTCCGTGATCGTCCTGCCACTGCGCGCGGCGCGCGTGCAAGTGACCGTGTGCGATCATCGCGTGGCGGATGTCGCAGTCCCGCGGCGCCTCGCGTCGTAGTGTTGCCGCTGCTCGCTTCGCGTCCGCACCGTCCCCGTGATGCAGCATCAGGGGCACGCGTCCGATCGCGATCACCTTGTGCGGTGTCTCGCTCGTATCAACGATCACCTGTGGTTCGTTTCGGTATCGCTGCTCAAGCGCGAGCGCGACAGCGTGACCGAGTACCCGATCGTGATTCCCCGGCACGTGCACAGCTAGCACCGGGGCAGTCGTCGCGAGCAGGTCGATCAGTCCTGCCATCAGTTCGATGGCTGCGCGCAACGCTTGCGCCGTGCTGCCGACAGACTGCGCACCCTGTGCCGTGCCGCTCGTGGTTGTCTGCGAGTAGGTATCCGAGTGGAGCAGGTCAGACCCAACGGGCACGATCCACCGGCCAGGCATTTCGCCCCACGTCGATCGCACGTCGCTCGGCACTCGGGCGAGCAGTGCTCGCAGTCCGTCAACCTGCTCGCGCAGCGTGTGATCGCGGTCGTGCGTCCGCTTGCCGACATGCAGGTCCGTTGTCCCGACGATGCAGTCCCACGGGCCACGGTCGCACGACTCGGGGTCGATTGACGCCGCGGGAATTTCTAGCTCCGCCACAGCATCGCGCAACGCGTCGTGAACCTCGCGCCATCGCTGCGCATCCTGCCGGGTGCGGTTCCAGTCCCTTCGGTCCGCGCGAACCATTGCCTCGCGCTCGCGCGCTCGCAGTGCGTCCGCGGTCAGTGCGCCGATCGTCGATCCTGCGATCTCCTCGTCCGTCCACGGCGCGCGTGTTTTCGTTAGGCACAGGCTATGCTTGACCGCAGAGAATGACGCGCGATCGATCTCGAACTCGCGGGTGATCTCTGCGATCGTCATGCCGCCCGCGGTGTACGCTCGCCACAGCCTGCGAACCCACGCACCGGGTCGCACGAGGTGCCCGCCAGCGGGGGCACATTGCACGATGTACGTGTCCTCACTGCCGACGTACACGTACCCGTCACGCTCAACGGTGGCGCCCGTTGTGCGAACCTCGTCGTCAGCGGTCAGGTGTTGGGTGCCCGCCGAGTCCGCATCGCACGGGTCGCCATCTTCGCGAGGCGCACTCGTCGGGGACTCGGCGGGCGAACCGTCGCCACACCAGTATTGATTGAGGTGCGGGTATTCGGGGTCCGGTCTCGTGGCGATCTTGCCCGCCGCTTTACGGTCCCGGAGTGTGCTTGTACTGATCTCAAGTTCTGCCGCCGCATCCGCTGCCCGTAACCACATTCCGCCCCCATTTCGCGGGTTTACTCGGGACGCTATCGCAGGTCGTGCGTCGCCTCAAGTCGAACCACCCGATCGTTGAGTGTGTCGACCTTCTCGGACAGTCGGTCGTGTGCCGCGTGTGTGACGTAGCTCGACACAATGTGCAGTCGCAGATCGTCGATCTTGCTGCTCACCGCTTTGAGTTGCGACGACAGCCACCAAGCAAAACCGCCCGCAGTGCTGACCGCACCAACGGCCAGAACGATCGGGACTGTGAGTGATTCGATCGGCACGATGTCAACTCGTAAAGTGTGCCGCCGCAATGACGAGGATCGCCAACGCGACGAACGGGACAATCAAAGCCACGCACACACCTTTCCAGGCATGGGAAAACAAACGGGACCGACTGGCGTGACGACGCACAGGTGATCCGCCTTGCACGACAGTTCGACGCCCCACCCGTCCACAGTGACGCCCGCGGACTGATCCGCGGTGTCAACCTGTGCGGCGATGGGAGCACCACAGCCCGGCAGGCATGCAGCGAACGCCATCATACCGATCGCAAACAGCAGTGATCGCATTACTCGCCCCCGGTCGGCGTGCGGTCCCGCAGGTCCGGCGTGCCGTCGCCGTCGCTGTCGCGCCACATCAGCGCAGCGATGGCAGTGAGCGACGCAAGTGCCATCTCGTGCCACGGTGCGCCGCGCTCAACCATGCCCGCCAGCAGGGTCAGCAGACCCGACACGGCGGCGAGAATCAATCCGATGTTCACGTACTTCAAACGAGCCTCTCAATCGGATGGAGGAGTGACGCGCGAACCGCAGCATCCTTCGACTCTAGCAGCTTGCGCAGCGCGACCGACGTCTCTGCGCTCGGCTCTAGTGTGCCTGCGATCTTGTGCGCGAGTTCACAGAACGGTCGCGAGACATCGGCAAGGTGCGGGGGAAGGTGTGCGAACTCGAAGAATCGAAGGATCTGCATCAAACGAGCCTCTTGAGTGTGGGGCGGATGAATCCGATTAGGCGCGGGTCCGACAGCGTGTAGACCTTTCGATGAATATACACGCCGTCGCCCTCTGCGCTGTCGCCGCCCGTTGTGTTTCCGCCGATGGTGTCCAGCGATCCGTCGCCGTACACGCGTCGAACAATTTCCATGTGTCCGGGCACCGTCTGCCCCTGCCGCACCGCTGACAGGTGAGCGGGGTTGCGAACAATGCACATCAGATCGCCCGGTCGAGGCGTGCCGGTGACGCGCTCGCCCTCGGTCGCATAATGCCACGACCGCACGACACCGCCCGACGTGCGTGACGTGACGCGACACCCGAGGGCCAGCGCCGCAATGTGCCAGCACGCCCACCCGAAGTAGGCACACCAAGCGCCCGCCGCCTCGTCATCGCCCCCGCCGATCTCGACGATTGCATCGACCCACCGCCCGCGGTTTGATCCGTGCTCGCGCACCTGCATCAGTGCGAACGACCGAGCGACGAGAACAGCAACCACACCGGGCGCGCGCTGCAACGTGTGCAGTGCTTGCGAGATCATGCAATGTCCCACGTCGTAAAGGCTCGCAGGTTGATCGTCGCGCTGGACGTGCCCGACGAGTCGCCAATATATTCATCCGTGGACGTGGTTGTGGCGTTCTGTGTTGCACCGATCGCCGCGAACCAGTCACCATGGTCGGCACGTGCAAACGCTGTTCCGCTTGGCAGGATCAAGCACTCGAACCAAACCGCCGCGGACCACAGATCGTTATTCGCGTCGTCATACATTGCAGCGGGCGAGAATCGCGCTTGATTGGTTGCGGCGGCACCATTGAGCCACACGACGCGCGAACCGTTGCGCATATAGGGCAGCATGCAGTGAGTTGCGGTTGACGCTGCCGCCGCTGTCACTTGCACCGATCCGGCGTAGTAGTGTCCGTGTCCCGACGTTACGGTTCGCGATATGTTCGATCGCTGACTGCTAACACCGCCAGTATCCAGCGCAACGTATGACTGACCGCCGATCGTGGGGTTCGCGACACTTCCGCCGCCCGATGTCGTGACGGTGTATCCGAGCGCGGTCAGCGCGGTCGAGTCCTCGTCCCCGTCAATCGTCGCGAACCGTGTCAGGGTGCCCGCCGCGTATGCTTCCGCGGCAACCCACAACGAGTCGTCCGATCGCCACCGGTACGGGGCACCGGTCGCGGTGACGTACGCCCACTCGCCCTCGGAACTGCCCGCGCTCCACGAGGCAGGATCGCCCGTCAACTCTGCAACTGCGGCAGTCGCAGGCGGGGCAGGCGGGGCACCGAATAGCAGACCGGGGAACAATCCCATGTCAGACCTCGCCATCGGTGAACGCGTACCACGTCACACCGCACGCGCTCGTGCTGCTAGCAGTGGTCAGTCTCACCGAGTTCGTACCGGTCGAGTCCAGGATCGTCCGCTTGTACGGTCCGAGCAGGGGAGACGAACCGCCCGCCGCGAGCACGACTCCGCTATTCGCTGCGGACGCGGCAAGTCCGGGCTCGTTGATCGAGACAGCCACGGACCCCGCGTTGTACACGCGGCACCCGTAGTATTCGATCCCATCGACGAGATCGCCCGAGACATCGGACGCGGCTCCGCCTGTCGTGGCGGTGACAGTTTCAGAGAGGATCGGTTTCATATTGTCAAGCTCCGTGTGTGTTCGACTGCTAACAGATCAGGGTTCCTCGGTCAACCAGAGGGAGACAAGTTCGCCCGTGCCACCGCTGCGAGACTTCGCACGCACGTCAGCACGATACACCGTGTTCGATGCCTGCGAAGTGGTCGCGGTTGTCGTGCTCGTGCCGGTCGTAGTGCTGGCCCGCGAGATCGTCAGCGTTTCGACGAGCGCGCCCGCGAGCGTGTACACCTTGATCTCCACGTCGATGTCGTCACCGATCAGGGTCACGCGCAGATCGGGACGCTGATCGGGCGACTTCCGCCAGATCAACCGGTACTGCGGATCGCCCGGATAGAGCGTGGCGGTCGTGCTGACCAGTGGCGACGATGTCGATCCGCCGATACTCGCGAGCGCGCGCCCCTGCCTGCGATAGATCAACCGCGCGTCCACCGGCAGCGATCGCGCCGCGTCGTCCGTAGTGCTGCCGGACCGGATAGCGATCCCCGGCGTCACCGCGAATCGCTGTTCCAGTCGCTCCCACGCCCCGGTGTATGATGTTGTCACAGCGTCACCTCGATCCGTTCCGCGATCGTGCACGCTGCAACGTACGTGTTGCCCGCGGCACCGCTGCGAGTAGTGCCGATCTCGAACAACAGATCGTCCCCGGTCGTGCTCGTGTCAGGCGACTCGATCGCAACCACTTGAAACCGCGACAGGTCCGAGTCCCGTCCGGCGTATGACAGATCGCGCGCGCCCCACGTCAGCGCGTCCAATCCGAACAGAGACAGCAACCCCGAGTCCTCGACGCTTGACCTCGGACCGCCGCTCGTCAGCACCTCGATCGCGCTCGTCGAGTGAGTCAGCGCGGACCCCGCTGTCGGCGCGTACGGTGTGATCGTCCAGTCGAATGTGAGAGTTCGATCCCCGCCCCGGCGCCCGATCATCATCC
>Ga0222719_10006301_pt1 | contig 10131 bp, 2 predicted proteins | sample C33_34DmetaG_FD_165039 | JGI IMG/M metagenome (GOLD analysis project Ga0222719, IMG submission 165039) | Estuarine water microbial communities from San Francisco Bay, California, United States - C33_34D | ecosystem: Environmental > Aquatic > Marine > Unclassified | place: USA: California...
TATCACAACATCGACAACGACGACGACGACCTTTCCATGATACTACTACAACGGAAACTGTATTGGAGAGAAAAACGAAAACGCCAAAGATGGTCCATCGGCAAACAAAGCTTTCCTGGGTAAACAACAACTATGATCAGGGTCGGAATCATTTGGTCACAGCCGCAGCAACGCCCAAGAACCGTCGCCAAAAGAAGGATACGACTCCATCACAATCACAATCACAATCACACAAAAGCATCTTGGATGTCTTACAGCCTCGTCCATCGTCGTTCTTTGTTCCACAGGCACGATATCGAGAATCATCCACTGACGATTGGAAAACTATCAGTGTCCACCACCACCATAATGTCGCCGACTTGGCACGATTGGGACCCATGACTGTGGTACGAAACGTCTTGCCCTGGAAATTGGCCAATGTATTGTTGGAACAATTGGAACAGGATGCCACATCATCATCATCATCATCGTGGAATCGGGGAAATTGGATTGTCCATGGTAAACAACATGTCATACCACGAACAACGGCAACGTACCAATTTGAGACCGACATGGAGGATTCTAATCACCAAGACACAAGAGCACTCGACGATGATGAAGAATACCATGATTGTGTACAACGGTTGGTATCCAAGGAATTGCGAGACGCAAAGAATATTATCCAGCAAGTAGTCCAACAACAGTGTCCGTGGTCGACTGCTTGGAAGCCGACATTTGCCTTTGCCAATCGCTACAAAGATGGAAACGACTGTGTCGGCTTTCATTCCGATCACATTGCCACGTTGGGACCACGTCCGATTATTGCAGGCTTGACGTTGGGAGCGTGTCGTCGTTTTGACATGAAGCAGCAGATAGCATCATCATCATCATCATCCACCAACCGTGGACGTGGCAACAAGTCGGTTCCGAAAACTATCAAGTGTCGTCATATCAGTGTGCCATTGCCACACAATTCATTGATCATCATGTGGAGTGACGCACAAGAATCATGGCAGCACAGTGTACCACGATGCAGCAATGACACCATACTACAACATGACAAAGTTGGAACGGTCCGTATATCACTAACATTTCGTATGGAACGACCGGTACCGCCGCTTGGATCCTGTCATTGTGGTCGACCCGTTGGTCTCAAAGCCAAACAAGGCACTTACTACACATTTTGTATTCCGTATGGGGCAGACAAATCAAAGACATGTGGCTTTTGGAAGCCATGTCCATGGGCGGAAGCGGAAGCCAAGCGCTTGGCAGAAATGGAGACGTGTCCAAAGAAAGTATGAGTTTTTTTTAAAGATGTCTACGTAACTTTGCGCCATAGTAGCTCCTATGGTTTTGACTGGCAGAGGCGGATATGCGTGTGTATCAATATTGATTCCTACTTTGGTGCGAACAGGCCAATCACATTGTCTGTTGATCCAGCCGCCAGCATGGGTTTGTTTCGGTGAAAGGCAAGGCAGCTCACGGGCCCAATACGTTGGTTCGACATTTTCTCGTGATATCGAATGACTTGGAGTGTGTCCCCATCCAAGGTCAGCACTTTGATGAACTGAGCGTGTGATCCAGTGGCGACGATCGGAATACACGGATGGACAGATAACGTTGTGATGGTACTACGCTGCACATCCAGCGTACGGATGCTTCCCGAAGACCGCAAATCCCATGACTTGATTTCTCCCGCAACCGTCCCCGACACCAATTCGTACCGATTGGCGTAACTCGTAAAGGCTGTGGCGACGACCCAACTCTTGTGTTCGGAGTATCCACTGACTCGCTGCCGGGTTCGATTGCGAGACGGAGTTGCAACATCCCGCAATTCATTTCCAATCCCGTGCATTCGGAGATCAAAGATCTTCAGAGAACCGTCACTATGACCGGAAACGACAATATCCGGGCCGATACCCGGTCCAGCCTGAGGAGCACCGCCTGTTCCAAATCGGAAATGATCCGCATCCCATGCCGTAGTGAGTGTGGTGACACTTGCGTCGGTATTCGTTTCGATGTTGGCGATCCGTTTCTCGGCCTCCATGTCCCAGCAGGCAATAACTTTGGAGTTGCCACCTACCAGCATTTTACCGCTGAAAGATTGCCATTCACAGATCAGACCACTTCCACGACGATCAGGGGTTGTTGGAAGTGCGTGAAAGGCCGAGACCAAGCAAGGCTGTCCACCTCCATGATCACCGCTAGTATCTACAACGTCCCCCCAGATACGAACCGTTCCATCGTCGCAGCCAATGTAAAACAAGCTTGACGAGTCTTCATTGATCCAGGAACCTGATGTCATCCTTGTTCCGGTTGCATTTCCATTCTCGAATTTGCACAACCTTGCACCAGTTTCGGTGCTCCACAAAGCTACGCTACCAATGGCCGAGCAAGATACAAGAACGTCATCGAATGGGTGGAAGCGGAGAAGAGATGTCATATTCACGCCGTCGTTACGAAGAACCGCCTTCTCTTTCAAATGAAGTTCACTCTTCTTCTTCAATGCCGCTCCTTCAGCCAATTCCGCCGCTTCTTCGTCTTCCTCCTCCAGCAACATTTCAATGCTTCTTCTAGTCGGCTTTGGAGGCTTCGGCGCCAGAATCTCAAATCGTTTCCGCAACTCATTGGCCTTCTTTCGAACTTTAGCAGTGCGTCGCTCCTGATAAGCTTTCGCCGCCCCCTCTGGACTTAAAAGATCCACCTCGGACGTCTCTTCCTCTTCGTCGATAGGCGTTTGACTGTTCGTGTTGAAAGCGCTTTTCTTCCACTGATAAAATTCTGACTTTGGTAGAGTGTAATTCATGAGCACTTCGTTGAGTTCAGCTAAATCACGTGCAGACCCAGAAGCTCGCAACCCTTTCACCGCTTTCTTCTCCAGAGATGTTACCGTGTCACTCCAGGAGATTGTGTCGGACAAAACACGTCGTAATTTAGGTTTTGTCTGGGGTCGCACTGCGGTCGATGCCCTCGTATTTGTCTTTTTCAGTGGAGGAGTAGTAGGAATTCCCGCCGCGGAAGTCGGGGGCTGGGATGCCTCTTCATGGATGCCCGGGAGAAGGTCTGTTTGGTCTTTCCCGGCGCTTTGGTCATTTTCCATTCGAATTCGAAGTACATTCTCATGAACGAAGCTAACGATGTTGTTCGCCTCCCGAGAGATTGCTGTAAAAGGATCATCATGCTGAAGTCCTCGCAAAGCATTCCATACACGAGTGAAGCGGGGTAAGTCATTCCGATCTAATCCGCGAGGGATCTCTACGATACGAGACGCCATTTCATCTTCGTAACTCGACGCCAACGCTTCCTCAGCTACAACCAGGAAAGCCTCCAGGTATTTGCCGACTGCACAAGCCAAGGCGATGGTCGCCTCATATCGGACCAGAACACTGGCGTCTTTCGCACAGCTCACGGCTGCATCGATAACTGAAAGATCCATGTCCAGCCTCCTCCTGTCCTCAAAAACTGATGGCCTGAGAGATCTCGGTTGCTCCATCGGGACTTGTTGTTGTGGGAGAAGCTGAGGAGCCAAAAGAGAGGCCTGCCCATTGTTAACTACCTGGTTTGATCCCACCAAGAACGCGGCCTGGCCATTCGCCTGTCCTTGCTGCCCAGCATGCATAACGTACTGATGTGGCACTTGCAGGTTTGCAGGCTGGTTCAAGAACTGATGAGAGGGCGCAACGGCTATCGGTTGACTGATTTGGGCAACACCAGGTCCAATTACTGGCTCGAGGTGCTGAGGCCGCCACTGAAGATTCGTAACACCCGGAGGTCCGACTGGGTTGAACGGCTGTTGAAGCTGTCCAGAGTGCATATTAGGAGCCGCGCGGGCTGGAACGGGGATAGCGCCCGGGATAACAGCACCCTGACCAGACATTCTCTGCGGTAGTAACCCCACAGATGAAGTACTGGCGAAAGGAGGGCCACCAGCTTGTTGCTGTTGTTGCCGCTGATCCTGCATACCAACGAGATCTTGCGACGACGAAACCCGACTTCCTTGTAGAGGAGGTGCACGTAGCAAGCAACCAAAAGCGTAGCAAACCGAAGCTCTGACGCCGGGATCACGGTCATTCAAACGGGCAATAAGTCGAGTATGAACCGATGCATTGTATGCTTCATTCTGAGTAGATCGGTTTTCTTTCACCATGTTTGCGAGGCACATGCAGAGCCACAGTCGAAAATGAGCTGGCAGATGCATCTCCGCAGTGGCATCTCGAGCCTTTTCTCCTTGCTCGTAGGACGACAAGAGTGCACAACAGTTCCCGTGGAGATTCAGACGAACACATTCCGCCTGACCTGCTGGATATTCATGACAAACGGCAGCCAGGACAAACCCCGCCATTGTCCGCTCTCTCGCGGCCTCTGCTACATCTACAGTCGAATTATTGAGGCCCCACATTAAGTGCTGTACAAAGTGGTGGAAGGCCCCGTCCTTCAGCAAATCCACACGGCAAGAAGGATCAAAAGCAAGAATTGATGCCCAGATACTAACAAGCAGACTTTTGTACTCGGGAGATTGCAGCAATTTCATAACGTAAGGAAAGATACCCAAACTGAGAGAAAGATTCACCGCCCATGATCCCAAATCTAAGAAGCGCCGGAGTAATCGGAGAGCCCGGATACGATGCACCTGACTGAGTAGCACCTGCAATACCACAGGAAGCTGTTCCGGCGGTTCCAACGCCATCCCAGACGCAAGGTGCATTTTGTGAATTTCGGAATACTCCAACCACACTTCAAAAGCTGTCAACTGCTCGGAAAAGAAAGGAGAAGATGCTGCTGCGCTAAGGGCATTATACTTGGACCGCTGAAGTTGAAGCTGTTGTTCTCTGGCGATCCTTTGCTGTTGTGCAATCACCTGCGCTGCGGCAGACGCATCTTCATTTTCGGATTCTGATTCGTCTTCATCCGACTCGTCGTCCTGCTCTTTCCGCTTGATTGTGGCGGGAATAAGTACATGGTTTCCAAGAACACCATCTTGCATAAGTTGAAACAAAAGTGTTTCACATGCAAGATCCCAGGCTCTCCAGAGCGGATGGTCGGCCATACCCGGTGGAAGTGGTGGAAAACTGATGGGCGTGCACCCCAAACTCCGCAAAATTCGGTCGGCCAACAAAAAGTTTCGAAACATGCTCGCTACTAGCAAATCTTGGCGGAAGAGACGCTGAAACAAGGGCTTTGGTAACGAGTTCCAAGCGATGGAGTCTGTCACGGCCGTGAAGATCCAGTTCAACTCTCCCAATGGCGTCTTGCGATCGTTTGCCTTGCCTGGAATAGAATCAACGGCATCTGGATTCAATCCGGACATGCTGTCGCCATGATGCCGAACAAACCAACGCAAGGCAATAGGAATAGGAGTAGTAAGGCAGCTTGTAAAAATGTCGGCAGGATAATCAGGAGACATCGGTAACCATTCATTTTCGGAGCAAGGACACAAAACAATGGTGTCGTTTACCCACTGCGACGACAATTCATTCATATCTGTATCACCGTTATCGTCTCCTACATCAGCAAATTCGATGTTTTGTCCTTGCATTGGACCAGACTGAACGCCCATCCCGCCGCCCATACCGTTAATGTTGATATTACGAGTCGGGTGGTACGTAGCGCTACCACCCGTAACATCTGGTTCATAGTCCGGGACATCCTCTGGCGATCTTGCCATTTCTGGCCCTCCACCAGCCGCGCCCCCACCCAACGGTGTTTGAAAGGCCGGAATCAATATACCGGCAGCACTGCAATCTAATACCACGATGGATGGTTTCCCCATCCACTGACGCAAATCGACAATGGCCAAGGGAATATATTCGGTGTGATTCTTGTCAAAAACCCATATTTCCCCATTGACCGTCGGCCGCGGCACTCCATGACCATTGTAATGCAATAAGATACGTTCAGATCGTGCCTGCCTTCGTAGTTGTAGGCATAAATTACGTACTTCTTCCACGGTCGGATCCAAGGCTCGTCGATACTTCAGGGGTCTCGACGCCCGGGCCAATTGCCATTTACTGTATTGTTGTTGTAGCCGCTCTCCGATAATCTCTTTGGCCTTGCTCCGGGAAACCGACCGTGGATCTATCCAGCATTCTAATACAGCACAGGGACGTGGTTTTGTCAAGTCCGGCGGGTCTGTTCCGACATTCAATGCCAAAACGAGGCCAACGCCGACCGTTTTCATGCGATCGCGCAGTCGCCAATCGGGCGACTGAGGAGTGTCCAACAAATAACGTTGGACATTGCGGACGAATTGCTGTGGTCCTTCCCGAAAGGATGCAGTACCACCGATGCGAGATCGAGGAGTGTCGTCAGAAAATACCGAACGCGAGGTACTGCCGGAACGGTCGCGGGCTGCGTCTAGATCAGCGTCCATTGAAGTGGCAGCGTGGTTTGATGTCGACAATTGATGTTGAGACTGAGAAGCGGATTGTTGGAGAGAACGCAAAGCCTGTGATGATGCCACACGAGGTAGTAAATTGCTCAGGGAGGAAACTCGCCGATTGAAACTGCTTGATCCCCCTGCAGCAGCATCGGCTTCTTGTTGGTTGACGCTTACTGTATGTTCACTCGTAGACAGTAGACTACTGTTTCGTCTCCTTCGTAACTTTCCACTAGAATCTACGTCTCTACCAGTTTCCGAATAACTATCTCCCCCTCCTTCTGCCAAGGCTCCATCGTCAGACGTCGGAGGTTGATACAAGTACGGAGCCTGACGACTGGCATCAAAGTACTCCTTTCGGACCAGATACTGTAGGTTCGCAAGGGCAGAGGTCGACGCTGCCGAGGAACTAAAGTTCCGCGGACGGCCGCCGTTGGAATCCATTCTCACTCCTGTATACTACACGAGTGGAGTAATTCACCTTGATGCTATCTCACTTTCTTTCATACATCGAATAGTACGAAGCACAACAGAAGCAATAAGAACGGCAGCAGCAGCAACAAGATCTCGTTTCTGTCGCTTGTGATGGCGCGTGCGGAGGAAAAGTAGGAAAACCCCAACCTTAATAATCCGACGACTATACGACTGGAAGAATCCCGTGTGTGACGTGTAATTTCCCCTCATTGATGTGATACACCACAAAACGACATGTCGACACAGAAATCAACCTCTCAGGAGAGGCGCAACGATGGTCTTTTTCTGTGATTGTTGGAAAGTTCGACCCCAGCCGGAAAATCAAACTTCGTCAAACACAAGACAAGGCGTTCTTTGGATACCTTTTTTCGGCAGAGGCAGTAGGTTCTCGGTAAACGTGGCGTCCACGACACCTCTGCTCGACAGAGGACACGAGTCGAAAGAGATGAACAAACCATCTGTAGCAAAGCCGCCGACCTACTCCACAGTCGATACTCGATCAGACTGTCCCTTGCTGGAATATTGCTGGCAACCGCCAATGGAGGGTCGTGATGGGGTTTGGACGCACCCAAAATTGCTGGAACGATTGCAATCTCATCCCGAGGAAGCCTTCTGCCGATTATCGACCCCGAGTGGTAGAACAGCACTCCATCTTGCCACTCTCCCCGGCGCTTCATGCTCGAAAGAAGCCATCCTCTGCATTCTGGAAACCAATCCACATGCCGTGGTGATGCCGGACAGTAATGGGAAGACACCCATGTGGAATGTGTGCCTGGGAAAGCAGCGTGACGATCCTGAAATAATACAATTATTCGTACGGACTGCCGTTGAGATTGAACAAATATACTACACAGACCCGACGAGTGCACCGATAGACTTTGTTCCTAAAGTGGAGGATATACCGGGGGCACCCCTGAATAAGGCTTGTACAAAACGAGCTAGGATGGAAACTCTCCAACTTCTCTTATCATCAAGAAAGTTTACTCAATGGATTGCCCCATGTACAGGGGGAGAATCCTTTTTATACGGACATGAGACGATCACCCAACGCCCGCACATTTCACCACTAAAAAATTTATGGACACGAGATATCGTGGGTCATAGTAATGGATCAGAACCTTTGACTGCATTGACAAGTGAGGAAGAAACTCTCAACAACCAGAAATCTCTGAGGCATCTTCGCAGGATCACAGAGGCTTTTCTATCGGACCAGCGAGACTCGAGAAATGTCAATGCAAACAACTGGTGCAGCTATGTCAAACCAAGACAAATTCAAGACGACAACACTGGCGTGAGAGACACTGTCATAGAAAGATGGTACATGACATTGGTATTGTTATGGCCTCACATTTACATTGCCAAGAATGAAAGTCCATCGACCACAACGACAGGCGATAGTCCACATTCCCGCTTCTTGCTCCTGTACACGGTAGCTGTGTTGCTTTTTCCAGTTCCGGATTTGGTGAAACTAATTTGTCGTATGTATCCGGAACAACTCACGACGGCCGTCATCCCAGAGGAGCTCGAAGTTGCCGCAGATCGATGCCATGATATTCCAAAAGAGACAATGATACCACTGCACGCAGCGTTTGCCACGTACCATTTGGGACACGTAACTACTGCCCCTGTACATCTCCAGGATCGACGCAAGCAAACGATTCGGATTCTGATAAACGAAGACGAGGAAAGCTTGCTCATTTCCTGCACAGTTGCATGCGGTCCAATGAAGGTGATTGACACCACAATCCCATCTAACGACAAAGACCGCAAAACAGAGTTGTATAGTGTCTTTCTCGCCGCAACATGTGAGGTTCCCGAGGACATTCTATACGAAATGCTGCGCAAATCGCCACACGTCGTGGAGCGGCAACGAGAGCTTTTCCAAGGCTCCTGATGACTTTTTTCACAAACGAAGCAGCGTGCGCGATCACGTACATAGCAAAAATGTCCCTCCAACAATCAGATAATGGTTCCTTAACTCAATATCATTTTCCGTAGTTTGATGCAATTCCTTGTTGACCAGGAACTGCTGCATGGACTTTGGTAGTATTAGGATCCGGTAGTTCCAGTCCTTGATATTCTCGTTGTTTCAAGAAATCTGCCGCAACACTGTGATATTTGGCAAGCGTCCCTTCTTCCCCAGCCGCATGTGGCAAGGAAGTGCCTTTGGCCGTTGCCATTTTCGCTGGAAGTGTCGTAGACGCTTGTTCGTATCGTCCCGTCACCAATGAGAAATAGGGAGCATCCTCGTCATCGTCCTCTTGTTGTTCCGTCCACTCGAGAGCTTGTGATCCTTGTACCGATTTGAGATAATCTCGAACATCCAACGAGTACTGGTCACTTCCCCATTCATTGATACCCAATGCGATACTTAATTCATAGGGCGTCAATATTGGTTTGTGAAAATCTTCTCGTTCGTCTTCCAACAAGGAATGCTCCGGACAAGCAACCAAGACAAAGCACTCAATTTCGGCAAAATTGGCAAGCTTTGCCGGATTAATCTTGCCCACGACAAAGATATAACTACTCTTTTGTCGATGTTCTATCAAGGCCTGGACAGAATGAACGACGGTTTGGATTCTAGCCGAGTCGGAAAAGTTGGCCACCAAGACACCAAAGACAGAAGCTTGTTGTGCCTTTTGAATCAAATAAAATCGTCGATTCAATTTTCGTTGAAAGACCGGTGACAAGGTTGTTGTCAAGGACTCGGTGTCCGGTCGGTACGTCCAATAATTGGCAATGACTCGTTGTGGATTGGCGCTGGATAAGAACCGCAATACAATATTCATGTATTGACGACTGGTATCATCCCCAATAAATAGCAAGGTAAAGGTCGACCAGTCCATATCGTCCTTTCCACACGGAAGTTCCAACCCTCCAACAATAAAGTCCTCTCCTGTCAAGGTGTCATCCGCTTCATTCTTGGTATCTTTGCTTTCGTTCGGTACTGCTGATTCCTTGTCAGTAGATGAATGTTGACTATCATGGTTGTCGGTCGATTGGACAGAAGAGTCTCGCTGACAACAAACTACTTTGGCACCACAACCATCATTATGGATTGTTGTTGTTGTTGTTGTTGTCGATCCTTGTAGTGATGGAATTTGTCCTAGCAGTACCAAGGCATCGCCTTGTTCACTCAATCTTGTTTGCAAGTCTTCCATAGCATGATGGTATTCTACTTGATACAAGATCAAGAATCGTCGTGGAACAGTGTCGTTGGGTGGTGGTTGTAAAAGTGTAGTGACACAGGTTTGCACTGCCAGCTGATCCCTTCCAAAACTGTACAAGACGGGAATAGACGT
>Ga0222719_10006303_pt1 | contig 10127 bp, 13 predicted proteins | sample C33_34DmetaG_FD_165039 | JGI IMG/M metagenome (GOLD analysis project Ga0222719, IMG submission 165039) | Estuarine water microbial communities from San Francisco Bay, California, United States - C33_34D | ecosystem: Environmental > Aquatic > Marine > Unclassified | place: USA: California...
ACTATACATACACAGATAAAAATGTGTTTGCAGAAGTAACAATAAGATACAGAAAAGAACCTAACTTAGAATGGAATCAATATGGGCCAGTATCTTCAGTACAAGCATTGTACAAAAAGAATGGTGGACTAGATGATGAAGCACCAAAAAAAGCAATGACTGATGCTATGACCAAAGGTTTTAGTCATCTAGGTGTCAGTGCTGATGTGTTTCTTGGTTTGTTTGATAACAACAAATATGTACAAGAAATGAAAGCTAAGTTTGATGCTAAACCAACTAACATAACTGTAATCAATACAAAGGAGTTAAACAATGATAAACAAAGTAATGTTGATAGGAAGACTGGGAGCAGATCCAGAAATAAAACAAACTAAAAAAGGTGAATCTTTTGCTAACCTATCTTTAGCTACTAATAAAAAGTACAAGACTAAAGATGGTGAATGGCAAGAGAAAACTGTGTGGCATAAAATTGTTGTGTGGGATCCAAGACTTTCGGAAACTATGCAAAAATATGCCAAGAGTGGAACTTTATTATATGTCGAAGGTGAATTAGAAACTAGACAGTTTAAAGATTCTAACGATCAAAACAGAATTGTAACTGAGGTTGTAGTACCTCGATTTACAGGCAGCATTAGAATGGTTGGCGACAAACCATCTGGTACTAAGACAGCAGGGAATATCCCAGCATCTAGTTCAGATGATTTTGATGACCAGTTTTAATAGGTTAAGTTAATTTACCTTTTAATAATTAACACGTAGTATGTAACTACATCTGTTGTTAACTGTAGGCGTATGAATACTTTGAATTGATTGCGCCTACAGTAAAAGAATTTGTGACGACAAATAGGTAAGCTAGAACCTGTATTTGAATTGATAATATCAGTCTTAGACTTAACAATTCAAGGCTAAAGTCCTGCTGCTGATTAAGATCATGTGAGTAAGTATCAAGTAGTCCAGTAAGGTTAAATAGTAATATACACCTGTCATGGTTTACTCTACTTGATGCTTACTTTTTTTTATGTGAGGTGTGAGCTTCCGAATTTCATAATAATCTTAAGATATGAAAACAATAATATGCTTAAGAGATATATTTAAATTAAGAAAAGTATCTAATAAAGAAGTAGTACATTTATTTGATAACATTGCTGATACTGTTACTATTGATTTACTTAAAGGTAATACTATAGATGCAGCTCAAGTTGCTTTGGTATCTAATGTAATGCAGATAGCATCCAACTATAATAATAAGAAATTTGCTATAGATCTACTTCAAGGAGCTTTAGCAGAGCTAGAATCTGATCATTTTGTTGAAACAGGCAATAAACTGTCATAGAGCTACGCAAACAGCCTTTATATATATTGTACCCAATGATACCGAATGTGGTCTATTTAGCTATCCTGTGGCTTCTCAGAGCTATTTAAATGGTCTAAATTAGCCATTCCATTAAAATAATCGTACATATAGGGTACAGCTCTACAATCATGAGCTTTTCGCATAGACTTCTGTTGATTCTTAAATTCGGTAGCTTTTTTTTCAGATTCAAATATTAAATTTGTAAACATTTTATACAGATCATTCTGTTTCCAAATTACACACCACATTATTTTTGTCTAACGCTATCAATAAAATTATATATTCTACCTATTTGTTTATCAACATTCATTATTTCTTCTGATAACATTCCAATATGAATTTGTAATTCAACTATAGTTATTAAAACATAAGTAGATAAACCTAAAAGTATTGTACCAAGTAAAGCAATCAAAGCTGTGTTATGTTGGCGTTTCATTTCTTTCTCATAATATCAGCACCCTTGAGTCCATAAATCGCCGATACTACACCGATAAAAATTGCTTGATACCAATATGGCAAATTTTTGAAATACTCAAAAAATAAATCTAATTTATTACGTATTTCTGGATCGTCAGAAAAAACAGACCAACCCAATAAAAGAATAGGCAAAGATACAAGGATAAGTACAAATTCGTCTTTCCAACCGTTATCATTGCTTTCAATAATTTTTGCCTTATATTCAAGTTCACCTCTACTCATTTGCTCAGCATGACGCATTTGTGCATCTGCCATAAGCATTTGGGTTTGTTTTTTTTTCTTGTATATATGCGATCCTGCCTGGACTGCAAGTTTTATTGCACTTAACCACATATTAATATTTCCATACGTTAGGTCTTACTACATACTTCTGATCAACATCTACAGTTAACCAATCAAGATGAGTAAATGATTTTGCTATACCAATACCTGTAGGTTTTGGATCCCAATGCAAAGCAAAGTCTAACAGCTGATATTGTTTTTGTGGTGATGTTGCTATATCAACAGCAAACCCAGTAGTATGTGGCCCACTGTCACCAGTAGAACTAACTTTACTGTTGTGTTCTGGACATCTGTAAGCTGAAGTAATTGTAACACCTTCTTGAATATGATTACGCCATGTCTGGCAAAAGTCTAAAACTATTTCAGAAATTTTTAATTTTCCACAACATTTACATTTAAACTCGTTGCTACTAAAATTATTATATTTAGCAAAATTTGTACCATCAGTTATCATATGTTTTCTCCAGTCTATCCATAGATATAAATTGACTTTCTTGTATATGGTTGTCCCAGATACCGAGTTCAACTATACCCCAAGACCATCCAGTTAAATTCATCTTAGCATAATCTTCAACATGGTCATGTGGCAACGCACATCCTACATTAACTACTCTAACATAATTTTTATCTCCAATCTTTGGAGCTTTCCAATCTCTAAATTTATGAGTGTGTCCGAATACAATATCGTTAGTAGCATCATTAGCTACCTGTACTTCACAGTTCTTACCACCATATTCTTTACCCATTATATTTAATGGACAATGTGTAAATGATACACCACCTATATTTTTAAAAGCACCATACTTAGATCTTTTCCAATTACGATTATCAAAAGAATCATGCAGCTCTTTTTTCATCATACCTGCTATCTCTGGAATATTTTCCTCAAACCTATAGACTCGTTCTTCATGATTACCAAAAGTAATATGTCTTGGTATAAGATCATTATCAATATGTTTGTCTAATATATCTATAGAGCTTCTTAATGAATCTATATCTACCATGTAAGCATCTTTAAGCTTACCTGCTTGTGAACTATTTTTTTGAAAAAAACTTAGACTATCAAAAGATGCCCAATCACCTATCTGTATAATATAATCTGGTTTAACAGATTTAATATATTTACCTATCCATTTAAATCTATCTTGTTTTATATGAGGGCAATCATGTGCATCCCCAATAACAATTACTCTATGACCTTTAAACATTTTCTATTTCCTTACACAAAAATTTAGTTGCTAATCTAAATTCATTAACATCTTCTGTTTTTTGTTGTGCAAGAAAATTAGTACTATAATTATAAGCTTCAACAACGCACTCATTCCATGAGTTATATATTTTATCGTGTTCTACAGGTGGACTACATTGATTGCTAGTAAAGGTACAAACCCATACTACTAATATAAATTTCATTTAAAATTAAAATATCCTAAAACTCCTGCTAATAAAGTACCTAAAAAAACTAATACAGCTACTATTCCTTTTCCTTTAGAAACACTGTCAGATAATGTATCTACTTTTTTTTCTAATCTTTCAATTGATGTTAATAAGTTTTTCATTCTTTCAGCGCATATTTTTTCATGCGCTGATAATCTTACACCTGCAGCTACTTCTGGATAAACTTTAGATGTAATTTTTTTTTTAGGCATTAGTCTTCTTTAGCTTCTGCCTTATTTTCTTTAATTTCCTCATTTTTAGGAAGTTCAGCTTTTAACAGCTCAGTATATTTAGTTTGTAAGAATGTATTATCTTCAAACTGTGAACTAAGCATTTGTTGGTCGTTAGCTATTTTTTGTAGCTTACCAACATAAAGTTTACCTTTATCTGATATATTATCAGTATCGTAGTCTTTGTTTTCAAAAGAAAATTTCATTACCACTCTTTAGTTTTAGATGTCAATGCAGGTGCTTTCTGTTCTTCGATTTGTGCAGACAAGTTGCTTTGCATATCTTCAATTGTTGTATCTTGATTTTCAAGAACACAAGTTTCGCAATGCTCCTTAGTCATAGCATCAAAGTTCATACCATCTGAACCTGCACAAGAGCCATACATAGATGCAGAGTGTTCTCCATCTACTGCTGTATATCTCCAATGTATTGTCTTAACTGCATTCTCTGAATCTGTTTCAAAGTTTGGAAAAGACCATTCGTATGTTATTGCCATAGTTTATCTCCTTATATTATTATTAACACATTAATGAACATGGAACTAAATAAGAACCATCTTCATAAGTTTCTATTATCGTTGTTGATAATACTTTTGCAAAACTGCTAGATTTAATATTGTCATCTGATTGTACTTTAGCAGTTCCATCTCCATTGGATTGAAGTAAATCTCCTTTAGCGATTGTTTCATTAGCTTTTATTCTAACGACATATGAACCAACAGAAGCTACAAAAAAATCATTATAGCCTTCACCATCTAAATCATAAGCCACAAATAAACCATAAACATTTTTAGCATCTACTGTATTTGATACTTTTGCTTTCATGTGTTTGATGTCACCTTCTTTAACAATCGTTGCTTGATAATCTGTTCCTTCGTGGTTGTAAGTAATTACATCTCCATTAGACTGAGTATCTAATAATACATGAGGTATTTTTTTAGTAATAGTATTTATAACATCATTACCATCTTTATCTTGTTTAGTTGTAGTTATATCAAATTCTAAATTATACCAATCACACATTTCATCTAAAGTTTCTAAAACTGTTCCTTTTAAAATTGTAGGTGTAGAGTTATCTGTAAATCTTGACCAGTGAGTTCCTGTAAAACCATTATAAGATGTAGTAGTTCCGTTTATTTGTATATCTCCTTCTTGAGTTCCACCTTGATAAAAAGCAACTATTGAACCATCAGTGCTAGTTCTTCCTATTCTTGCAGCAACAGAACCATCAACATTCAAAGAAAGACGACCAAATGGTCTTAATGCTATACTTTCAGTTCCATTTACTGCTGGGTCAGTATTAGTTCCACCTATTAAGACACTGCCACCACTATCGATACGCATCTTTTCATCTGATGGTCTAACTTCATTTGGACTTGTTGCACCTCCATCAACACAAAATAGCATATCTCCTCTACCATAGCCTGTGCCATCTGCTTCAAAATATATTGCACCTTTAGCAAAATCTGTATTACTAGCATTTGTTCTAAACGCATAACCACAATACGCACCTGATGCTTCAGAATTTCTTTGTACAATTATTGTGCCTTCACTTGGGTCACTTGTAGTTTGTACAACTAATTTATTTGATGGAGAAGTTGTACCAATACCAACATTTTGAGAATTGTCGAAACGCATAGCTTCTGAACCATTTGTTTTAAATATCATTTGACTGGTATAAATTGTTATTGCACTATCAATAACATTATCACTACTATTCATAGTAGCTAAAACTAAATCTCCAGATTGATTTGATACAATTGCTTCTCTAGAATCAGTACCATCTTTTAATCTTATTGATGGATTTGTAGAACTATTACTATCTCCTTTAATTACTAAAAGAGCATCCATTGATGTTTCGCCAATACCTACGTTACCAGAACTATCAATTCTAAATTTTTCAAATCCACCAGGCTTAACTACAAAACTTGTACCTTCAAAAGCTATTTCGTTAGAGTTTGTAATATCATTATTCATACCAATTCTAACAGTGTTTCCATCTGAATGATGAACAACAAGAGCTTTTTCGTTTGTTGCGTCTAAAGTAGTTCTTCCATCAGATGCGATTGTTAATGATGTACTTGTAGCATTATCATCTATACCAGTAGATGTAAAATTTGTTGCTGTAGCTAAAGGGTGACCACCTGCTGTAGCACCATCATGTACTACTAGAGTATTTTTATCAGTATCAACAGTTACTTCTCTAACTGCACCTGTAAAAGTTGAATGTTGAGATGTTGTACCACCTCTATGTTGTAGTCGTTTTGCCATGTTATATTATACTCCTTAATACTAAATTGTTATACATATTTTTATATTACAGTCCACCAAAATCTATTTGCAGATTTGTACCATCAATTGTTCCTATGTTATTTAGGTTATTATTTTGACCATCCAAATCACCACCTAATTGTGGAGTACCATCTTGCACAATATCCGTCAACGCACCTGCAACTACTGGATTCCATGTGCTTCCATCATAGTATTTAAGAACATTGGCAGTAGAATTATATACTAAGTCTCCTTCATCTAAAGAAGTTGTTGGATCTGAAGATGCAACTCTATATCTATCTGCAAAAGAGTTTACACCAGAAATATTATTAGCAACTGTAGTTACATTAGTATTATTGTTTGCAACTATAGTTACATCAGGTGAGATACCTGCAACAGTATTAACATTTGCAATATCATCAGCTACAGTTTCAACTAAAGAAGTACCAGATGTACTGGTTACTGCGTCTGTGATTGCACCATTGTCTTCTATGTAAGAAAAATTATTTGCTAAGTCGCTTCCTACTGCTGATACACTTCCAATGTTTGTTGCAACTAAACCAATATCTGTAGCATCTCCTGCAACAGCAACTACTTCAGTATCAATTCCTGCAACAATAGTTACATCTGAATCTATACCACCGACAGTATTAACATTAACTATATTAGTAGCTACTGTTCCTATTGTGTTAGCTCCACTTAAATTAGTACCAACTGTATTTACGTTGGTGATTGAACCACCTGTTAAATTTACATTAGATATTGAACCTGCAACTGTTCCTATAGTGTTTGAACCTGTTAAATTTGTAGCAACAGTTCCAATGTCAGCAGTATCGTTTGCAACAGTTGTTACATTAGAAGATATACCTGCTACTGTAGTTACATCAGAATCAATTCCAGCAACTGTAGAAATATTTGCTCCATTAGTTCCTGCAGCAACAACACTTACTATGTTATTTCCAACAGCATTTACATGAACAATATTACTTGCAACTGTGTCTATTTCTGAAGAAACTTCTTGTAAATCAGATGCAACTGTTTCTATTTCAGATACAGCTTCTGTTAAATCATTTGCAACAGTAATAACGTCAGCTATGTTTGTTGCAACAGTATTAACATTAGCTATATTTGATGCTACTGTATTTACATTAGTTACAGATCCTGCAACTGTTGTTACATTTGATGCTATACCACTAACTGTTGTTACATCACTAGCTATTCCTGCAATTGTTACAATATCAGTTATATCTTGTGCAAACTCTAATCCATTACCTGCACTGTTAACTGATAATACTTTATTAGCAGCAAGGTTTGGAAAAGTAATATCAAATGTATTTGCTGTTGTTGCTGCAGCTCTTGGAGAGAATTTTAAATCTCTTTCTAATTGCTGACACATAGCAATAATTTTATCTAATTCAGTATTTAATGATCCTATTTGAAAAGCACCAGATGTTGGAAAGTCTGTAACTCTTTCAATAGCAACATCTCTAGATATAGTAATTATATCATTAAGTGTTGCACCAGGTGCGCCTAATGTAATAGAACCACCACCAGTTTGTCCTGCACCAGATACTGAATATTCTGTTGCATCTGCTGGTGATGCAGAAAAAGTTAATAGTGTTGTACCATTAAATACTTTTAAATCTGCATTATTAAAAAACTCGAATCCTACAGTAAAGCTAGTTTGTCCAGCTGTTGCTGTATATTGAACTCGTGGTTCTACATCTGAAATTATTATACTCATTATCGAAGCCCTTTTTCTATATCGTCAAATAACCAATCTAAGTACCATACGTTCTGAAATGGAATTAATCTACGCACATTACGTGCTGTGTAATGATTATATGAATTACCACCTACATCATACATAATATCAAACACATTATAAATTTGTGATGCACTTGGCCCAAGCAATCCTACTTTAGATTTCATAGAAGAACCATAAGGTTTACCTTCACCCATTAATGGAGCTATACCAATTCTATTATCTGTAAGAGCTTCAATAGATCTATTAACATCTACAAATATTCCACCTAATCCAGATCTATCAAATGCTGCTAATAGTTTTTGAGTTAAAGATTTTTTAGAATAATCTTTGTTAAATCTAAACTCACTATATACTGCATCTACTAACATACCAGATCCCATTAACAACATAGAACCAAATAAAAAATCCATATCTCTTTCTTGCATACCTCTCATTAACATTCTTTGTGTAGAAGCCATTGCAAATTTTTTAAACTGTACAATAGTACTAGCAAGTTCATAGTTCATAAACAAAGGTGTATCTCCTTTGCCTGGCGTTACAATTGTAATATTAATATCTTTATTTAATGCTGCACCAAATCTTTGTTTAGCTAAATCATCAGTCCATTCTACTGAATTAGCCATTCGATTATATAATGTTTTAGTACCATGTTGTTCATACATTTTAGCAATTCTTTTTGCTACTTCTTCATCAATACCAGAAGCTGCTAACTTAGTTTTAAATTTATCTGATAAAGTACCTTTACTCCATTTAACAGAGTCTTCTAAGATTCTAGAACCAATAGTAACAGATGCTGCACTTTTCATAAATTCTGTCCATCTAGACATCATGTTAATATACATAAAGTTAAAGTTTGCTGCTTTACCCATCATACCTTCTACTTTAGAAGACATACCAAACATATCTCCTATATCAGAAAATAACATAGCTCTTTGTCCTGTAACCATATCTACTGCTTCTGCAAAAGACTGAGCTTCTTTTTTACCTGCTTTGAAGATACCGAATTTTTTATTTGATAGCATGTCTGCCCACATTTCAAACTGAGTTTTAAAACCTCTTTGAATACCAGATGTCATAATAGTTCTTGGTACATCAGCTACTGCTGCAAAAAAACCTGTAAGCATTGTTAAAGCATTATAATGTTTCATTGTTCTCATAGCTCTAGATGTCCAAGCATGAGGATCAGCAGGTAATCCATATGTACCTCTAACCAGCTCAATACCAGCTTCTAGATCTTCTAAAACTTTGTTTCTCTCTTTAATAATTTTAACTTTTTGATCTTTAGTTTTAGCTTTAAACGCTTTAATATTATATTCTTCAGCTACTTGATATAGTCCAGGAAACGTCATTGATTCAGCTTCATCTATGTATTTATATCCTAGACCATTTGGATCTCCGTATTTTTTAGTAAATAAAATGTCTGGAGTTACTTGTCTGTAATATGTTTTCATAAGTGAAAAAATATCACTAACTATAAAATCATTATCTACTAATTTCATTTGTGTTTCTGGTAGAAGGTTTAACTCTCTAGCTCTTGTAGCTCTAGCATATCTAGGTCTATTAAAAGCATATCTTTCAAATACAAGATCTTTAATATCATCAGTATATTTTGTTTTTTCAAATCTTTGAAATGGAAAATGTCCTGCTAGATCATCTACTAAAGTATTTAATTTTTTTTCATTAATATACTTTCCTCTTTTAATTAGATCTTCTCTAATTATATTTTTAAATAATTCTTTGTTTTTATCTATATTGGTTTTATTATAAATAATATTTACATAATCTTTTATTAAACTATCTGACGCTTTTAGTCTTTCTTCTAACTTAGCAATTTTATTTTTGATTTCTGTTGCAGAATATTGTGATGTAGTACCATCTACTTTAGACTTAAATGATTTAGAAGTTTCACCCTTCTTTTTCATTGTGTCCATAGTACCTTTCCAAAAATTTAATTCTCTTTCAATAGGTAATTTACGAATGCCTAGTTCTTGCATTTCTTTACCTATTGGGCCATACACTTTATCTTGTGTAATTCTTGCAGCTTGTGCTATTTCTGGAATATCATTCTGCATACCTTTTAATCTTGTTTTAGTTACTTCTCTACTAAACTCAGCTAAAGACATTTGACTATTCATAATGTTGTGCATATTAATTCCTAATTCTGTTTTAGGATGTGCACCTTGTACTCTAGCAATATATTTCATGTATTGCTCTTTAATATCTTTCATAGCTTCTATTGATCCTACTTCTCTCATTCTTAATTGTAATTCAATAGATGGATCTGTTGCTTTAAAACCATACTCTTTAGT
>Ga0222719_10006309_pt1 | contig 10122 bp, 11 predicted proteins | sample C33_34DmetaG_FD_165039 | JGI IMG/M metagenome (GOLD analysis project Ga0222719, IMG submission 165039) | Estuarine water microbial communities from San Francisco Bay, California, United States - C33_34D | ecosystem: Environmental > Aquatic > Marine > Unclassified | place: USA: California...
GAATTAAGTCAATCAGTTGCAACTACAGATGATATTATTTTTGTCAATGATGTAACAAAACTCAGTGAGCCTAATCTTACACAAGGAATTTTTGGACAATTGATTGTAGGTGGCGAAAGAATAACTTACAGATCTAGAAATACAGGAAACAATAGTGTAAGCGGACTTAGACGAGGCACTGCCGGCACAGGAGTATACCAACACAGTATTGGTGCAACTGTTAGTGATGTTGGTGCTGGACAACAACTTCCTAGTCGTTATCAAGAAGTAACAACCACTGATAAAACAAATGTTGGTGATGGTTCAACAAAGGTTTTTGAAACATCTATTGTGATTCCAACACTTATCGATAGTACAGAAATTACAGATGCAATCACAGTCACAGTAGGTGGTACACTATTAGTACCAGAAACTGATTATACAGTCACAGAAGTTAACCCAACAAGCACAGAAGTAACGCTTGTAACTGCTCCAGCAAGTGGAGTTGAGGTTTATTTTAGTCAAGTAACTGCAAATGTAATGTATGCTCAAGGCACAAATACTGCCAGCAATGGAGTTGCATTACAAGATCAAACAACACCAGCCGCTCTATTTTTGAAAGACTAGGTAATTTATTAAGGTAAATACAGCATGGAACAAGAAAATGCAAATGAGGAATCAGTGACAGAACCAGTTGAGGATGTTCGTCCAAATGAAAATGGACAAATTGCTATTAGTGGTCATATCAAAATTTTTGATCCCAACAGTGGCGAAGTTATTGTTGATAAACGCAATGCTATTCATTATGAAAATATCAGTGAAGCATTAGCAAACAGTCTTGCAAATAAAGCAGTTGGCCAAATTTACAGCATGGCATTTGGAAATGGCGGCAGTAGTGTTGATACCACTGGAGTAATTACTTACTTGCCTCCAAATACAACTGGTCAAAATGCCAATCTCTACAATCCAACATATTCAAAAGTTGTTGATGACAATAGTGCAAGCAATACAGATACAACAAGAAACAAACTCACAGTAACGCACACAACTGGAAAAGTATATTCTGACATACTTGTAAGTTGTTTATTAGATTATGGAGAGCCTTCAGGACAACAGGCTTTTGATAATTCAACAGATTTCAATGGTGATTATGTTTTTGACGAATTGGGTTTAAAAACTTGGAATGGAAGTGCAACCGACTTAAGACTGATAACACATGTGATTTTTCATCCAGTACAGAAAAGTTTAAACAGACAGATACAGATTGATTATACTGTTCGTATACAGACATTAACCAATCTTAGTTCAACATAAATACAGGTATATTGTAAAAATAATAAATACACTTGTAGTAAACGGAGTAAAACAAAATGGCATATACCATTAACCTGACAGATGGTACAATATTTGCAGTAGTTGCAGACGGTACAATCAATACAGATTCAAGCCAAACGCTAGTTGGAAAAAACTATGCTGGATATGGAGAGTTCTTAGACGAGAACTTTATTAGACTTCTTGAAAATGCAGCCAACACCAGTGCACCTGGTGCACCATTAACAGGTCAGCTTTGGTATGATAAAACAAATAACTTAATTAAAGTATACAACGGAACACTATTTAAATCAATTTCTGGTGCAATCAGCTCAGGAAGTCAACCAACCTCAAATGTAGCTGGTGACTTATGGTTTGATTCAACAAACGGCCAGTTAAAAGTCTATGATGGATCAAGTTTTATAACAGTTGGTCCTGCAAGTACAAGTGGACAAGGAACATCAGGTGCAATAGTAGCAACAATTGCTGATAATGTTGCAACCGACCATGTTATAGTACAGATGTACGTGAACAATGTAATAGTTTCAATATTCTCAAAAGATGCTACCTTTACTCCAGCAGCAGCTATAAGCGGATTTGCAACCATTGGTCCAGGTTTGAACATGAGTACAACAGTGTCAAATGCAGTGTTTAACGGAACTGCAACAAACGCAGATACACTTGACTCATTAAACTCAACATCATTTATGAGATCAGATGCAGCCACAAGCAACGACACCAGTATAAGTGTTTTATCAGATACAGGTTTGTACGTCGGTGGCGACAGTGACGGTCATATCAGTGTAAGCGGGACAGATGTAAGAATTGACAACGACACCCAAGACGGTGATTTAATTTTCCGTGTCAATGATGGCGGTGTAGTAACTACTGCAATGACAATTGATGGTGCTACGTCAGTTGTAAATATCAATACAAGTGCAGTAGCAACTGGCAACGTAACAGGTGGAAATATAGTAACTGGAGGACAAGTCACTGCAACTGGTAATATTAGCGGTGCAAATGCTTCTTTTTCAACAGGAAGTGTCACATTAGGCAGTATTATAAATGCCAATGCAGATGGTGTAGGAAATATTGGAAGTAGTTCAGTTGGATTTAACACAGTACATGCTAAAGCAACATCAGCTCAATACGCTGATATGGCCGAGCGTTTTCATGCAGATTCAGAATATGCTCCAGGAACAATTGTTGAACTAGGCGGAGCAAACGAAATTACACTTTGTGTAGAAGAACTAAGCGATAAAGTATTTGGTGTTGTATCAACACAACCAGCATACTTGATGAACGGTAATGCAGGATCAAATGCTACACATCCACCAATAGCGATGAGCGGTAGAGTACCTGTAAATGTAATGGGACTTGTAACAAAAGGTGACAGACTAGTTAGTGCAGGTAATGGATTAGCAAGATCAGCAACTTTAGAAGAATCATCTGCTTTTAATGTTATTGGCCGTGCATTAGAGAACAAAACAAACACAGAAATTGGGTCGGTTGAAGCAATTGTGAAAATTGTTTAAATATATATTATAAAGGATAAAATAACAAATGACTTATAGCTCAGGAAATACCATCTTAGATGATGACTACAATGGTTTTAAAGATGACGTAAATGGAACCTATAGTACTGGTGCTACAACGCAAGGATATGGTCAAACTGCAATAAGTGCAGTAAGTGCTGGTTCTACTATTACTGCAACACAATGGAGCAGTTTGTTAACACCAATAAGTAATATGGCATCACACCAAGGAACATCAATTACAGCAATAACAAATCCAACTGCAGGTGATACAATCTCAGCATATGCCGCCTTATCATCCAATATTACCGCAGTAACAGGCGATAATAGATTTAATGCTGTCGCAAACGGATCTGATTCATCTGTAAGTTCAAGTACCACTTCTACATGGTCTTCAAGTGCAACATTAACAAAAACTTTTACGTTTGCTAGTGCTACCCAATTTAGATACTTTTTTAACGCAGGTGGAATGTTGCGTTTTAGTTGGAGCAGATCAGGCGGTTCATCAAATAGCCAGAATACATCATGGACAAACCTTTTGTCTGCTTCCGGAACAATTGCACTCACAGGCGATGCAAATTCAAAAACAATTAACAGTGTATCATACACTGGAACAACAAAAATTGGTGGCTCAGGTTCACCAAGTACACTGCGTACAGATCTTGGTGTACAAAACTTTACAACAAGCACAGTGCTTTTTGCACAAGCATCAACTGATTCTGGTTATACAGCCAACACTATTAGTTTTGCAGTATCAATCAGTGGAGCAACACTTACTGCCGTAACCACACTAACAGATGGATCTGGTGGTTTTACTGACGCAGTAAACGGAACACTAACACAAGTATCAACCATACGTCCCCCAAGTAGCACTTATTTATCCGCTTCATGGGGAACAACTACGCAGAACTCACCAAGTTGGGTAGTTTCATAATAGCAATATAAAAAATTATACAAACCCTAGTTTTTATTAACTAGGGTTTTTTTATGACTAAGTATTCACATGGATACAAATAAACTTTCTGATAATATAAAAACAAGATTTGATCACAGACAGGCAAGACGTGTACTGCGTGAGACTTACCAAGCCAAAATGCTTTTTACTTACAATGGTGGTATGTGGTGTGCTGGTCCTGAGCTGATAATGCTTTGCAAAGCCTGCGAAGGCACAGTAGTTCTTGAAGATCACTATCAAACACCTATTAGTGTGGACAGTGTTGAACTATTTGAGCTTGCTATGCAACGCTGGCAAGAGCAAATGAACGCTTGGCAAAATGAATACAACGGAATATCTCGAATCAGATGACAGTAGGTGCATTGCTTTTTGCGTTTGACAGTGAAATAAAGTATACCAAACTCGCCGTTGAATGTGCCAAAAGAATAAAACAGTATCTTGGTCTTCCGTCTACATTGATCACTGATAGAAAACTTGATACTGATATATTTGATCAACAGATAATAGTAGCAAAACCTGAAAACACCAACAAGCGTTTTTGGCACGATACAGAGCGAACGACTACATGGTATAACTTTGGAAGACACAACGCCATTGATGTCACACCATATGACAGAACTCTGCTACTTGATATAGATTATATAGTTAACAGCAACACACTTTTGTCAGCGATAAATTGTTCACAACCATTCCTGTGCCATCAGACTATACAAAATATTGCTCGACCAACTAGCAAGATTATGACATTTGGAAGCAAGAACACACAAATGTGGTGGGCTACTGTAGTTATATTTGATCGCAGTCAGTTCAGTGTTGATGTGTTTGACTGCTGGAAAATGATTGAACAAAACTATCAACACTATGCAAATCTTTTTGGCTTTGACTACGGAACCTTTAGAAATGATTTTGCTTTGAGCATAGCACTGTTAATTGCGAACGGTAATATCATGCCAAGTCAATGTGCTATTCCGTGGCCATTGTTTAATGCTGATAGTGATATTCCGGTTTTGTACAAAGATAGCACCTGGTGGATAGAATATAAAGTACATGAACGAGGCAAACTGAGACCGAAAAAGATTTGTGTACACACACAAGATATACATGTTATTGGAAAAAGTTACTTGGAAAAAATATATGCACTATGAAGCTGAAAGAGGATATTTGATAGTTGCTGGGACCAGCAAGTCTGCAGACTATTTGGCATGTGCGGAAACACTAGCACGTAGTCTACGTTACTGGCATTCTGAAGTAAAAATTTGTTTGATCACAGATGCAGAATACAATAACGATCTTTTTGATTTTATCAAACCTTTCCCTCGTGGAAATACAGGTGGATGGACCACAGACTGGCAAGTGTTCTTGGCGTCGCCTTTTCATGAAACTGTAAAACTAGAAGCTGATATGATAGTAAGTGGACCAGTTGAACATTGGTGGACACTTTACAGAAACAAACCAGTTTGGATATCAACTGGTTGTAAAAACTTTCACGGCAGTGAGTCACTGAATAGAACCTATAGAAAAATATTTGATAAAAACAATCTCCCCGATGTATACAATGCTATTACCTATTGGAGGATGAGCTTAGAAGCACAAACGTTTTTTCAAAAAGTAAAATACCTGTTTGAAAATTGGGAACAAGAAAAAACATTACTGCAAGGTGCACAGGATGAAATTGCAAACACTGATTTAATCTATGCATTATCTGATGATAACTTTACAACTCCAAATGGTCCGCAAATAGTACACATGAAACCTAGCATACTAGGAACCCAAAATGAAGACTGGAGCAAAGAACTTGTATGGGAAATAGTCAATGGTGTACTACGTATAAATGGACACAGTCAAAGTGGTTTTGTACATTACAATCAAAAACATCTTGCAAAATCATTTGGAGAATGCTATGGATAATACAGACTTTGCAAAACTTTTTAACCAAATAGTTAAGAAAGTCAAAATAAAGGTTGACTATGAGTATAGACTATACTATAATAAAGTTAACGGTAAACCTATTAGGTATACAACTGATACAGTAGATCAAGGTGATTATCTTGTAATCTCTAAGCAACAGTACGCAGAAGGGCGTTATGATATACTAGTAATTGATGAAAAAATACGTACTTTAAATTCATTTGATCAATGGACAAAACTTGTGCCTGCGAAACATGGAATATCTACCAGAGCGGATAATGTAATGATCGTAGACGATAATGGTGCTGCCAAATGGAAGCTCAAGACTTACTACCTAGATTAGGTAGAAGGAGATAAATTATGAGAAAAATGTTATCAATATTGTTTTTGATACTTTTTATTAGCACCGCAAGTGCAGATAAGACTGTGCCTTTGCCTAAACCACGTCCAGCGACACAACTTCTTCTTAATATTACTGTTCCATGCAGAGAAGATGGTGTTAATTATATAAGCGAAATTGTAAACTACTACAAAGAAGAGGAATTTGCAAGTGGAAATTTTAGTTTTAAACCAATCAATTTAGATGATTTTCAAGAAGCTGACTTTCTTATGTATGTTTCTAAAGATAGAAAAACATTTAGTATCTTTTCTTTTCAGGACTTTGGTGATAGACAGGTAGCATGTGTGATAATAGGTGGCAACAACTTAGAACCATTTGATGGGAAATATAGAAAATGACAAAAACTGTTGATGTAGCCGACCTTGATTGTATATATCTAAGCTATGATGAACCTCAAAAGGAAGAGTTCTGGATTAAGATACGCAACATGGTACCGTGGGCAAAACGTGTTGATGGTGTTAAAGGTTCTGATGCAGCACACAAAGCGGCTGCAGAAGCCAGTGATACAGAACGTTTTATCTTGATTGATGGCGACAACTTGCCTGATGAGAGTTTCTTCAATGAAACAATAGAGTACAAAGACGATCAGTATGAACAGGCAGTGTACAGATGGCGTGCCCGTAACGATATCAATGGATTGATGTATGGCAATGGCGGTATCAGCTCATGGACTAAAACATTTGTACGTAACATGCGTACACACGAAGCCTCAGAAGGTGCAGATGACACTGACGTGGAATTTTGCTTTGATGAACTGTATTGGCCAATGTACAACTGTTATAGTACAACATACCCGGGAGGCAGTGAGAAACATGCTTTCCGTGCAGGATTTAGAGAAGGTGTAAAGATGTGCCTTGATAGAGGCACAAAGCCGAGTGCTAGCGAATTCAAAGAACGTGTTCATAACAGAAACTTAGACCATTTAACAATATGGCACAACGTAGGCGCAGATACAGAACATGGGTTGTGGGCAATTGCAGGGTCAAGGTTAGGCACATGGAAAACCATGCTCAGTGATTGGGATTACAAACAGGTACAAGACTTTTCTATACTTGAAGATATGTGGAACGATGTAAAGCACCTTACTCCAGGCGAACTTGTATCACTAAAAATGGAAGATCTAGCAAGACAATTAGGATTGCCAATGAACATTTACACTCCGGTACAGAGTAAATTTTTCAAACATCACTATCGTAGTAATTGGCACAATCAAACAATTATGACACGTGAAATTGATGTTATTAGGAGTCAAGAAGGATGGTAAAAACTGTTATTTCTTTTTACCCTGGAGCAGGTGGAAGTAGGTATTCACAAAAAATCCTTGGAAAAAATTGGAATGAACCTGATCGAGTATATGATGACTTTATCCAACAAAAATATAACCACAAGTATTTGCAAGAAATTAATACTGATGAAGATCTAGTATTAACACACAATGTTAATTCAATTTATATAAAAAATTGTTTTCCTGATCATAAATTAATTCAAATAGTTTACGGATTACAACCCTGTTTGAGAAGAGAATGGAAACTAATTGGAATAGAAAGATATATAGACAGGACACCACCTCCGCCTAGACTGGAGCACTATAATGCCTACAAAGATCCTTCCTGGCCTAATTTAGATTCAGAATCTGAGATAGAACAGTTGCCTCTGGATATACGCATCGAGTTAGATAAAGATTATGCAAAGTCCTATCAATCGCAAGATTATAAAAGAGACTCTTGCATTAGCACAATTAAATGGCATAAAGATTATTATAAAAAATCACCTCTTGATATTAGTCGTGCTGATTTAGTAGTTGATTTAACACACGCAAAAGATGCTTTTTCTCAATTTATGAAATTAGAAATAGACAAATATCAGAGTGCATTATTTGATTCTGAATGGAAGAAAATATGAAACAAAACAAAGGTGACGAAGTTGGCAACGATTTTAAATCAAAATTCCTTAATGATGCTGAAATAGCACAACAAAAACTAGATACAGTTTCTCCTAGTATGTGCTTGGCTAAATGGAAGCAACTAAGTTTGCATTTAACAACAGGTATGAATAATAGTTGTTACCATCCACCATTGCACAGAGCAGATGCAGAAGCAATCAAACTTAATCCCAGTGCATTACACAATACAGAACACAAAAAACGCCAACGTAAACTGATGCTTGAAGGCAAGCGTCCTAAAGAGTGTGATTACTGTTGGGCAATGGAAGACAACAACAAACTTAGCGACAGACATTATCGTTCAGGCGAGCCGTGGGCAATGAAAGATTTTGAAACTATTAAGAATGCACCATGGGATCAAGATATTACGCCTAGTTATGTTGAAGTAGACTTTAACAGTGCTTGTAATCTAAGTTGTAGTTACTGTTCACCACAGTACAGTTCAACTTGGATGGCTGAAACAGAAAAACATGGTGCATGGCCAACATCAAATCCACACAACGATCCAACACACTTTCAAGGTGAAAGACGTCCGATACCAGCAAGAGAACACAATCCTTATGTGGAAGCATTTTGGAAATGGTGGCCTGATTTATATCCAGAGCTAGAACATTTTAGAATGACCGGTGGCGAGCCAATGATGGATAAAAACACATACCGTGTATTTGATCATGTTTTACAAAATCCATCAAGTAAATTACATCTAAGTACAACAAGCAATTTTAGTGTTGAAGAAAAACTTTGGCAACGCTACAAAGGTTATGTTACTATGCTATGTGAAGTTCCTAATCGTGTGGAACACTTTATGCAGTATGTGAGCCTGGATGGAATGTTTGAACCAGCAGAATACATGCGACACGGGTTGGACTTTGAACTGCTGTGGGATAGAGTAAATCAATTTTTAAACGACATACCAGAACGTAATAGCATAACATTTATTATCACAATGAATAACCTTAGTCTAACAACACTACAAAAACTTTTTACTGCAATACTAGGGCTACGTCAAATTTACAGTAAAACCTATCAACGGGTTTGGTTTGATACACCTGTACTGCGTACACCTACTTGGCAGAGTTTACAAATACTTCCTGAAAGTTATGTACACGAACTAGAAATAATTAAAAGTTATATGAAAGGCAATTTGGAAATTGAAGAAAAACGTTTCAAAGGATTTAAAGATTACGAAGTTGCAAGACTGGACAGAGACATTGCTTGGATGCGTGACGGACAAAAACTAGATCCTGAATATATTAAACGTAACAAAGCAGACTTTTACAGGTTCTTCAATGAACATGACCAACGCAGAGGTACCAACTTTCTAAAAACTTTTCCTGAAATGGAAACTTGGTGGAACGAGTGTAAATATCTTGCTAACAACTCTTGAGCTATACATACTTATATGCCAAAACAACAAAATGAAACTGATTTAGAATATAAACAACGTGTGCTTGATCCATTAAGTTCGAGCATGTGCGGAGCAAAATGGTACAACGCAACTATTTGGTTAGGGTCGGGTATGACCACAAGTTGTCATCATCCACTTCCTCACAAAGTAAGTGTCGAAGATGTGATTATGAATCCAAAAGCCTTACACAACACACCTAGGAAAAAAGCAGAACGACAAATGATGCAAGAAGGGAAGCGTCCTGCTGGTTGCGAATACTGCTGGAAGATTGAAGATGTTAAAAGAGACAACATCAGCGATAGAGTATACAAAAGTGTAATATACACAGACGATGAATTAAAACAAGCACATTCTATATCACCAGAACAAGATGTAAACTTAAAAACACTTGAAATAGCATTTGATAGAACCTGCCAGTTTGCATGCAGTTATTGTAATCCTGCATTTAGTACAACATGGGTAAAAGATATAAAAAATAACGGTGCATATGAAAATTTAATCAGTGACGGACGTAATCATTTTACTCACGAACACGAAAATTCGCAATTGTACAAATATACAGAAACAAACCCATATATTGAAGCATTTTTTAAATGGTGGGAAACTGATTTATATAAAACACTAGATGAATTACGTATCACTGGTGGTGAACCAATGATGAGCGGACACTTGTGGAAACTTTTG
>Ga0222719_10006310_pt1 | contig 10122 bp, 10 predicted proteins | sample C33_34DmetaG_FD_165039 | JGI IMG/M metagenome (GOLD analysis project Ga0222719, IMG submission 165039) | Estuarine water microbial communities from San Francisco Bay, California, United States - C33_34D | ecosystem: Environmental > Aquatic > Marine > Unclassified | place: USA: California...
TATGAATACAAACGCGAATAAACGAAATGCACGTTCTAATGATGCAAGCGAAGTGATTTTATATAGTATTGGTATCGGAGTGCCTTTACTTACAGGAGGGCTTAGTTTTCTCCTATTTCGGGCGTATGGACGTTCAAAGTCAGGTACGTAATTAGAGTGATCTGAATGGGGCGGATGCACAGTCGCCAAACGTAAACACACTAAGGTTGCAATGTAACTATGTCATTTCCAAAGCCTAACGCGGATCGAATGGTCGTTCGTAAAGTACCGCATTCATCGATCGAACAGACAGTGAACAACATGAGAATTCTAGCATGGGAAGGTCAGACTTCCCCGCTTGTCCGTAAGTTCGCAATTGAAACTCTCCGCCGCGTAAAACCTAAAGATACGATCTCCGAAGTTGGAGCATTATTTCATGCATGTTGTCGTGAAATTCACTATCTGGCAGACCCCATTGGCGCTGAGTTCCTTCAACACCCTGAAGTAACAGTTAACACTGCTGCGGGAGACTGTGACGATATGTCAATATTACTCGCGAGTACACTGTTGATGTCTGAAATGCTTAGTGTAGGCGTACCGTGCCGCTATAAACTTGTGGGATTTCGGGGTCAGCCTTTTAGCCATGTATTTCTTGAGGCGAATGTCGATGGAAAATGGATTGTGCTTGATCCCGTTGCAGGGTCTGCGACTTCTCAAATGCTGAGAGATGTGACTTGTCAAAAAGTTTTCGAAGTGTAAAAGGTTCTGAAGATGTCGCTTACAGTTCTTCTTGGTAAAACTATACCTGAAATAAAAGAGATAGATCCTGCTGTCGGATTCGAACTATTTGCGGATAAAACTCAGCAGAACAATCACTCCATAGAAAAGCCTCCTAAATATCAAATTGCGGTACCTGCGTCGATTGGTATATTATTAGGCATATCTATAGCCTATTTTTCTAGAAATGGAGGTTCGCAATGAGCTGCGGATGTGGATGTAATTCTTGTGGCGATACGCCAAAGGTAAGTGGGACTGAGGTCACCATTCTAAGTGGTACAAAAGCTGCGCGTAAAAACGGAGACGGAATCTCAAGTAAAAGTGTATGGTGGGTCGCTGGCGGTGCAGCAGCAGTAGCCGCAGTTGCATTTTTCGCGACTAGAAAGTGAGTGAAATATGTCACATCTAAACCGAGGACTTTTTGATCCAAGACAAAAAATGGTGCATTGGCCTGAGCCTAACGACGACCCTAATATTCCATATGTGTGGGGTCTTAGCGGATATTCACGTAGAAATCTTGGAGATACGCCTGAAGTTGAAGTTAAGTCAGGTCCTGTACCTCAGAATGCCCCTACAAATAACAACGAAAGTTTGAAAATACTAGGCGGGATGTCTTTAACTCTTGGGGCTCTAGGTCTATACAAAGGCTATGTAGAGTCTGATAGTAAACCTGCAAGTGAACGAATACTTAACACTCTTGCGAGCGGCGTAATTTATGCAACAATCATAGGTGCCGTCGCAGAAACGTTAAAGGAGCGGTAGAATGTTTAATACAAACAGAGGAATATTTCCCGCATACTCTGGTCTAGGGGATATCCAAGTCGAACTTCCTGCACCTCCTTCAAGGTCTAGTATTGCTAGAGATGTAAAGGATCTTTGGGATATCCACACTAGTAATCCACATGTGACAGCAGCTTCCGATCCTGGTATCTCTGTACCTTATCCTGACGATAATGGATTTGACCCAAGAGGTCTTTCAGAAGGATCGAATGTAAACACTCTCGTTAACCGAGCGGCATCTCCGCTCACAGCAGAGTCTAAAGATAGTCTACTATCGAAACTAAATGACCTCTATACTGAGAGACTCGTTTCAAATCTACAGATGTCAAACATGGCACCTTCTACCATCAAAGAGATGATGCAAAACGAGTGCGCAGGTTCGTTGCTGATCTACAATGGGAATGATAGGGATAGTCTTATTAAAGCCTATACTCTAGTCAAAAGCCTTGAGTATCTAGTTGAAAACTTTGTTCGGAACTCTACATTCTCAGAAGACGCAAAAGCTGAGATGCTGACATTTGTGAGCCCATGCCCTTCTGTCAGAGACGCAATGATTTTACCTGAACACATTATTCGACAAAGACTTTTCGGGTCCACAGAATCGAGAGATCATATCGCACATGCACTTGAAATATTCGATCTGTCCGAAGATGGGTATACAGGTGTTAGAAATAATCCTCTTGATGAGGAGTTCAAAGACTATTTAGAAAAGATAGACTTTTCCGAACTTGAACTTGATCGCGCTCTGCAAAAAGACATGGTGTCAGGCGACTCGCATGCTGCAATGTACAATGCATTAAATCAGGTTCTACCCCAGATCAAGTCTGTAGATCTAAAAAACACTCTCATTGATACTGTTATGTCTGTGCGCCGTAAAGCAGAGTCTCAGTCCAAAAAGACTGCACGATCTCTCGCGCTATTAATGACAAAACTTAAGAGAGACCTCGAAAATATTGGAGTAGATCCCAGATCTGTAGATACGCTAATTGCGAAAGAAGCCGAACTCAGAGAAGAATCGCAATCTCCAATATCTACTCCCGAAAGTTCTGAATCAGTAATGCGCGGACAACACGAAAGTAGGTCTCCGCAAGAAATTGTCAGGGTTCAGAACATGGTAAGCGGAGTTATCTCGCATCTCAAAAGATCTTTGAAAAAAGCAAGTACAATGCCTGAGCAGGCTAGACTCTGTTGTGTGGTCGAAGTATACACGCTAATGTGCATACAGGATTGCTGCTCTGCAATGATGTTGGGTGCAGACACTGAAGCCTGTGCGGAGAACTTAAAACAAGCGATCGAGTCCGAACTTTCCACGAGTGGTGTTCCTCAAATAAAGCCATTTAAGTACTTAGTCTCAAAGGCCCATAAAGATTTGCAATCAGCACGTAAATTAAGAACAATGGAATCCTTAAATCGCGCTAAGTCAGACTCTCTGATTTCCGACACGAAACTCGAAACCCTTAAGCATATTATAGGATAAAGCTATGATGCATTACAAGCCTTTATTTGGAAACCCTTCTAAACTCCATGGCGGAATCACCAGCGCCGATGCAGATACTCTACCTAGAGATACTGACGAAGAAACGGGAATGATCGTATCTACGGCAGAATCAGAGGTCAATTCTGACAATTCTGACGGCTTAGATATTGAAGAACTTGAAGCGATTGGTGATGAGCCAACTGCGGCACCCGCAATCTTCTCTGACAACGGGAATGAGGCTGTCTGGGATGAGATGATACTTGCCGTATACAATGAGGGTGATGGTCCTACATTCGCAGTATTCGACGTCTCAGCATTTGAGACGCTTCCAGTTTCTTCCCAGGACGCAGTATTAAATTCAGCAATCGCATGGTTCGAAGAAATTGACGAACTCGAAAAAGGACGCCTTTTTGCAGAGTTGCTCGTCATGTTAGAAGATGCCGAAGCTGAGTGGACTGGGATCGTGACTGGTGAGATTGACCCTGACGTAGACGGTCCTACACAAGAGCAGGCTGATATAGAAGTAGATGCCGACGTACTCGCAGCCCTTAACGTTGTATTCCCAATGCGTGATCTCTTCCTTCACGACATGAATATCGTTCTCGCTGAGTCTGTAAGACAAACAAATGCTTCAATTGGTCGTGACATGACTCAGCAAGAGATTGCATCTGCAGTTGAGACATTCTGCAACATTGCATTCCCTGAGTATCAACCTCAAGAACTCGCAATGATTGTCTTCCTCACAGCAAATGAAGACCAATCAGCTTTGGAAACCGAAGAGATGGAAATCATCTCTGACGACACCCGACCTGATGCGCTTTGCTCTGAGCGTAACACTGCAATTATCCTAGCTGCGTTCGGCGAAGCCGCTGCTGCTAAGTTTACGGATTTCTGCAAGCTCTCTCCTAATGACAGACTCGTGTTCTGGGAGGATACTGCAGGGCGTAACCTTATGACACTTCTAGGCGTATCTAATGACGCGTTTGAAAGCTATGTTCTTGATTCTTTTGACAGCGCAACTGCAGAGGATCTCGCGGTTAAAGGTTCTCAAAAACTTAAAGATCTTGTCGGAAGTTCGATTGGTGATAAAAAAGCACCTGCAACAACGTCTGCAGAAAGTCCTAATATGTGGCTCACAGGTGCGATTATTGCAGGTGGCGCTGTTGGTCTCACAATGCTTTATCGAAAGATACACAATCCGTAATTAAGAAAAGAGGTCGTATGAAGCTACCTGAGCGTGACGATTGGGTCCGAATGGGCTACGCCGCCTTAGGTGGCGGAGGAGCGATCATTTGGAATAAATATCTACCCCTCAGCGCTGGCGGTGGTGGATATTTACCTCCTGCAGCACTTTCATTGATTGTTTTAGCAAGCGAAAAGTCTGGGGACATCGAAAAAGATATAGCTGCTGGAATTCTTGGGTATACACTCTCTGCGCAAGCAATTTCATTTGTTCCGAAAGAACCGCAGATTTTAGAACTTCAGGAAGAAGTCGAAAATCCAGCTGTACATATGTCACCACTGGACACAGAAGCTGCAAAACTCCAAAAAATAAGAGCTGTAACAAGTACCATAGGCGCACTTGCAGATATCGTTGGGAAGTTTAAGGGGAATGGATGATGGAAGACACAAATGTAGATTTTATATACTCACTGCAGATTTTTCCGAATCGAGAGTCTGTAGATCAACTTAGATTCATAGACGCTAGAGCTCTAGCGGCAAATATGGACCAGGCAGCTAACATTTTAGAGAATATTCGACCTTCCGATACGAAGTTAGATCTTTCTAAACCACTCGGCCCCTACGACACGATGTGGTTCTTTGTAGCTGCAGAGTTGATAGTCGCGCTTATCAATCTTGGTAGAGAAACGGGACTTTCATCTGCGAATATTGAAGCGCTAAAAAGCGCAATACCTGAGAGCACCGCATGGTCTAATCTTATTGTAGACCTCTCTGGTAAGTCTAACGGAACTGTTCAAATCGGGGAGTTGAACAATAGACTGAAGAGCATTTCCCGCCAAGTAGCTACGAACAGTAAAGCACAGTCTGTTACCGCACGCGACTTCAAGAATGATATTCTACTTCGTTATCCTAGCCACAGTGCACAAGCTAACTATCCATTTATGTACGAAAGGTTCGTAAAAGATGGGTCTAAACTTCACAGCTTTGTGCGACTTAGCGACCCTGATAAGGATGTGAGGATAGTATTCTTAACCACAGAAGGTAGCCATCCTCTAATTGGATTCTCTGAAGCGATTGTAGGCAGCTTTGAAGATTCTACAAGCTACGAAATATCTGCGACAGAGCACATCATGGGAATCGCGAACTCTAAGATAACGTTTTCTGAGTCCATTCTCGACCCCAATAAGAAGCAACTCGATCAACTTATTAAGGTCTCTGAAGAAGCTGTCAGTTCGATGGTCGCTCAGGGAGATCTCGGAGAAGCCTCTGCAGTAGAGCTAAAAGCAATCTTACAAACATCTGCTCAAGCGCTAGTTGACGATCCATCTAGTAAGTACTTCGGCAAAGGCTACTCCGCTCAAGATGTCATTGAGATGGGAAAGCAGGGCATTCTGAAGTCGGAGGGTATCAATATCCTTAGCAAAGAAGTAGCAGAAGCCCTTCAATCCTCTTTGAATATGATAAGGTCTTTAGACTTCGCTATAGGGGTACAAAAAGACGATGTGATAGGCCCTGATGAGCTCGAAGCGGCGATTGAAGAACTTCAATATGCCCTTGAGGAAGAGATACGTAACTATCAGAGCCTTAAGGGCTATGCAGACGTGCTCTTCACAATAAATGCACCTGAGGTAAGTTCTGACGGCGTTATAGCATCTCGCGAAAACCCTGCTGTTACTATCGCACAAGTAGGGATCACCGCACTCGCGATAGTTACTGCAGTCGTCGCAATCAGAGAGATACTTACTGTACAAAAGCTAAACAGCGAACTGTTCTGCTTAAAACTGGAGAAGACTTCTAAACTCGCAGTCGATAGCGTCCTAAACTTCGTTGTAGATACTCTAGGTGCCGAAACAGAAGCAGAGTTAGATCAGATCGTGGAGGTAATACTCGACTCTGAGACTACGAATATCGAAGAAATGAAGTCGAACAATTGCGCAAGAGGGTATATTCAAGGTCTAAACTGTCTAGAGACATTTCGAAAAAGCTACCCAGAAGACGGCACTTTCGCGGATAAAAAATCCGCAGTTAACGTCTTCGCAGTTTGTTTAGGGCAAGAATCTAAACTTCTAACGGCAGTCATCAAGCAGACAGACACCAGAGTAAAGGACTTAAAGAAACAGAGCTTGACAGAGGCAGTCTCTGAGTTCTTTGCAAAAATCCCAAGGACTGCAACGACCGTATTAACATATGCGGCATACACAGCACTTGGATTAGGTGTTATCTGGGGTGCAGGGAAAGTCTACAAGGCTCTCAAGTCTGACGAGGGTTGATTCTATACATCTAAGACCCAAGTGTCTAGATCGTCAATCCCTTTTCTAACTCTAGAGGCATGCCTATCTATAAATCGCCAGTCTATAAACTCGCAGATATTCTCAAGCCACGCCTTTCGATTTCCATGCTGATCTAAGAAGTAAGCATGCTCCCACACATCAATGCAAAATATTGGCGTATGTCCTCGCATATAGGGAGTATCGTGATTTCTAGTAGAGTAGATTCGGAATACTCCTTGCGGTGTCAAAACACCCCACACCCAACCTGAACCAAATCTACTCAGACCCTCTCTAATAATCTCAGACTTCAAACCTGCAGTATCTCTAGATAAAGAGTTTACTCGGCTCATAGGGCTAGGATCTGGGGTAATACACTTCCAAAAAAGTGTATGCGTAACATTCCCACCCATCAAATCACGATATTGTTTTCGCCGAATATCACTATCGAAATATGAGTCCAGGTTTTTTAGAACGTAAGATGGTTTCTGTGCTAATTCATACTCAAAGAATTTATTGTTTAGCTTATCTACATAGCCTTTATGTAACTTAGCTACATGGACAAACATAGTCTCTGTCGAAATATAAGGCTCAAAAGAATCGAAGTTCCACGTAGGTAAATCTTGGCTGAGCATTGAGTTGTCCTATCCCTATTAAGATTGTGAACTTTCCGTCCTGAAAAGTGCCTTAGATTTCCATCAGGAATTCTGACATGTCACTATCAAAATCGGGATCCATCTCGTCATACATCTCTACAATATACGGGGCTATAAGCGAAAGTAACCCGTCTGCCGAAATCGAATCTTCACACGACACATGTATCGAAGAGTCTATTCTCTTTACAGAATTAGTCTTAAATCCGCCCATGACGGTCACTGAGAAGTCAGCTGTAGCGTCCTCATTCTGGACATAGTTTTGTAAACGTTGTGCAATTTGTTTAGCGACAGGTACCAAGGGTCCATTCACGCGAACTTTCACATTAACTGTGTAATGGTCTTGAGTGATTAAAACATTGGTTGATGCCTTCTTGCCCTTTTTAGCAATTCCCAAAGCATTGTTTATTGCGCCATAAACCTTTTTAGACTTACCTGTATGCGTTTTACCCGCATCAAGTTGACTCTGGATGATCTCTCTAAGAGCCTCAAGTTCTGACTTTACAGAGTCTAACTTCGCCCCGTCTAACAGTTTTGTTTGTACAGCTGCATATCTTGTATAATACGCTTTGTCTAGTGTAACTTTCGAACGTGCCATTTTTCAATCCTAATCAAAGTCTATTTGTGCTGTCAGGAGTATACCTGCATTCTACCATTAAAGCGATTTTTCGTATGTAGTCAAAGCCTTTGTTATGTTGGACTTAGAGCATTTCTCTGAGGGTGAAAGTGTAGATACTTCCTGCCGAATCCGCTGTATGTTTCTACGAACTATGCGCTTGGTGTCGTCAGCCATTGGCGAAAGATTCGTTATCTGAGCGCAGATGTCAATAGGCTTCAAGAACCTCAAAACATTTCTCTTACGGATAGGATCTGAAGAGTCAACCATAGTCCTAGCGTACTGTATAAGTGACTTTCTCACCTTTCTAGAAGCTACGGACTCCTTAGTTGATTTAAACTTATCTGCCAGTTTTTTAACATCCGCAGAACACCCTCTTGGGTACTTCAATACTGCTAAGATACAAAGACATATATAGTCGTCACCCCAAGGCTGACCTTCAGACTCTATTGTAGAATCCATGATGATTTGGTCTGCATAAGACGGTTTCAAGAACCTAGCAATGTCTAAGTTTGCAGGCTTCGCATCTTCACCTGCCTCCCATTTGATTTTTGGAATACTGTAGATATCTGTAGACCCTCCAGACTTCGCTCCTGTTACTTTTTTCGGAGGGGTGTATAGATCCACAGGACGTAGCCCCATACCCAATAGAGCCATATAAGTAGAACCCACCTCGTCTACAGTAGAATATGTGATAAATAATGGACTCTTGGAGACCTCCCGATTGAGCTTGTTCTCGAGGGTTAGTTGAAGAACAATGCCTGCGAGCAAAGAGGATACTCCTTTAACTGACCCGTCACTCGCTACCCTTGAAAGATCTGTCTCTCGTTTCGAATCTTTAGAATTGCCTGTAGGCGTATTTGCAGTAGCTACCGCTACAAGTTTACCGTCCACCTCTGCACCTATTGTAAGAAGCAAGCCTCTTCGGTTGATTCCTGAAGCGCCTAAGAGACTATGATGTGTCTTTACAAACTGATCAGCCTCATTCGAGGTCACATGTACCACTCTAACGCCCTCTTCAGGGAAGTATTTCGGGAACACAATGCTCCTATAGAGTTTTGCGATTTCTCTACGCAGATATTCGTCGCGCTGTACTCTAGTATCATAACGAGAAAGAGCTTCACGAATGAAGTACATAACTCGATTTGTTAAATACTCGAAGTCTATATCTTCAAGCGCAATACTAATGTCATAAGGCAGATACCTACTCAACCCGATCTCCGCAGCTAATCGCTGCCTACGTAGAGAGGCTTCTCTATACGTCTCACCAATGTACTGATCTAAAGTCCATTTACCAATCTCCATACCCATACAACTCTCGTAAATCGTTCGAAGAACATCTACATCAATCTCGTAATCTCTTTTGTTTTCGGAAATTGCAAGTAAGTCATCCCGCACCAAGTAGAAGTCCCGCTCTGCTCCAGGGTTCGATCGTAATCCGTAAGTAGGTATACGCATCAAACCAAGTAGATCTTCACCATCCAAGTCTTTATCTTCGGGGTCCAAATCAACTTCCTGATGCACTATGATCTCTGCTAAAAGATCGCACATTTCTCTATAAACTTGGTTTATGTCTGACTGGTCGAATGTCTCCCGTACATGAACTCTTATCTTGTTTGTACGTCCCTCTTCAAATCTCACAGATGTAAAATCCCCATACACAATATCAAGCTCTACATCTGAAGCGAGTGCGTACAGTGAGTAGAGAGTCTTGATACTATAGAAGACGGACTTTGCAAAGACTGTAAGACTTTCATTTAACGCGTATGTAACCATACGTTCTAAGTCTCTACACCGTCTAAACTGAGGAGCATCAAAGTTTCCAAACTCCATCTCGAAACTATACCCATACTCTGGAGCATCTGGGTCTGAAGGAGGGGCTTCAGAAGCATCTGGATCTGAAGGAGTTGCTGCCTCTGACTCTCTTACATCTAAAGATCTCTGGACACACGAGGGGAGTTGCTCCATATCTTTCAGTGATAAGTATGCGTCTTTAATTGTCATCCCCTGATCTTGGAAAAACTCAAACAGCATTTCAGGGTCAAACATCTCATAAAACGCTACAGACTCAGAATCTGCAATATTCAAAGCAGACTCTGCGATTTGTGCAACGTACTGATCGAGACCCGCGATCGGGTCTTCTACAACAGGGACATATCCCTGCTCTCCATAAACTGATGCAGCTTTCGATTGAAGCCGCGCAATGTTAGGCATCTGATAGCGAGACCTGTCTTTTCCAAAAAGGTTAACAGAATCTGCAGCTTCTACCAACCGATCGAGGTAAGAATGAAATATAGGGTTTGACGGATCATACCTGAATAACGACTCGATCATTGGCTTGAGGACAAAAAATATGTCTTTTTGCGTAGGATCAGTTTCAAAGTCGTCCAA
>Ga0222719_10006312_pt1 | contig 10121 bp, 7 predicted proteins | sample C33_34DmetaG_FD_165039 | JGI IMG/M metagenome (GOLD analysis project Ga0222719, IMG submission 165039) | Estuarine water microbial communities from San Francisco Bay, California, United States - C33_34D | ecosystem: Environmental > Aquatic > Marine > Unclassified | place: USA: California...
GGCGATAAAACCATCGCAAAATTAGCAAATGATGTAATTGAGATACCCGATGTGTCAGAATTCTTTACGCCTATTATTGCTGCCATCCCCCTACAACTCTTGTCCTATTATATCGCCATAATTAGAGGATGCAATGTTGACCAACCCAGAAACCTTGCTAAGTCCGTTACGGTGGAATAAGGATATTTTCTAAATCAGCCTCCTATTTTGGAAAGGGTGTTTTTGATCAAATTAAAAAACAAATAAACCAAAACAGATAAACAGATTCCTCCCCAACTAAAAAAGTAAATGAAAAATGGGGCCGAGAGGATTAGCAATACCCTCAGGATTAAATCTACCATTCCTGTTTTAAAAGACTTAAAAGAAAAAAGGTCAAAATCGGTATTCATCAATATGACGAACAAAACCGTCAATAAGATCAATCCTGGATTGGTAATCACCACTGGATTTAAAAAAGAGAAAGCAGGATGCTTCACCAACAAAGGTAAAGCTCCAAAAAACATGGCCATTGCAGGGGTAGGCAATCCTATGAAGTGACTTTTTTGAGCATTTGAAATATTAAAGCGGGACAATCTGAAAGCCGACCCCAAAGGGATCAAAAAACCAATGAAAACCCAAGGAATAAATTCCACAACGCTGTCTATAGGCCAAGAGATAAAAACATCTATGGGTTTGTTCCCCGCCATCACAAAAAGTTGCGACACTATGATTCCTGGAGCAACCCCACATGTTACCAAATCAGCCATAGAATCCAGCTGAACCCCCAATTCACTCTCTACGCCCAATACCCTTGCCAACAGTCCGTCCCATACATCAAAAAAAATCCCCAAAAGCAAAAAAATAAATGCCGTCTCAAATTGAAATATGTAAGCAAAATATATGGAAAAACAACCTGAGAGGAGGTTTAATGAAGTGAAAAAATGAGGTACTGACTTTTTAATCATTAGTTTTGTGAGATCAATTCAATCATTGACTGATTTGCAAATTAAGGTTAGATCGATAAAGAAAAAAAATAAGCAGACATTATTTACATGACTTTTTTAAAAAACCCACTGTCATTGTCAATTTTATCGGGCGTTTTACTCACTTTGTCTTGGCCTGTAGGAGGCTTATCAATGTTGGTGTTTGTAGGATTGGTTCCCTTGCTATTTTTGGAGGACAAGATCACCAACGATGGCTACGGATACAAGAAAGTCCGATTATTTTCCTATGCCTATTTGAGTTTTCTAATTTGGAATACAGGCACTACTTGGTGGATTGTAAATTCCTCCGTTTTTGGAATGGTTTTTGCCATAGTCTGCAACACACTTTTTTATACACTTTTGATCATGCTATTTCATTGGTCAAAGAAGAGACTTCCGCTACGCACGGCCTATATTTTCTTGATTACCCTTTGGATTGCTTTTGAAAAATTTCACTTAGGATGGGAGTTTTCGTGGCCCTGGTTGAATCTTGGAAATGTTTTTTCTGAAGACATCCATTGGATTCAATGGTATGAGTACACCGGATCATTTGGAGGAAGCCTCTGGGTTTTACTGGTTAATACAGGAATTTTTGAAGTGCTCAAAAAACATCAAATTAATTTTAAAAATACTCTGTGGTTAAAAAAGCTAAGCCCTTGGTTGGTATCCATCGCACTGCCCATTGCTATTTCACTTATCATATTTCAAAAAACACCAATCAATACCCCAAATACTGAGATATTACTGCTACAGCCCAATATTGACCCTTATTTAGAAAAATACGAGAGAGAAAACGACGACTACTTTAATTTAATGGCGCAAATGACTGCTGATCAAATCAGTGATCAAACCCGATATATTGTCACGCCGGAAACCTATTTTGGTGCAGGACTGGGAACCTCGCTTGATGAATTTAAAACCACGCCTTTATATCGCAGTATAGATTCCTTACTCGGGAAGCATAAAAAAATTCAATTGATATCGGGTATTCAATCCTATGTGGTTTACAGACAAACCATTGCCCCCACCCAGACTGCTAATTTTATCAGAGACGGTATTTGGGTTGATTTTTATAACTCTGCACTAAAAATGGAGTACGGAGAAAACCCTGAATTTTACCACAAATCCAAATTGGTGGTGGGTGTAGAGAACATGCCCTACAAAAGCTTTTTTAAACCCCTTCTCGGTGAGTTTTTAATCGATCTGGGCGGAACGGTAAGCAGTCGGGCGCGCCAAGAATACAGAAGCGTTTTTGAGCATCAAAAAATAAACATTAAAACTGGCCCAGTGATTTGTTATGAATCTATATACGGTGAGTTCGTAACAGAATATGTTAGAAAAGGAGCTGATTTTTTAGCCATCATCACCAATGATGCTTGGTGGGGGGATACTGCAGGGCACAAACAACTCCTGAGCTATGCCAGACTTCGAGCAATAGAAAACCGAAGAAGCATTGTCAGAAGTGCCAATACAGGAATTTCAGCCATCATAAATTCCAAGGGGGAGATCTCTCAAAGCCTACCCTACAATACAAAAGGAGTATTGAAAGGGAAGTTTGCTCCTGAAAAAAGAATCACTTTTTACACCCAATATGGAGACTTCATTGCACGGTGGTCTGGTTTTATTGCCGTTCTGTTTTTTCTTATTGCACTGAGTGGACGGCTAAAAACCCACAAGTCAAGTCGAACAAAAGAGAGAATAAATACTAAAAAAAAATAAAGCCCTAAATTAAAACCCATAATTGCCCAATCCACAATCAATACTCGAATAATAAGATCGATGATCAGTTTATTTATTACTATTTTTGAAGTTGTTTTTGGCCAAATTGGACAATGATTTAATGAATGGATTGATATGAGCAGCTTTAAACTATACACCAAAACGGGTGACGATGGGACCACAGGATTGCTTTCTGGAAAACGGGTCAGTAAACACGATATACGCATCAGTGCCTATGGCACCGTGGATGAACTCAATTCATGGATTGGGTTGATTAGACACTACGACATAGATCCTAAAATCAAAACCACATTGATCAAAATACAACAAGAATTGATGACCATGGCGTCTCAACTCGCCGATGATACTGATTTTGAAGTCTCTCGTTTAGCAAAAACCCTAGATCCTATTCAAGAGAAAGACATAACCTACTTGGAGGATCAAATTGATCTGATCAATGGGGAATTACCTGAGTTAAGAAATTTTGTTATTCCTGGAGGACATGTGGTCGTTTCCTACGCGCACTTGGCCCGTTGTACTTGCAGAAGAGCAGAGCGATACATCACCGAATTGAATGAAACCCAAAAGGTCCACAAAACCATCATTGCCTATGTAAACAGGCTTTCCGATTTCTTGTTTATTTTGGGAAGAAAACTTTCTAAAGATTTTGAGGTAGATGAAATAAAGTGGAGCGGTCAAAAAAAATAAACCAGTTTCTTGGATTATTCTTTTAAAAATCTATTTTTGCAAAAAATTGTTGATTATGTATTGGACGTTAGAACTTGCTTCGTATCTCAGTGATGCCCCTTGGCCCGCGACCAAAGATGAATTGATTGACTTTTCTATCCGAACGGGTGCCCCCTTAGAGGTGGTGGAAAACCTGCAATCCATGGAAGACGAAGGTGATGTTTATGAATCTATTGAAGAGATATGGCCTGATTTTCCTACAGAAGAGGATTATCTTTGGAATGAAGATGAATACTGATCTTTAAAAATCAAAATCTAAAAGTCTCATCTGAGGCTTTTTTTTTGTTTAATTTTATGGTCCTATTAAAAAAATCGAATGAGCCTTTTAAATTCTGTATTAAAAGTTTTTGTTGGAGATAAAACCAAAAAAGATTTATCTAAAATCTTGCCCATTGTTGACCAAATCAACAAACATTTTGTTTCCTACAAAGACATTAGTAACGACGAGTTAAGGGAAAAAACCCAGTCTTTTAAAAACATTCTCAGCGACCAACTCAAGGAAGTAAACAAGCAAATTGCAGCGCTGAAAAAAGAACTTGAGAATATTGAGGACATCGATCAGAAAGAAAATGTATATCAACAAATTGATGACCTAACAAAAGAAAGTGAAAAGATCATCGCAGTTGCGCTGAGTGAAATTTTACCAGAAGCTTTTGCTGTAGTTAAAGAAACGGCGAGAAGATTTGTTGAAAACACAAAACTGACCGTCAAAGCATCTGAATTTGACCGCATCCTATCTCAAAAAAGCAGCTATGTTCAATTGGAAGGAGACAATGCCCTGTGGTCCAATGCTTGGGATGCCGCTGGAAAGCCCATAGTATGGGATATGGTGCACTACGATGTTCAGCTAATTGGTGGGATTGTTTTACATCAAGGGAAAATCGCTGAAATGCATACTGGAGAGGGAAAAACACTAGTGGCAACCCTACCCGTCTATCTAAATGCCTTGACCGGAAAAGGGGTTCACCTGGTGACTGTAAACGATTACCTGGCCAAGCGTGACAGCGCTTGGATGGGACCTATTTTTGAATTCCATGGCTTAAGTGTTGACTGCATAGACTACCACAAACCCAATAGTCCCGAGCGAAGAAAGGCTTATTTGGCCGACATTACTTATGGCACCAACAATGAGTTTGGTTTTGATTACCTCAGGGATAATATGGCGCATGGCGCTGACGATTTGGTCCAGCCCAAACACCACTACGCTATTGTAGACGAAGTCGATTCCGTATTGATTGACGATGCCAGAACCCCCCTAATTATCTCTGGTCCTACCCCCGAAGGGGACCGCCACGAGTTTGATGTTCTAAAACCTAAAGTTTCTGGATTGGTCGCGCAGCAAAGGTCCTACCTCACCGGTGTACTGGCAGAAGCTAAAAAGAAAATCAGTGAAGGAGATACCAAAGAAGGAGGTTTCCTTCTCCTCAGAGTATTTAGGGGCCTTCCAAAAAATAAAAGCCTGATTAAATACCTGAGTCAAGAAGGTGTAAAGCAACTTCTACAAAAGACAGAAAATTTCTATATGCAAGACAACAACCGCGAAATGCCCAAAGTTGACGCGGCCTTATTGTTTACCATTGACGAAAAAACAAATCAGATTGAACTCACTGACAAAGGAATAGAATCCCTTTCAACGGAAAGCGAAGACAAAAATTTCTTTGTCCTCCCGGACATAGGTATTGAGATCGCAAAAATTGAAAACCAATCGTTAGAGCCCAAAGAGGAAGCCGAATTGAAGGAAAAACTCTTCAAAGATTTCAGTATCAAAGGAGAGCGCATTCATTCCATGAATCAACTCTTTAAAGCCTACACCCTTTTTGAAAAGGATGTGGAGTATGTGGTAATGGAAAATAAAGTGATGATTGTGGATGAGCAAACCGGAAGGATCATGGAGGGTAGAAGATATTCGGATGGTCTGCACCAAGCCATAGAGGCAAAAGAAAATGTAAAAATTGAAGCCGCTACCCAAACTTTCGCCACCATTACACTCCAAAACTATTTTAGGATGTACGAAAAACTGGCGGGGATGACCGGGACGGCAATTACTGAGGCTGGGGAATTTTGGGAGATTTATGAACTGGATGTGATTGAAATTCCCACCAACAGGCCCATTGCTAGAAAAGACAGAGACGACCTGATATACAAAACCAAGCGAGAAAAATACAATGCTGTAATCGAGGAGGTCACAGCACTTTCCAAAGCAGGCAGACCCGTATTGATCGGGACCACCTCAGTAGAAATATCAGAATTACTCAGTAAAATGCTGAACATTAGGAAAGTTCACCACAATGTTCTCAATGCCAAACTTCACAAAAAAGAAGCTGACATCGTAGCAGAGGCTGGAAACCCAGGTATCGTTACCATAGCGACTAATATGGCGGGAAGAGGGACAGACATTAAGTTGTCCGACGAGGTGAAAGCAGCTGGAGGGCTCGCCATTATTGGGACAGAACGGCACGATTCCAGAAGGGTTGACAGACAATTGCGTGGGCGATCTGGTAGACAGGGTGACCCTGGAAGTTCTCAGTTTTACGTTTCTCTTGAAGACAACCTTATGCGTTTGTTTGGATCCGATCGGGTTGCAAAAGTAATGGACAGAATGGGGCTTGAAGAAGGAGAAGTCATTCAACATTCTATGATGACTAAATCCATTGAACGGGCACAGAAAAAGGTGGAGGAAAATAATTTTGGAATTCGTAAACGCCTTTTAGAATACGACGATGTAATGAATGCCCAACGCGAGGTAATTTACAAAAGGAGAAAACATGCTTTGAGTGGGGAACGCATTAAACTCGACATTGCAAACATACTTTACGATACCTGCGAAGACATTGTCACAAACAACAAAGCCTCAAGTGATTTCAAAAACTTTGAGTTTGAAATCATCAGCAACTTCTCAATTACTGCCCCCATAGACGAGGAAGCTTTTAAAGAAATTTCTGAAAATGAAATCATCAACCAACTCTACGATGAGCTCACGGCCCACTATAATGAAAAAATTGCAGCCAATGCCGCAATGGCATTCCCAGTAATCAAAGACGTCTACGAGCGGCCAGGAAATACTTTTGAAAGAATTGTAGTGCCTTTCACGGATGGTGTAAAAACTTTGAAGGTAGTTACCAACCTTCAAAAAGCTTATGAATCTGAGGGAAAACATTTAGTGCAAGATTTTGAGAGAAATATCACCCTGGCACTGATAGACGAAGCTTGGAAAACACACCTCAGAAAGATGGACGAACTCAAGCAGTCGGTGCAGTTGGCTGTTCACGAACAAAAAGACCCCCTGCTCATCTATAAATTTGAAGCTTTTGAGCTCTTTAAAGCCATGATTAATAGCCTTAACAAAGAAGTTCTTTCTTTCCTTTTCAAGGGAAGCCTCCCCAGTCAAAGTGATGATCAGATTCAGGAAGCGAGAAAAAGGCCTACTGGCCCAAAAAACTACAGGACTTCAAAAGACGAAGTGCTCAATACAGATGAAATGGCCATGCGTAACCGAAATGTCGGAGCCAATGCAGGTGGAGGTGAAAGAAAAATGGTTGAAACTATTGTCAGAGAACGTCCAAAAATTGGACGGAACGAAAAAGTTGTGATCCGAAACGTAAGTACAGGGGAGACCAAAACCGTCAAATTCAAGCAAGCGGAACCTTTGATCAACAAAGGAGAGTGGGTAATCAACAATTAATTTTATAAATTAGTGTTCACAAGAATTAGGTGATGCAGGTATATGCTAATGTATTGTTGTGGGTGGTTCCCTTTTTTCTGATAATGATCATACTTGAAATTGCTTATGGTCATTTTACACGTAAACAAACCCATACTTTTATGGACACATTGTCCAGCCTCAGCTCTGGCATGACAAATATACTCAAGGACATTTTAGGGCTTGGAGTCATCATAGTCTCCTACCCTTTTTTAGTCGAAAACCTTTCTCTATTTAGCCTAGAAAATGAATTATGGTTATACGCCACAGCATTTATTTGCATTGATTTCGCCTCTTATTGGAGTCATCGTCTAAATCATAAAATCAATTTTTTTTGGAATCAACATGTAATTCATCACAGCAGTGAAGAGTTTAATTTAGCTTGTGCCCTACGACAAAGCATCTCCGACCTGCTGGGTTACACAGCATTATTCCTAATTCCAGCTGCGGTGATTGGGGTGCCACAAGAGGTGATTACTATTTTGGCACCCCTGCATTTATTTGGACAGTTTTGGTATCACACTCAGCATATTGGAAAATTAGGTATTTTGGAATACCTATTGGTCACCCCCTCCCAACACCGGGTTCACCACGCCATCAACCCCATTTATATTGACAAAAACTTGTCTGCTATTTTTTGTGTTTGGGACCGTTGGTTTGGCACCTTTCAGGAGGAACTCGATGACGAACCTCCTGTTTACGGTGTACTAAAACCCGTACAGACATGGAATCCATTGATTATCAACTTTCAACACTTATGGAGTTTGATGTGCGATGCTTGGCATACCCGTTCTTGGATCGAAAAACTTACCTTGTGGTGGAAGCCAACAGGTTACAGGCCCAAGGATGTAGCCGACAAGTACCCCAAAAAAATAATTGACCCCTCCCTACCCCAGGAAAAATATAATCCAGAAACCAGTTACTTGAAAAAAATATGGGCGTTAATTCAATGGTTATCCATCACCGTTATCCTGTTGTATTTCTTGGCCAATTTTGAATTGTTCTCTACCAGCCAATCGTTGCTTATCGGAACGATAGTTTTACTCAGCATTTTTGGATATACTGCCCTGATGGATGGTTATAACTGGTCTTATGATTTTGAAATGGGGAGAAATATAGTCGGACTGTTATTCTTTATTCTACCCAATCAAATTGATTTTTACTACTCCACCCTTCCTGGACTATTTTATTTTGGGGTATTTTATTTCAGCATGAATACAATTACACTGCAGTTTTTAGATCTGAATAAAGAGACCCGCTTTTTGAATGAAAAGTAACAAAAAGGTCTTTTTGCTGGGTCCAGCCCATCCCTTTCGTGGAGGCATTGCCGATACCCAAAATCAATTGGCTCAAAACCTAAAACTCTTAGGATACCAGGTGTTTGTTTATACATTTACAAAACAATACCCAAATTTTTTCTTTCCTGGTAAAACACAGTTCAGTGATGAACAGCCCCCCAATGCTATTAAAATTGAAAGAAAAATTCATAGCTATAAGCCCACCAACTGGAATAAAGTAGCGCAAACCATCAACGCTGAGAAGCCCGATACCGTAATTTTTAGGTATTGGAGTCCTGTATTAGCTCCGTGTTGGGCGGGGATTGCTCGCAACTTAGATAAAGAGATAAAAAAAATTGGACTGATTGACAATTGGAAGCCACACGAAAAAAAACCATGGGATAGTTTACTCACCAGAATATTCTACAAACAGATGAACGGGTTTGCCACCCTCTCCTCTGCAGTAGGGCTGCAAATTGAATCCACGCTGCCCAACAGCCCAGTTTGGAGAGGTTTTCATCCCATAGCTGATAACTTACCTCCTGCAATACCACAAGTGAAGGCAAGAAAAATATTAGGGTGGCCTGAAAATAAAAAAATTGTTCTCTTTTTTGGATTGGTCCGAAAATACAAGGGTTTAGATCTTTTGATAACAGCATTTTCAAAACCGCCTTTAAATAAATCAGATGTTGTTCTGGCCATTGTTGGAGAAGCCTATGAATCGGAGAAAAAGTATACGGAAATGATTGAAAGTTTGGCATTAAAGGATCGCGTGCTCCTAGATTTTAATTATGCTACTACCGAAAAGGCGAGACTTGTTTTTTCTGCTGCCGACCTGGTCGCCCAAACCTACAGAAATGCGACCCAAAGCGGTGTAACCCCATTGGCCTATCATTTTCAGGTGCCACTTTTGGTCTCTGATATTCCGGGTCTTAAGACACCTGTTTTAGAAGACAGTACCGGAGAAATCTGTAAAATCGATCCACTAGAAATTGCAGAACGCTTGAGTTTTATGTTTTCGGGTGATGTGCTCACCCAGTGTAAATCAGCTTTTCTCAACGTAAAAAATAAGTACCACTGGAGAACTTTTGGTAAATCCCTGATGGCGTTTATCAATCAAATTTGATCCTAAACTGAACTTAAATCCTTATTTTTAAGTATCAAAATTTATCCTATGAAATACTTTCTGTTTGCATTATCCCTATTTTTTGCAGGTTCTTGTAAACCAAAAGTGGCTGAAGAAAAGAAACCTGCTCCCAATGTGGTCATTGTTTTTACAGACGACCAAGGCTACCAGGACTTAAGCTGTTTTGGCTCACCAAACATTTATACTCCTCATTTAGATCAAATTGCTGCAGATGGGCTTAGGCTTACCAACTTTTACGCAGCACAAGCAGTTTGCTCGGCTTCCAGGGCGGCTCTGCTTACTGGCTGTTATCCCAACAGAATTGGCATTAAAGGAGCGCTGTTTCCCCAAAGCAAAATTGGTATAAATCCCATGGAAACTACCCTTGCTGAAATGCTTCAAGAACAGGGTTATAAAACTGGAATATTTGGAAAATGGCATCTGGGACACCTTCCGAAATTTCTGCCAAACAACCATGGTTTCGATGAATTTATGGGCATCCCCTATTCAAATGACATGTGGCCTGTAGATTATGAGGGAAATCAAGTCGATAAAAACCACCGAAAGGCCAAAAGATACCCACAACTGCC
>Ga0222719_10006320_pt1 | contig 10114 bp, 6 predicted proteins | sample C33_34DmetaG_FD_165039 | JGI IMG/M metagenome (GOLD analysis project Ga0222719, IMG submission 165039) | Estuarine water microbial communities from San Francisco Bay, California, United States - C33_34D | ecosystem: Environmental > Aquatic > Marine > Unclassified | place: USA: California...
GACTTTGCAGTAGGAAATGATTTTAGAGAAGTTGGTATCGTTGTTGACCCAACCACAAATGGTGGTACTGGTGTATTCAGCGGAACAACTGCAAGACAAACTTATGCAGTTGCCTTCTCATCCTCCTCTGCAACATTTGAACCCGATGAAAAAATTACACAATCAGCAACTGGTGCTGTAGGCAGAGTTGTTGAATATGATACAACAAACAGAATTCTATATTACCTTCAAGAAAGATGGGAAAACTATGGGGTTGATGCTAATGGTGATTACAAGGCCTTTTCTGGTTCTGGTGATATTGTTGGTGCAACATCTAGTGCAACTGGTGTGCCTGCTCAACCTAGTCCGAATCCAGTAACCCTTTCTGGTGGTAATACAATATCATTTGATAGTGATGGGTATTCTAATCCAGAACTTCAAGCTGACAGTGGTAATATCATTTATGCAGAAAACAGGCGCCCGATATCTCGTGCCTCAGACCAAACTGAAGATATTAAAATTGTTGTTGAATTCTAAGATAAGGTGGATATGTAAATGGCTGTAACGCTAACAAACTTCAATGTCTCTCCATACAATGATGACTATGATACTGGAAAAAATTTCCATCGTATTATGTTTCGTCCAAGTTTTGCCGTACAGGCAAGAGAGCTAACTCAGTTACAAACTGTACTACAAGAACAAATTAATAAATTAGGAAGTCATATGTTTGAACAGGGGTCTATGGTCATCCCTGGCGACATGAACTATGATGCTGAATACTATTATATTAAAATAGATTCAATCTTTAACGCAGCAACAGTTGAAACATACAGAACAGAATTTGCTGATAAGATTATTGAATCAGTTCAAAGTGGATTGAAGGCAAGAGTTATCGGAACAGTTGCGGCCACTGATACTGATCCACTTACACTTTATATTAAGTATGAAAATACTGGTAACGATGGTGTTACACAAACCTTTGCTGCCGGTGATACTATTATAGCGACTAATGCAAATAATACTACAGAAACTAATTTCAAACTCACAGCAAATCAAACTACAGAACGCTCTGCTTCTATCCAAGGCGAGAGTACTGCTGTTGGTGTAGGTAGTGCATTTCTAATTCATAAAGGTGTTTACTTTGTCAATGGTTTCTTTGTAGAGAACACTGAACAGGTTATCCTGCTTGATAAGTATTCAAACAAACCTTCTTATCGTATTGGTTGGCAGATTGGAGAAAGTTTTGTAACTCCAGAAGAAGATAGTTCTTTGTTGGATAATGCACAAGGTTCTTCTAATGTAAATGCGCCAGGCTCACACAGATTTAAAGTTGAACTTACTCTTATTAAAAAGGGTTTAACCGAAACTAATGATACAGACTTTATTGAACTTGCAAGAACCGTTCAAGGTGAACTTCAAAAGTTTACAAAGTATTCTGACTATTCAATTCTAGAACATACACTTGCTCGGAGAACATTTGATGAAAGTGGTGACTATGAAGTTCGTCCATTCATCTTAGAAAAAAGAGAACACTTGAATGATGGTAATAATAGAGGTGTATTTGCCGAATCAGCAGGTGGACTTGAAAGTAAAGTAGTATTCTCTATTGCTCCAGGCAAAGCATATGTTGAAGGATATGAAGTTGAAACTATGGGTTCACAACTTGTAAATGTTGACAAACCAAGAACATTTGACAGAGAGGTTGATAGGCCAATTCAAACTCCTGTTGGTAACTATGTTCTTGTAGAAAACGTAACTGATATTCCAAACATTAATGCATTTGAAGAACTTAATCTGTATGATGAATTGGGTGGCAACGGTAGTGTTGTTGGTACTGCAAGAGCAAGAGCTTTCTCACTACATGATGGTGATTACACTGGAACAGTAGCAGATATTAGATTTAAACTTGGACTATTTGATATTGACATGAACTCTGGTAAAGAGTTTGAAAGGGATGTTAAATCATTTAATGGTACAAATTTTCTGGCAGATGTAAGTCCAGAACAATCAACTCTTTTTGGTTCTGTTACAGTAACAAACGGTTCAACTGCAATTACTGGTGTTGGAACTCTATTCAATACAGAACTGAAAACTGGTGACTATATTTTTGTAAACGAGACAGGGCCAATCGGGCCTATCACAGTTGTAAACAATCTCAGTGCAACTCTTGGTTCAAGCTATACTGGAACAACTATTACAGGCGGTTCAGTTAAAAGATTTAATGCAAAGGTAAATGAAGCTGATAAAAAGATTCTAGTCTTTGATAGTAACTTCTTCAGACTTAGAAAGATTAGAGGAGATTCAACTGCTAATCCAGACAACGAACAGTCAACTTCATACACTATCAGAAGACAATTTGGTAATGAAACTTCAGTAGCTGGTTCTACTAGTGGTGAAGTTACATTTAACGTACAAGATAATGAGTCTTTTAGTTCTGCACAAAACCTACAAAACTATGTTGCTATTAATACAACAACTGGTGATGTCCTAGATTTGACTGCTTCTAATATTGAGGTTTCTGCTGGTGGATTATCTGTAAAACTAAAATCTCTTGTTGGACTGACACAAAATGGAATTACTGTTGGTAATACTATTGCTCTGATTGCTTCTGTTGATGTGTCTTCAACTGCTGCCGTTGAGAAAACAAAGAGTTTGGTTACTGAAGCAACTACAGACGTAACAACAGCTGTTGCTGCGGCACAGTCTAATGTAACTTTGGGCAAGGCAGATGGATATAGATTAGTTTCAATTAATATGGCAACAGGGTTCGGTGCATATAGTTCAACTAATGCTGTAGACGTAACAAGTCGTTATACCTTCGATACTGGACAGCGTGATGCATATTATGATCTTGCATCTATTCGATTGAAGCCAGGACAACCAGTTCCTACAGGAACACTTCGTGTAACTTTTGATTACTTCACACATGGTGCTGGAGATTACTTCTCAGTTGATTCTTATTCAGACCTTGACTACAAAGATATTCCAAGCTTTATATCAAAAGATTCTGGACAAGGATTTGAACTAAGAGATTGTTTTGATTTCCGTCCTCGTGTAGATGATAGTGGAGCATTCTCTGGTGCTAGTGCATCAATTCCAGAACTTCCACATATTGGTACTAACTTATCAGCTGACTTTTCTTTCCATCTGGCAAGAACAGATTTGATTTACATGAACAGATTAGGATTCTTTAAAACTATAAGTGGTGTTCCTTCTATCAATCCTGTTCCACCTCAGGCTCCTGATTCTGGTATGGTTATGTTTGAAGTTAAAATGTCACCATACGTTGTTGACTTGAATGAAATCAAAACAAAGAAGTTTGATAATCGTAGATACACAATGCGTGACATTGGTAAATTAGATAAGAGAATATCTAATCTGGAATTCTACACTTCACTGAACTTATTGGAGAAAGAAACTTCCTCATTGGTTCTAAAGGATGAAGATGGTAATGACAGATTGAAAAACGGTTTTATTGTTGATAACTTTACTGGTCATGCTATCGGTGATTTTGAAAGTCCAGATTATAAAATTTCTGTAGACTTCCAGAATCGTGAAGCTCGTCCTATGGCATTTAGTGATACTATTGATATGGTTGAAAGTATATCTACTGCTGGAACAAGACAAACTTCTGGATACAGAAGACATAAGGATGGTATTATTACACTGCCATATACTGAAGAAGTATTTATTGAGAACCAATATGCTTCCGACAGTTTTGATGTAAACCCATATAAGGTTGCGCCATTTACTGGTGAGATGACACTAACTCCATATTCAGATGATTGGAATGATGTAACTCGCAGGCCAGATGTTATTGTTAATGATGATAATAACTTTGATGTTATTAACAAACTAGCAGAAGAGATGGGTGTTACTGGAACAGTTTGGAACTCCTGGCAGGATAGTTGGTTTGGTGCAAGACAGTGGACAGGAACAGAAAGTTGGTCTAGAAACTTTAATACTGGAAACAGTCAAGGTGGTACTTCAAACTTTACTACAACAAGTACTAGAAGAATTGGTACGCAACAAGTAGGACAAGTTCGTTCTGGTTTGCAAACATCTATTGAATCTACTATTGACAGTAAAGGACTTGGTGATAGAATTGTAGGTATTAATATGATACCTTTCATTAGAAGAAGACCAGTACAGATTATTGTTCAGAACCTAAGGCCTAATACTAAGATTTATGCTTTCTTTGATAATGAGAATGTTACAGACTTTGTAACTCCTAATGATACTGTATCAGTAACATCTTCTTCTCGCACAAACTTTGATTTCAATAATGTTGAAAATCCAGGCCCAGAAGCATCTACAGATGCTGCAAGAAATTGGGAAGGTGAACAGGTTCGTGCATTTGGATTCGGTGATATTGTTAAGAACCAAACACACACTGCAACAAGTGTGACTGTTGTTGCATCAACTGCTACAACTACTACAGTAACACTTGGTAGCGTATCTGGAATCTCTGTAGGACACCATGTTCAATTTGAAAGTCTAAATGTATCTACAGAATTAAACTTTACTACTTCTAAACAGAACTATTATAGAGTTACTAGTGTATCTGGAAATGATATAACAATCACTGAACCTGATGGTACAGTCTTAACAGGCATTACTGCTGGCACAAATACCACTGCTACTTGTCAAAGAATGCAGGCATCTGCTCATGTTGTAAAACAAGACCCAACTGCATCTGCAACAGCACTTCCAGTAGATACACAGTTTGCAAATATCAAGTTTGGATTTGCCGTTGGTGATGTTCTTACTGGTACTATTCCAAGAACTACAGATGGTGGAACAAACACTTGTACTATCAGTGGAATTAATGGAACTACTTCAACAACAGCTGTGCCTGCAATGAAAACAGAAAAATCTGATCTTATAACAGATAGTACTGGTAGATTCAGTGCTGTTTTCTATATTCCAAATTCAGACAATCTTAGATTTAGAACTGGTGAAAGAGTTCTTAGGTTAATTGATAATATCAATAATAATCCAGAGACAGGGCTCTTCTCTTCTAAATCAGAAAAGATTTATTCTGCTACAGGTATTGCAGAAGAAAGAGAACAGACAATATTGAATGTTCGGAGAGCAGAGTTTGTTCGTGATAGAGTTCAGAATACAAGAGTTGTAAATCGTACAATAAGAGGTGCCACATCATCTAGTACACGACTTAACTGGGCAACCAGTGGTGATGGTGGCGGTGATGGCGGCGACGGCGGCGACGGCGGTGGTGATGGCGGCAATGGTGGCAGCGGTCACGATCCATTAGGACAAACTTTCATTTCTGCTGGTCAGAATGGTACGTTTATAACTTCTATGGACTTATACTTCCAGACTGCTGGAACTCGTCCTGTTATTCTTCAGATTACAAATGCTGTTGATGGCCACCCATCAAATAAAATTATAACACAAACAATTCTTGATGTTAAGGATGTAAATGTATCTGATGATGCTAGTGTCGCAACAAGATTTACATTTGACTCTCCTGTTTATCTGACAGATGATATTGAATATGCTTTTGTTATTAAAGTTGATGAACCAGGCTGTCGTGTATTCTTCTCAGAAGTTGGACAGACAAACTTGACAGATAATCGTCTTGTTTCATCTAACCCATTGAAGGGAACATTGTTCCTATCTCAGAACGGACAATCTTGGACACCTCACCAGTATAGAGATGTTAAGTTTACCATGTATCGTGCAGAGTTTGACACAACTGCAACTGGTAATCCTATCTTTGTCAATAACGCACTTCCTAAGAGAACATTAAAAGCTGATCCATTCCAGTGTGCAACAGGAACAAACAAAGTTCGTGTAACACATCTGAATCATGGATTTAAGACTGCTGACTTTGTAACCTTCAGTGGAATTGCTGATGGGTTCTATGGTGCAAACTCAACAACACAAGGTATTCTTTCTGATAGTTTGAATGGCCAACATCAAGTTTCTGAAGTAACAAATGATACTTATGTTATTACTCTTGACAATGCTGATATTACTGGTACAAACTCAGTTCTTGGAAATGATACGTTTGGTGGAAATACTGTAAAGGCTACATACCAACTTACTGGTGATATTGTACAACCTTCGGTATCACAGTTGAAGTTCCCTGATACTAGTACTGTATATCGTTACACAGGAATGTCAACAGGGTATTCTAAACAGGCAGTTTATACTGTACAGGAAAATGATAATCACTATCCATCATTAAGAAATCTAATTGCATCAGAAGAAAATGCAAATGTAAAACTTACAGGTGGAAGATCAAATGATATTATTAGTGGAACGTCTGCTAAGCTTGAAGTTGTTATGACAACGACAAACTCTTATCTATCTCCAGTTATTGATACAGAAAGAGTATCTTTGTGTATGACTTCAAATAGAATTTCTGACTATTCTAGAACTGATGTAAACGTAACTGAAATTGATGACAGAGATTTGACTGCTGCAAGCAACATTTCATTTAGTAATGCAAACTCTACAATGGAAACTACTGTTAGTGGTACAAAGGATGAATTCAAGACACTGGATATTGGTAAAGAGATTACAATTGCTGGTAGTACTAGTAACAATGCAACCTTTACCATTACAGACCTTGCAGCTGACGGTTCTTCAGTAACACTAACACCAAAACCTACTACTGAAAGTGCTGGACAATCAATTACGGTGACACAACATGAGAATTACTTGGATGGTGTTGCACCAGAAGGTACTTCTAATGCTGCAAACTATTTGACAAAAAGATTTACTTTGCAAAATCCTGCTACTGCATTGAGAATTATGTATGAAGGAAATCGCCCAGAACCTTCTAAGTTAGATATCTATTATAAGATATCTGCTGAGGGAGATGTTAGAGAGTTTGATGATATTCCATATGTAAAGGCTGAACCAGACATTACAGATAATCCAGATGAACAAAGAGATTTGTTTAGAGAAAGAGAATATACTATTAGTGGATTACAAGCATTTTCAAACTGTGCAGTTAAGATAGAATTTAAATCTTCTTCTACAGTAGAAGTTCCAAGAATTAAAAATCTTAGAGTATTGGCGTTGGCATTGTAACATGACACATATTAAAGTAGAAGGTCATAAATCATTAGTACGAGATGAAAACTCTCATGCGATTATTAGTACAGATACTAATAATTATAATAACTATATGAATATGATGAAAAACAAAAAGAAAGAAAAAGATGAACTAAGAGATGCCGTAAGAGAGATAAATAGTTTAAAGACAGAGATGCACGAAATTAAATCTCTACTAATACAAATGACGGATAAAAATAATGGCAGATAGAAACGCACCAGCATCCTTTACCTTTGAAGAGTGGAGAGTTGAGTTCAATGAACTGGCAACTGATGTCGGCGATATTGCAAACCTTCCTGCCACTGTCAACGGTAATGCAGTCACAGATGTTATCGAAGCAATCCAAGAGTTGGAGAGTGGACTAAGTTCAGTTCTATTTCCAACAGTCATCGACTTTGATGATTCAACTGGCCCTGCCAGTGAAAGAATTAAATTTGGTGATGACGATGAATTGCAAATTTTTCACGATGGCTCAAACTCAATTATCAATCATACAGGTACAGGCGGTTTGCAACTAGTATCAGATTCAACAACTCTTACAATGCCAGTGGCGGGTGGAGTAATATCGACTGAAGGTTTTGGTATTGCACTTGCAGTTGCACTTGGGTAATCGTTATAAATAGATTAAACAAAGGAAGATAAAAGAATGGCTAATAATTTTAAGAATGCATTTGCAACGAGTATTTCCACAACTGCTGGATCACCTACAGATGTATATACTTCAAACAACGGAACTGCTGTCAATTCAATTCTAATTGAACTTGATGTTGCAAATACAGGAAGTTCTGCTGTTACTGCAACTGTTCTTATCTATGATAGTTCTGCTACAACAGCATATCATATTGTTAAAAATGCCCCAATCCCTGCTGGTAGTGCTATGAAAGTCGTATCAGGACAGAAGATTGTTTTGAATGGGGATGATAAAGTTCAAATATATGCTTCTGCTGCTACCGTAGATGTGGTTGCATCAATTCTACAAGATGTAACATAAGGGGTTAAGAATGTCTAATTACATTGGCGCACCATATACAAATCTAGTATCACCAAACTTCGTTAAAGAAGATTTTAATGGAGATGGTTCTACTGTTGATTTTACACTTTACAATGAAGTGCCAGGCGGTAATGAAGAAAACCTTTATGTAGTTCTGGACAACGTGGTTCAAGAACCTACTGTTGCTTTTACAATTGAACAAAACGGTAGTAGTGAATATAAGGTTCTTCGTTTTACAGAAGCACCTAGTTCCACTGCTGAAATCTATGTCGTTCATCGTGGTATTGGCACAATCAATACTGCACCTTCTGCTGGTTCTGTTACTGCGGCATCACTTTCAGCTGGAATGAGATCGTTTACCACAGATGCATTTACTGCTGGTGTTTCTCAAACAGATTATATAATGACACAACAACCTATCGCAATTGGTTCTATTATTGTAACCGTTGACGGTATTGTGCAGAAGGCGACAACTAACTATACACTTGTTACTACTACAACAACAAATGATACCCTACGATTCACCTCAGCACCAGATGAGGATTCAGAGATTGAAATTAAACATCTAGGAATTCTTACTACTGCTCGTAGGATTGCAGACAATCAGATTACGACTGCAATGATTCAAGATGGTGCAATAACAAGTGCAAAATTAGCAACTGGTGAAGATTGGGGTCTTGTCACTGGTTCTTTAGATTCTAACTTAGATTTTGGGAGTGTCTCATAAATGGCAAAACAAGTACAATTTCGTAGAGGAACGTCTGCTGAAAACGATGCCTTCACTGGGGCATCTGGCGAAATCACAGTCGATACTACGAACAAACAATTAAGAGTGCATGATGGTTCTACTGCTGGTGGAACTGCAGCACTTGCTGCATCTGCAATTGGAACAACAGTACAAGCACATGATGCTGATACTGCAAAGACAGACGTTACACAAACATATACTGCACCACAACGTGGAGATATTACTGCACTAACTAGTGGTGCAACAATAACTATGGATATGGATAACAATAACTTTTATTCAGTAACACTGGATACAAATGCTACATTTGCAAATCCAACCAATACGACTGCTGGACAAGCTGGTTCAATCTTTATCACACAAGATGGTACTGGTTCTAGAACTGCATCTTGGGGTGCAAACTGGAAGTTTGCTGGTGGTACTGCACCTACTCTTACGACAACTGCTGCTGGAGTAGATAGAATTGACTATGTTGTTAAGTCTGCAACAGAGATTCATGCTGTTGCAACATTGGCACTCGCCTCTTCATAAGGAACTATTGAATGTCTCTACATAATTTTGCTGAAACTATTGTCGCTGGTTCTTCTGCTCAAGGTGGTGGGGGAGTTGTAGAACAATCTCTCAAGTTCAACGATGACGAAAACCAGTATCTAAGCTGGACACCGGCTAGTGCTGGCAACCTTACAACATTCACTTATAGCGTTTGGCTAAAACGTGGGAACATTTCTATTAGTCCACGGACAATTTTCTTTCACGCTTGGCCGGATACGGCTGAAAGAGCGTCAATGCGTTTTGAAGTTGATAATCTTTATTTAGAGTTTGAGCCTACGAACATAAATGGTTTTAAAACAACTGCTGTTTTTCGTGACCCATCAGCTTGGTATCATATTGTGGTGGTTTGGGATTCTACAAATGCAACTCAAACAGATAGGGTTCGTTTGTATGTGAACGGCGAAAGAATAACGGATTTTTCTCAAGCAAATTATCCAGCACTAAATGCACCAAGTGTTTTTAATTCTGTTACTCAGCACGAAATTTCTAGCAGGGATAACATTGCAGAGTGGTTTGACGGCTATATGTCCGACATCCATTTCATTGACGGGCAAGCACTAGACGCTACCAGTTTTGGTGAGACTGTTGATGGTTCTTGGACAAAGAAAGATTATACTGGTTCATACGGCACTAACGGTTTCAAACTTAACTTCAAAGATGACGTTGTGTCTGAGGGGTTCAATGCAGTTACCTATCGTGGCACAGGTGCAGACCAAAGCATCAGCGGGTTGGGTTTTGAGCCAGACTTCGTTTG
>Ga0222719_10006322_pt1 | contig 10110 bp, 12 predicted proteins | sample C33_34DmetaG_FD_165039 | JGI IMG/M metagenome (GOLD analysis project Ga0222719, IMG submission 165039) | Estuarine water microbial communities from San Francisco Bay, California, United States - C33_34D | ecosystem: Environmental > Aquatic > Marine > Unclassified | place: USA: California...
CGCAAACTGGTTCATCATGTCCAAGGTCTTCTTGGGGTTCCCCGACTCGTTGATGGTCAGGTTGTTGATGACCACGCTTCTGCCACCCATGCCCGCCAGCGGACCCCTTCCGTTCGCCAAGGTGCCCACGAGGTCTTGGCCGTTGATGGGGGTGATGATCCCCTTCCCGTAGGAGTTGCCCCGGTAGATGAAGTCATTCGCGTAAGGGCCGACCTGTGCGCGTGCCGCGAGCGCCATGATGTCAGCGCGGTTGGGGGCGTCTTGGGCCAACTTGGAGATCGCCGTTTGGATGGCTGAGTCCGAGGCATCGGGACCGAGACCCAGCATCGTCTCCAACCGTGCCTTGTTGCCACGCTCGGCTGCTTCGTTTCCTTCCTTGACAGCCTTGGTGTTGTCCCTTGTCGCCTTGATCTGCTCCTTGGACTGCTTCTTCCCATCCTTCAAGGCATCGTCCGAGAGACCGAGGAGAGCGACCAGATTGTCATTGGTCAGAACGGACTCGCCCTTGAGCACTTCCACCTGCTCCTGACCCATGCCGGTCATCCCGAATCCCGCTGCGGACGCCCGCGCCCCCGGCTCCATAAACTGAGTGGCGTCGTAAGCCAAGGCGGCGTTCGTAGTCGTGCGCGTCAAGCCCGCCTCTGTAAGGACCTTCATGGACGTGTCCCCACGCAATCTCCTGAACACCTGCTCTCGGTTCTTGCCTTGCAGGGCTCCTTCGTACTGCGCCTGTTCGTAGGCGGCCCTCGCCTTCAACCCCTTGAGGGCTTCCTCGTCCTTCTCAAAGTCCCCCGTGGACTCAAACCCTTCCACGGCCTTCTGCGCTTCCTCCATCTTCTGCCGCGCACCGCGAATGTCCGTCCCACCGCTGAACGGGATGGCGCTGTAGATGTTCTCCAGCATCATCACCACGCCCGTCTTGAGCGTCTGGAGGATGCTCTGCGTCTCCTTCAACTGGTTCGTCGCCAGTTTCTCCATCGAGTCTGTTGACTTCGCCTGTGCCTCCTCCAACGCCTTCTGGTCGATGGCACCGAGTTCGCCCGACTGGATGGCAGCGACGACGGACTGGAAGTCGGAATCCTTGCCCTCGCCCCGCAGCGCCGCCTCGGTGCGCCCGTAGATGTCTTGGTACGCGGTCAGCATCTCGCCCGACTGACCCGTGATCTGCTCAAAGGCCATCTTGCTGACACCCGAGAGGTCGTCAATGCCAGCATCTCCGATCACGGAGAAGGCGCGAGCCATGTCCATCGCCAGTGTGCCCGACTGGTCCAACTCGCCCAACGCCTCTGCCCGCGCTGCCATGCCCGCGCCCGCACCGCCGCGAGCGGCACGGCCCAGACCCGGCAACTTCCGCGCCAGATCCCCAGCCCCAGCCTCGTTGAGTCGGAATGCGATGTCAGCGAGATCATCCTTGGACATCGTGCGGATATCACTCCCTGTGATGCCCGCGACCGCCGCCGCAGCCTCTCCCGTGAGGTTGGCCGTCAGGTTGTTGAAGATTTCTTCGGCCTGCTTCGCCCCCCGCTCCAGCACACCCCGCCCAGCCGAACCAGAAGTCATCAAGGTCGTGTACCGCTCCTGTGTGCCCATGCCCCGGTACTTGCCCTTCAACTGCCCCATGACCTCCTTCGACAGGTCATCGCCCAGAATCTTCTCCAGATTGAGCATCAGTTCCAGCGTGTCTTCCAGCCGGAAGTTGTAGAGCGCCATGCCCGAAGTGGCCTCCGAGATCGCGGTAAAGAAGTTCTTGACCCCCATGCCCGACATCTGGGCGGCACCGAATATGTCCCCGAAGCCTTCCGCGATGGACTGCTGCCCATACGCGAAGTCACGGGTCATGGCGTTGACCATCTCGGCATACTCGCTCGCACCCACACCGAAGGCTTGGGTGACCATGACCCCCATCCGCATCGCCTCTGCATACGACCCGAACACCTTCTCCTGTTCCTTGAATGTGAACCCCGTCTGGTTCATCGCCACGGCGAGGCCCAGCACGTCCTCGGTCGAGGTGCGAAATGCCATCGCCACGTCCATCGCTTCCGACCGAAGAAGGTGCAAACCTCCAGCCAGCGCACCCGCGCTGTCCACCGCCTCGCTGCCGAGCAGGTCTACCGCGCTGGCCCCTTCCAAGATCGCCTTGTTGAACTCCTTGGTCTGTCCGTATGCGGCCATGAACAAGGCCACGAGAGCCCCGACCGCCGCCGCCGCTCCAGCAATCACACCCGCAGCGGCACCGAGGGAACCAGCAGCCTTGCCGAGCCCCATCATCATCTTGCCCATGCCGCCACCACGGGTGGCACCCATCTCGGCGAGTTGGGCTCCCCCGGTCATCAAGGAGCCCGAGTTCTCCTTGAGCCCCTGACCAAGCCCCTTGACCAGACCTCCGAGATCAAGGTTCTCGGCGGACAGGGCTTGGTTCAATGCGGACTCAAACTTCCCCGCTGCCCCTTCAAGGCCGTCCTCCACCTTGTCGCCGAAGGACCGAGCGGCGGCTTCCAGACCCTCTTCCCACCGCTTCAAGCGCCGTGCATCAGCGGTCGCCCGTGCCTTGGTCGCGGCCTCGATCCCGCTCTGCTCTGCTTTGATCTTCCGTTGGATGTTGGACAAGTCCGTGTTCAACTGCTTCCGTGCCGCTTCCTTCTCGCCCCGTTCCTTGGAGGCGGCGATCTTCTTCTCAAGGGCCTGCTGCTTCTTGGAGAGTTCAAGGATGTGTTGTGTGCGCCTCTTGTACTCGGCGACCAGTGCCTTTGCCTCTTCCTTCTTTCCGACGGAACGGGCCTCGTTCGCGGCCTTGATCATCGCGTTGGCTACGGTGTTCTGTGCCTTCCTTGCCGACTTCCCCATCCCCTCGACAACGCCCTGCTCCACACCCTTCGCAAAGGTGCGGTGCAGACCGGGGGTGCTGACCATCAGGTCACCAGCCATCGCGAAAGTCGGCTCCATGGATTCTCCTATGCTCTGTGTGGCTGCATAGACAGACTACTGCTTGAGGGTCGGGATACGACGGCTGATCTTGTCTTGCAGCGAGCCTCCGTCCCCGGTGTCGTTGGTGCGTGTGGAGGTCTTGGCTTCCTCTGGAACGGCGTTGTGCCCGAGCCACCCCACCTTGATTTCTGCGCCGAGGTACTCGGTGAACCGCTCTTGCTCTGGGGACACCGCCGCCCGCTGGGTGTTCGGCTTCTTCCTGAGCATGTCGGGGTTGATGGACGCCAACTGATCTGGCGTGTACCCGACGAACCGAGTCTCGCCTTGCAAGCCTTCCTCGTGATCTCCCCACGCGGCTGCGATGGCCTCACGCTGCTTCTGCCGGGCTTCCTCCAGCCGGTTGCGGTGGGACTCCTTGTACTGCTCCACGAGCATGTCGTGGTAGTCCTTCTCGCCCCGCATCGAGCGCACCATCTCTTCCTCCATCTCCTCCACGGTCTGCGCGGCGTGGACCTTGGGCACGATGTAGGTCTGTCCGTTGACGGTGACCGTCATCGGCTCCTGTTCTTCCTTGGTCCCAGAGATGATTCGGTTGACGGCATCCTCGATGATCCGACGCGCACGGTCCTCACGCTGCCGCTCCCACTTGTTGGATGCCTCCAGCAACGACTTCGACGCCTTGCTCGACATCGACCCTGCGATGGCCCGCGTGTGCGCCCACGTCCGGTTGTCCGCGTCGAGGCGGTCCTCCGTCTCGTTGTAGGCCGTCCACAACTGCTGGATGATGTTCCGCTCACCAGTCTTGCGGCCGACCATGCGCCACAGGGACCGGGAGTAGGCTTCGTGGCAGTACGCATCCGTGACCTTGACCGCCCGCTCCAACCGAAACCGTAGGCTCGTGATGTACGCATAGAGCACTTCGACATACTCGTCTCGGACATCCCGCGCCCACTCGTTGTAGACGTGCATCGCTTGGTTGTTGCCGTACTGCGGCTCGACCACGAACCCGTTGATCATGTAGACCGACGAGGCGATGTGCATACGCGCCCATGTGCCCGTGCCCGTGTGCTCCGAGCGGAGCAGGAGATCATCGACCTCCGATGGCATCAAGGTGTGGAACACGATGGTGTTCCCGTCAAGACTCACTGTCTGGGTCAGCCTCCCAGACGAGATCATGGTCTCGACATCGGCGTAGAGAAATCGGCGAGCCTCCGACTCGCGCCGCAAGGTGTCTTCCGCCGCTTCTCGTAGGAGAGCCTGACGGTCCATGCGGAGACCTCCCTACCGTGGCGGCTTGAAGTTGGGGTTCTCCGTTCCACGGGGGTCTGGGGTGGACGTCTTCTGCGTAGCGGTCCCACCACGACCACGGGGCGACAGGTTCTCCGACGGGAGCCGGTACGCTTCGATGCCGCCAACCTCGCCCGCTGGTTCAGCGTGTCCGAGATGGGGCGGGTCGGGGTTCTCCGCTTCCTTGCGGAACGCCGCTGCCGCAGCAGCACGGGCCGCCATGATGCGGGCTTCCTCGGCAGCAAGCGCGTTGGGATCACCCCCGTCACCGAAGGACGACACCACCTCGTCGGGAGGTGCCGCCGCCTGCTTGGCCGGAGCGGAAGCACGGTAGGTGGGAGAGGGCCCCGATGTGGGCGGGGGCGATGTGGGTGGGACGACCGACTTCCGTGCGGGTGGGGCGGGGGGTTCCTCCACCACCGGCTCCTCGGACTCACTCGTGGGTGGAGTGCCGAAGTCCGACTGGATGACATCGGATGCGTACTCGGCCTGCCGCTCAAGGGCTTCCCCAGCGCGGATCAGATTCGTGATCTGCTTCGCCGTGACGCTGGGATCACCCGCTGCCCGCGTCCGTCGGTCTTCCTTCAACCGCTCCAGTCGGTCCTCGACCCGCGCGATCTCGGCATCGAGGTCGGGGAGGGTGCTCTGCGCCACCTTGTCGGCTTGGTCGGCGATCTTCTGGACCAGTTCTCCATACCGGGCGAAGCACACCGTGAGCATGGCGCGGGACCAACCCTCCACGATTTCTCGCATCGCCATCGTCCGCTTCACCTGCACCGGGACTCCGTTGTCCAGCACCTCGCCAGTGGCGATGCTCTTGACGTTACGGAGGTCAAGGCCGTCCACCTGCACGATGCTGTAGGCGATGATCTCGATGCGGAAGCGGTCGAAGTAGTCGAGCGCGGCTGCTCGACCCATCTGGTCATCGGAACCGATGCCCTCACGGGCTTGGATGTCCGACAGGACCGATGCCGCGTACCGCTGGACCTCGACCTCTTCCAAGGGCAGGAGAGGACGCACGGTCACGGTCATTCCGGCTACCTCAAAGGTAGCCTCGTCCCTCCCCACCTTGGACAGCGGGGCGAGGGCTTGCTTGAGTGTACTGAGGTCGAGCATGGGGCAGTCTCCGTCGGAGCACTGTACCCATATGGCTACCTTCTGTACCTCAGAGCCTTTCGCAGTTCCTTGAGCGCCCGTGAGTGGTGGGTAGCCACGCTACCGGGTGCCCTCAACGAGAGAGGCCGGAAGGGGGATTGCCCCCTTCCGGCCTCTGACCCTCACTCCACGCGGGGGGATCACGGAGTGAAGGTGTTTCCGTAGATGATGGAGGCGTTGCCATCACGGGTCGGATCGTTGCCCGTCGCAAGGAACTCGCCGTAGATCACGCTGGAGAAGTCGTGGACATCGGTGATGGTCACCGTGCCGGACTCCATGACCATCGCGCTGTCCTTCTGGAAGGCCGTGTTCCAGTCACCCCACCAGCACCCCTCGTAGTAGGTGATCAGAATGTTGTGGCTGCCGGGGTTGGCCCCGTCCCCGAGAGGGCCACCACCACCGATGGCCCCTTGGTACTGGAGCGAGCCGTAGGAGCCGAAGCCCGTGTTGCTGCTCGTGCCATCACCGCTGATTTCTTGGTCAGCGATAGTCGAGAACACGATCTGCTGCTCGATGTCGAACGGCCAGCGGTGGTGCCGCAGCGACCGGACAGGACCGCTCACACCCGAGGCGTAGCCCGTGCTCTGCCAGAGGGTCGAGAGGTAGAGCATCGTGCGCTCGATGGAGGCCGTCATGGGCTCGGTGTTCCCCGGCACCAGTTCTGCGATGATGTCGCCGAAGCCGATGCCCCGGACGTTCTCGATGGTGCGGTTCTCGGTGGGACCGAAGTTGGACAGCACACCGATCTGGAGAAGCCCCTTGCCACCATAGGCGGGAGCCAGCACACGGACCTTCTGCGTGACGACGCTTCGGGTGTTCGGGCTGGTGCCGAACTTGTACATCTGGCTGGTGCCTTGAAGCCCGTTCTCGGCTCCGGGGTTGTGGTCGCTGTTCGGCATGTGGAGCCTCCGTAGGGTTACCTGTGGTGGGGTATAGGATGGGTATCGAGGTTGGGATCAAGTCCACGAGGCCCAAGAAATCTTGGTGCCCCCGTCGTAGGCGATGGCGTGGCCTTCCGAGATCAGAAGGTCGTTGATGCACTGGCCGTCTTCGGTCCAGATCCGCACGAGGAGCCGCCCGTACTTGTCGGGCTTGGCGGTGGACTGCACCGTCACCCACTTGTCGAGAATGAGTCCGCGCACACGGTCACGCGCACTGTACGCGGCTTCCTTCTCCCCAGCGACCTTGGTGCGGATCTCCGGGGTGTCGATTCCCGCCAAGCGGCAGGACACCTTACGGGTGAGGCTCATGCCAAGGTCGAGCACAGCCGTCACAGTGTCCCCGTCGTACACACTGACGATGTGGGCTCTGTAGACGTATGAAGCAGGGACATCGGCCATCTGGTCCTCCCAGACACAGTGGGACCATAGCCTCTCTACCGAGGGGGGTTTCGTTTCTGTTCACGCCCCCGTACAAGTGACCACCAACCATGGAGGGGCACATGCTCCGCAAGTATTCCTGCGACTGCATCGGCTTTGAGATCGCCGACGACGACGGTGAGCGTCACGCCTACTGCGTGTGGTCCTGCGATGCCCCGACCGACAGCCCGGACGTGGGCATGTGGGAGCGCCCCGGCCTGCTGGAGAAGACCAGCGAGCCTGTCCCCTTCAAGCGCACGGTCGAACTGCTGGAGCAGATGGGCAAGTACATCGTGGACGGCGACAGGTTCCGCGTCCTGCGATCCACTCTCGGCATCGGCGGGTAGTGTGCGGCATGGCTGATGATCCCCAGAACCTCGTTGACCTCGACAAGTACCGCATTCGGCTCGCCGCCGAAGGCAAGCCCGGTGTGCCTGACCTCGACACCGACCCCGTGGCGTACTTTGAAGCCGTGTGGGGCACCGATGCCGTCGGGTGGAACGCCATCATCGTGGACATCGAGAAGATGCGTGTGCAGGGCAAGGAAGGCTTGCCCCTCCGACCCCCGGAGACGACCTACGAGGTCGAGTTGATCGTGCGACACCTACGGTCGATGGCGAATGACATCTGCCGCCAGCACCGACTCAACCACATGATCAAGCCAGAGGACGACCTGTGAGCGACACGACCTACAAGATCATCTGGAGCAACGAGCACGACTCCGGTGAACTGCCCCTCACCTACGACACCTTGAGCGAAGCCAACCATGCTGCCCGTGAGTGGGAAGCAGAGATGATCGCCATTGACGACAACCCCGAAGAAGCCGCCCGTGAGTACCACTGGGAGGTCATTCGGACCCACCCCCCAATGCCCCTTGAAGGGGCGCATGACGAAGGAGACTCCCATGTCCATCGAAGCACAGATCGACCGCATCATCGCTGACCTCACCGCCGCCAAGGCCGACGCCGCCAAGTGCGACAGCGGCAAGGCTGGAGCCCCCGGCACCCGGCTCCGCAAGGCCGCTTCGCAGGCCACGAAGGACCTCAAGTCCATCCGTGAGGCCGTGATCGCTGCCCGCAACGCCGGGGAGTGACCCCCCTCTCCCCACCAAGCGCCCCGGTGCCTCTTCACGGGTGCCGGGGCGTTCTCGTTTCGGGCTACCGCTTCTTCGCCTTCTCCATGGCCTTCACCACCTTCTGTGCGGTGTCGGCACGGTTCATGGCCTCGCCGTGGCGCAACTTGCGGAGCAGGGTCGTGTCCCGCGCCCCCATGCGGGTGTTGCCCAGCATGGTGATGTCGCCCGTGTCCTTGTCGATCCATCGTGAGGTCAGCCCCAGCGCACCCGGCTTCAACGCCTTCACCAGAGCGGGGTCCATGTGATGGATGGCGATGTCCCAGACCATCTGGAGTGATGTGCCCGCCCCGATCATCAAGGGGGCGTTGTTGTAGATGGTGCTCTGCCGCTCGGCGAACAGCAGGATGCCCGACCCCGTGCGGAGTTCCAGATCGAAGTAGTGAACCGGGATGGGGATCTCGGGACGGTCGAAGTCCAGTGTGAGCGGGATGGCGATGCGTAGATCGCCCGTCTTCCCCGCCTGCACACCGCGAATGTGACCCCATCCCTTGATGAGCACATCCAGATCACGGGCTGCAATCAGCCGGTCGAGGACTTCTTGCTCGTCCTCCGACATCGGGGTGTAGAGCGACCCTGCGACCCCACCAAACGGGTTCTTGTCCATCGACGCCTCCATGGGTCATCCTACCCAGCGGTGGGGAGGACATAGCAGGCTCTCGGCTTACCCCGCCGTGTGCCTGCGTAGAAGGTAACGAGCGACCCGGTGATGGGAACGAACGGCTCCGAGAGGTCGCTCCTGTGGAGGAAGTAGGGGTCGCCTTGGTGGTCAATGAACCCCCACCCCTTGGCGGCGTCGAACGACTTGACCCGACCCGTGACCCGCTTGGGGTTGGACAGCCGGGTCAGGGAAGATGCACGAGGGCTTTTGCCCCCGGCCACGATGCGGTCTACGCCCACACGCTCCCCACAGATAGGCAAAGGGGCATCTGGGGACTCCCTTTGGAAGTCCTCGATGCGGAAGAACACTCTCTGGTCGGCATCGGTGCAGAAGCCGTACCCGTGATCGACCGCGTAGAGGTCTACGACCATCTCGACCACGGGCCTTGCCTATGCAGTCAGAGCAGCGAGGATGTCCGCCTTCGTCCAAGTGCTCTTGAACTCGACCCCAGCGGCCTCGGCCCCGGCGATCAGTTCCGCCTTGGTGTTCGCCATCGACCACTCGACCACCGGAGCGGGCTCGGGAGTCTCCTCGACCACCGGAGCAGGGGCAGGCTTGGGGGACGCCTTGGGAGCCGGGGCAGCCTTGGGAGGCTCAGGAGTCGGGGCGGGCTTGGGCTTGACGCGAGCCATCTTGCGAATGGCCTTCATGTTCACGGGCATGGGTGTTCTCCTTGTCGGTAGAGGTCAGGGCGTGACTACCAGAGTGAGGTAGCCGAGTGAGGTGCCGAGACTGTTGGCACGGGTGATCGTGACCCTGTAGGAATCGCCCGTGGTGGGGGCCGTGCCCCGAACGACGTTTCCGTTCCAGACCAACCCCGCAGGCAATCCTGTCACAGAAGTCATGTACTTGGTCGAGGTCGGGATGCTGATGGATACCGAGGACCCACCCACCACCGTCTCCGTCGTCGCTGGATACGGGTCAGGCTTCGTGTTCCGACGGCTCGGTGAACCGGGCTTCTTGGGCTTCTCCATGTACGGATTCCGGGTGGTGTCCTGCCGGGTGGGCACCACCTGTTGCCGCTGGAGGTTGTCGGACATCGTGGTGCTGTCCTGCCGCTCGATGAAGTGAGCAGGGTACCGCTCCACCAGCCCGTTGAGGCGTGTCTGACTCACCGAGTCCATCGTCGGGAGCCGCTGGTTGAATGACCGAAGCGCAGCCTTGTCGTTCTTCACCGCCCACAGGATGAACTCGTCTTCCAGCACGGCCGGGTAGTCCGGGTCCTTGACCCGAATGTACGACCCGTCGGACTGCTCCTGTAGGGTGCTCTCCGCACCATACAGGCCGTCCTTGCCGCCGTAGGTCCAGTACCCATATGGCTGTGCTTCTGCCATCCACGCTCCTGACTACATCAGTGGCATAGACGCACTACCGGGGAAGGCGGACATCGGGGAGCGGGGTCGATGTCCGAACCTCGTCACGCAAGCGAGTCGGAGGCTTGTCGGGGGCAGGTTCCCGGCTGCGGTCGGACAGGCGCTTCATGATCTCACGCTTCTGGCGTCCGAGGTCCGATATGTCCACCCCCTGCTCGGCAGCGATTTCTCGGAGGCGGGCGATGGAGGGCAGCCCGGCACCACCGGGGGCCGTCGTGT
>Ga0222719_10006323_pt1 | contig 10109 bp, 7 predicted proteins | sample C33_34DmetaG_FD_165039 | JGI IMG/M metagenome (GOLD analysis project Ga0222719, IMG submission 165039) | Estuarine water microbial communities from San Francisco Bay, California, United States - C33_34D | ecosystem: Environmental > Aquatic > Marine > Unclassified | place: USA: California...
GGATGGTGTAAGATGGATCAACGCCGATTTAATCGTTTCCCAACTCGAGTCGGGTCCCCAAAAAATGTCCGCGACGGTCTTTTGCGTGTCGACTTTAAGCGCAAGAGTCCACAAGAGCACACCAATAGCCGAGAAGAATCCACTCAAGACAGCCGACGGCAAAAAGGTCCCCAAATTTGCCAGCTTGAAGACACTGGCCGCAGCCAGCAAGAGACCACAAACAAACAAGGCCACAGACGCTAGCGCAGTAAAGGTTGCCAAAAATACAGCATCACTTTCTTCGTAACTGGTTATAGTATCGTCATTGCAAATCGCTTGATCCACTAAAGCGGCAATATTGGCCAAGAAGGGTGCTGAAAACAAATCCACCGTGGGATACAAGGCCGGCACTTCTTGTCCCATGCTCCACCAAAAGACCGGAGCACTGGCAATGATCCCAACGGCTGTCATTTTGGTCATGAGACCCAGCATACTATTGTTATTGCCACTGGCGGCACTGTATGGACGCGTAATGGTCGATCCCATGGTCAAGCAAAAGACAATATGGTACAAGACAAACATGACGGCACCAATCCATGTTGTCGATTTCGAAGCTTCGACCAAAGTAATGTGACAAGCGTCTTTACTGGAGCGTAATAAAGTACCTGGCAATCGAAGGAGTGATCGCCACCACTGCCGATCCGAGTGATGGAGAAAGTCATCGATTTCGTCGTCATTGACGGGTGGTAGCTTGACGGGGACTTCACGGATGGAACGCAAAAAAGGTTGCGTAACATTGTCTGTCAGGGATGACGACGACGATACCGAGTTGTTATTGCTGTGTGTCGATTTATGTAAAGGAGCAGTGGTATTATACAGCACATTGTCTGCGACGGCCAACGATATTGTTTTCTTTTGCAACTTGGGGGTCACGTCTGTTGCCGAGACTGGCGGAGGTGCTGGTGCATCCAAGCTGGTAGGAGACGCTAACAGTGGCGTTCGTTCCGATGATACCTGACTTGTCGTTACCCGTGTATCAGCAAAGGGATTGGCCCCACGGTTGGCGTCTCCAGCCGATGTGTCACGAACAACCTTGGGTGGAGAAGCCGGCAAAGCAACTGTGTCGTCTGTCGTCGGTTTGGTTGTTCCGGGTGAGGCCGTAGCAGAGGCCGTCGATGTCGGAGGAGGAGCAAAGAGCCCCATGAGTGACGAAGCTCCTGCCTCATGAGATGGAGACGACGCTGACTTGGTAGCCCTCTTGTCGTGATCCGAAGGTGACGCCATGACGACTGACGACGACGATGAAAGAGTTGTTGTTGGAGACGACTCTCAGCAGTCACGAAATGACCAAGGAGTGAGTCTGGATTTAATGAACAGCAGGTAGCCTAGACTTAGCACTATACTCGGGAAAGCTCGTCGTTGTCCTGGTTAGTCCACAACACAACAACAACAATAACAACAACAAATGAGGTCACAATATTGTGGCTCTTACGAAGCTCGCAGAAGATTCCGTGGTTGCTCGTGATATATTAGGGTAAGGTCACAATATTTTAGGCAATCCCGCAATTGAAATTTAGTCATGAGTAACTTTTAGGTTTTTTTTTAGTTTTTTTTTGATTTCCGTGACGACACATTCCTAACTCAAGCCCTAATCTTTATTTTTAGTACTTTTTGAGATACAGTAACGGACATTGGAGGTAATTTCGTCGTCACGGAAATTAAAAAAAAAATTTAAAAAAAACTAAAAGTTACTCATGACTGACGAGTCTTGCCTAACGAACGTCGTACAGACCCCTGAAACTCTCGTGCTGCTTCTAACCGCCGCGGCGGAGCAGCTGCTTGAGGGCTCTCAACCTTGTCTGCACCTCTTGCACATGAGACACACCTTTGCTTGCTGCCATTCTCCCAACACAACACCACAAACACTCGTAGAGGAAACCCTCCGCCACGCAAAAAGAAGATTTGTTCGTCGATTTCGGGAAAGGAGTCGGTGACTTGCTGTAGAAAGAAAGAGACGAGTCCATCAATCATCAATCACTGAACGCCGCAATCGAAAGAACGGACCGAAAAAAGTGATTCCGCCATCTACGACTCGTCGAGAAGCCCTTTGACGTGCCTCGAACTAAACCTTGAGACGTTCGGAAAGGGATTCAACGACATAACAACGTGAAGAGAGAGTTGTGTCAACGTTGTAACGTTGTTGCTTGTTCATCTTCTTCTTTTCGCGTCTTGTCAAGAGACTTGGAAAAAGAATTCGACCGCCGGTGGAACGAAATTCGCAACCGATCTGCCGCACGATTAGTCAGAGATTGACGTTCCCCTTGTCCTGGAATCTCCCAGCAAGCAACCATGTCTCCAGAAGAACAACCCAAACGTGTTCCAAGCAATATCAGTCAGTCGAGTAGTAGCAGCAGTGTGTTAGACAGAGAGCCGCTCGTATCATTAGCAACGGATGGACCCAAGCTTGACCCCTCCTCCGGCTTGAAAAAGGACGACCCTGTTCCCTTTGCTCCCTCGTATACAACACCGGTGCAAGGACCGGAAACGTCTTTGACACCGAGAACTACCGAAGAAGTGGAAGATGTCAAGGCACCCTCATTGGCTCCGCCGGGACGTGCGTTCTTAGAATCACCGGAAGTGTCTTTTGATGCGACGACCAATAGCAATAGCAGTATCAGCAATCATGGAGCAAATTCGACCGATACCACAGAAACAACCAACAACACTGTCCATCACCACGAAAGTCACATCACCAACAATGACAATGTTGATCGTACTGCGACTGCCAGAACACTGCGAGCACCGGATGTAGCCACTTTGTCGACTTCGACACGAACAGCCAATGTCAATTCTCTGTTACGAGGAAGAGGGTTGATGGAAATGTCCGAGGTATGTTACTTGATGCTTAATTGAATCGAGGATTGCAATGAGGATTTTAAAAAGAATACATGGAAATGAATGTACTTCAACTTGGGTCATGGCAGGACAAATCTTACCGTGTTTCTTTTTTATTTTATTTTAATACTCTCGCAATTTAATTTATTCGAATAACAGGAGGATAGCGTTGCTGAAATGGACTACATGAGTGAGGGATCCAATTTGTCAGTCAAAGAGTTGTCGCTACAGCCTGGGTCGGGAGACGTTGACGACGCTTCTCCCTCACTGGCTGGAGGTTTGCCCGTCATGGAGGGCGGGGAAGAAACCGAAGTAGACGAAGCACCAGAAGAGACTGCCGCGTCTCAGGATGGACCTCCACATGTAAGCCATTTTATTCCGAAACGACTGCCGGTCACTGAACAAAATGCATCGGCGCATCGACAACAGCAACGAGCACGTGTAGGATCGTCTTCGACGGGCGCTTCAGTGGCCTTTCAGACGCCACTACACCGTTTTAGTAACGGCGGAGTGATGGCAAATTCCGGATCCCCGGCAGCCACTGTGGCCCTCAAGCCAGCCAGCTTACAGAACAATCCACTAGCGGCCGCAGCCTTGGCAGCTGCCGAAGAAGAACAACAGCATCGTCCGTTGTCTTTACCAAAGTTTCGAGAACCCCAGATTAGTATGTGGACCGCTTCGCATGCGGCAAACTGTCCGTCAGAAGATCGATCCGCGTCCATTGTCAATATTCTCTTACAGCCTTTGCCACCGAACTTTGATTCGGAAACGCAATTGCCACCACTTGTGGAAGACTACAAAACTTTGATCCGTTTGAATTTGTGGTGTGTCATAGATGGGCATGGTGGGGGCTGCGTCGCTACGTATGGTAGTGAAGTCTTGTTACCACACATTGCGGCTAGTATTTCCCGAGCGTTGGGTTGTAATATTGTGGATCGGGGTGTTTGTACTGTCAATGGACAACTCCGTGACGCTAATGCGCTGGATTTGGATGGTTTGATTAAAACATCATCAGATGAACGGACCAAAGGCAATCCGCATTCGATACATTATCGATCTCCATACGAGCGATCGGATAGTGAAGAAGAGGAGGACGAAGGAGAAGGGGGTCTTCGAAGAAGGGTTCAGGTCGATGTAGACGGAGATGAAGGAAACTTGTCAGAAGTTGACGAATCGGCAGTTCCTGGAACAGCCAAGGAGCGAAAACAAATCGCGTCTTTGGTCCATGCCGGTGCAGCCGCCGCGGCAGCTGCGGCATTGAACGAGCCGTCGTCTTCGCAATCTTCTCTCGTCGGGACGCTGCGCAGCAAACGCACCAAGGGTACGGCCACGACGGCCGCCAGTACCTCCAATAATAGCGGGACCAGTGGGAATGGGGATGAGATGGACGATACATCTGTCTCTTCGGTCAAGACGTCGGTCAAAACTGCAGCGTCTCCAGCTAATCGCGAAGCGTTAGTCGGTACACATTCACCCCGCGAAGTGGCTGCCATTACGAGGGCGATAACTACATCTTTCTTGGCTGTCGACGAAGGCTGGATCAACTCCATTGACCCCATCGCCACGCATCAAACCTCGTGTCAAAGTAATGGACGATGGAACTCTGGTGCCTGTGCCTTGGTTGTCTTCACAATTCAGCGTCTGGACTGGACAAGCGTGTCAGAGCCCGATCGCGAAAAAGAGTTACGTGGACCCGAAAAGAGTCGCCGAAATACTTCCCAGAATCGTGATGCCGCCCGTCGCCGAATGTTGGACTATGCAGCAAGAACCAAGAGCGCGAGTTCCATGAGTACTGTCTCGTCTACATCCTCGTTGACTACTGAAGAAGCGGTCAATGCTTCAGGGCTAGAGTCAGAGATCACGTTGACGGAAGGAGAAGATGACCGATCGTGCGGTGACGAGATTCGGAAACGACCTTCGCGAAGTGCCATTCGTGGGGCCCAGCGTAGCGTCAAAGAGTCACTCATTAGCCCTCCGGGTGGTTGTTCATGCCATTGCTACCGTGCCCATGACGCCATGCTATACACAGCTCATGTAGGAGACTGTCGTGCCGTGATGCTGGGTTCTGCTCCTCCTCGTACCATCAAGGTTCGTGACACTTCTCACCCAGACACAACCGACGATGAATCATCACATCACAGTAGTGACGAAACCGAGTGTCTGAGTAGTAGTGACCACGATGCCGACAGCAGTGAAGAAGAGGACACGGAACTGGCGAATATTTCGGTTGGTGCCAGTGGCAGTACAACGTCAGCGGCGACCTCGTCTTACATGAACTTTCCGCGACGCGTGGTTCGCAGCAAATCTCGCCGTCGTGCTTCTGATGATACCTCGGGGCCATTTATTGCCTTGCCCCCGTTGCTCAAAGAAGACAACAACAAGAGAGTAGAGTTTGACTTTGAAACAGATATCAGCAACCGCGAACGACGCAAGAATGCGGGGAAAGATCCGTCTGTGTCTACCGCCTCATCGGACGATACAAACGACTCCTTACCTTTGGTTAGCTTACCACCGAGTATTCGTCCTATTGATTTGACGACGGATCACTCTGCCTACAATCCAGCCGAAGTCACTGCTGTCTTGCGGCGCTGTAACAATGCGCCACGTGCAATCTCAGCCGGTGTCGGCGGTGGTATCAAGCGAGTTGCCGGTAGTTTGGCCGTGACACGGGCGTTGGGGGACGCCTACTTGAAGACCCCGCTTCTGTCCTTTTTACCATACAAGAGTCATGCGCCGTACATCACTGGTCGACCCGAGGTGAACTGTCGTCCACTGGTCAAAGACGGTGACAAGGTATTGATTCTTGCTACTGATGGCGTTTGGGAACGTGCCAGTGGCGAAGATATTTTGCGTTGGGTGCGCAACTTCTATGAAGAACGTCTTGCCGAAGCGGTTCGTCGTAACAATCGTCGCTTGAACCAGCAAGACAAGTCTACGGCAAATGACGACAGTAGCAATGGGGGCAACGGAAACGGTCATACAGATCATTCAATGCCAGCTCCAATGAATGGGCAAGAAGCAGCCGAACGCGACTTGTTCGAGAAGAACGACTATGAAGCTGGCGCCCAACAGGCTGCTGCTGCAGCTGCGGCGAATGGAAATGGCAACGGCCGCAAACGAGGGGCCGAACCTTTACAGATGACTCGGAGTCCCAGTCCTCCTGCCAAACGCCGCAAGCGTAATCGTCCGAATCGGATCAGTTACAATGTTGCGGATGTAATTGTCCGCCGCGTGTTGAATAAGGTTCGTCGTGCTCGAAATATCTCGAGCCTGCAAGCGCTCATGTCGCTTCCACAGGGGCGAGCTCGGCGATCTAAGCACGACGACATCACAGCCAGTGTCGTCGACTTGTCGGCCTTTGTGTCTTAGAGTGTCTTCGTGGAGAGGGATTTACCTCAGATATGCTGAATGCTTTTGGCTTTTGAAGGTGGACTTGAAGGACTCGGCAAGCCATGAACCTTCGAAACTGAATTGCACAATGACGGTCAAATGATGGACCAAGACAACGCCGTATCCCCGGCACTTGGGTATATATGTATTTATTATCTTATCTTACTATGCAAATGTGGAGGTTATTCTACTATGCTATAAATTCCCCTGTTCCCGGGATTGATTTCACGAAAGTCGGCTTCTTTGCCCATACCGAACTTCAAGCTTTCACTTCTTTGTCGCGGATCGAGTGGATCGGGATCGAGTTGCTTTTGGTGAGACAATATTCGACGTGGCAGCTTCTCGTTTCTTGGACGAAGACTTTTTCGCCGGAGTCTTCTTGGGCGTCGAGACTTTAGCTTTTCCCGGTGACATAATGTCGATGAGCTTCTCCATGTTCTTGTTGCTACTGTCGATGAGCTTCTCCATGTTCTTGTTGGCATCCGCTGCCTGGCTCTTGGTACTGTCGATGAGCTTCTCCATGTTCTTATTGGCGTCCGCACCATTGGCAAGGGCCTTAGCCAATTGCCCATCTTTCTCAGCCAATTGCCCATCTTTCTTAGCCAATTGCCCATCTTTCATTGCAAGCTGCTGCTGAAGAAGTAACACCAGGGGGTCAGGCTTTGCGGTGAGTTCGTGGCGTCGTGTCTTAAGGAGGCGCATTAGCTCGGCGATACGATTATGCCCTCCGGCACGTGGATGACGACGATCTTCACGATTAATAAACTCCCGACAGTTACAGTGAATGGTCTTAGAGATAAAATCCCGAACTTTGGTGTAATGAGTCTGGCAGATGCGAACTTGTTGAAACAAATAAGCGAACGCCTTGTTGTCACCGTTGTCATCATTGATAAACGTAGGGAGTCCGTCGAATTTCAGGCAATCCATGGTTGCATCATACGAGTAACGACTAACGCCAGTGATTCGTTTTGACCCCACGCGGGTATTATCACCGTCAAAGTCTTCTTCTTCTTCAGGGCGACGAGGTGTTCATACGACGCCGAATCCAGTTCTCTGTTTGCCGTAGGCGCCGGATCGGTTTCCGCCGGATCGGTTTCCTCCGAATCGGTTACGTTCGCAGACATGATGATGTAAGTAGGATCAAACAACTTGACGATAGTGGCAGTAACAGCGACAGCAGCGACAAGCTCGATTCGTAATGCGAAGAAATGAAAGACCATTGTGCACGCCGTGGACTTGCCGTTTTCTTCGCAAACAATTTGCATGATATTATTGTTCAAGTCTGTATATAGGAAATTAGAGCTATTCTACTATTAATGCTATAGTAAGCCATTTTAAAAGAAATAGTCCTTACTAAGTTTCGTTATTTTTACACACGTCATGCAGGACTACCCTATCCAATCTGGCATGTGACGTCTTAAATTCATCCGACGAGAAGTCATGTTTCATGTTGCTGTGTCGACGAAGATAACAAGCCGAGCCAGGATACTTTATCCGATCGACACTACTCCTAGTAGATAGAAACCAGAGCCCCTTTCGATACCAGGAAACCAGCTACTGATTGATAGAAGGCAATGCTCATGACTTCCAACCTGTCATTGGCCACGAGACGAGGCGGCCGAATCTTTTCGTTGGCAAACAAAAACAAAAGGAATCTTTCGTGTGGCCGCTGTCTTGTCTCGTCAGTGGGTGTTCACCAAGAGTCGACACCTCGTAGTTCTTGGCGAGGTAACGAGAGCCTTGTCTCATCACCTCCCACGTATTCGACCGGCCTATCAGTATCATCGGCATGCTCTTACTCGACAACGGCTGCCATCTGCCAAGCAAAGTTGGATCTATCTTTGGTCAAAGAGTTACGAAAAAGATCAGGTGCTCCCATTGTAGACTGCAAGAAGGCCTTACAGGAAATTGATGTCGCTGATACCGAGACTGAAGTCGTTTTGCAGCGCGCCTTGGATTGGTTGCGTCAACACGGTGCAGCCAAAGCATCGTCCAAATTACAAGGACGAGCCCAAGCCGATGGTTTGGTCGCTCTATCCAGTACCGATACAGCCGCCGTGTTGGTTCAAGTCGCATCGGAAACAGACTTTGCCAGTAAAAGTGAAACCTTTGGACAGTTTGTTGATACCGTAGCAAAAGCCGTCTTGGAATCGGCCAACGAGTCGACACCCGAAAGACTCTCGGAGGATTCTGTCTTGGCCCTGCCAACTACATCATCGTCATCAACCGTCAAGGATGCCTTGGACGAAGCCATTGTGGCCATTCGAGAAAATCTCTCTATTTCCAAGGTGATCTTGTGGACTAATGTGGGTTCTAAGGCCGTACCGAACAGTCGCTTTGTCGGATATGTTCACAATCGCACGGATCATTCTCCCAATGCCGGATCGGCCGCTGCGATCGTCCAAGTGGCACCCATGGACAAGGCAACAGTCGATGAATCGACCTTACAGGAGATTGGTAAAAAATTGGCCATGCATATTGTGGCGGCTCGTCCCCTGTACAAGAGTGCTCAGGATGTCCCTGACAGTGTCTTGGACAAGGAACGTGAAATCTTGCGACTGGAAATGGAACAACAAGAAGGAGGAAAGAAGAAACCAGACGAGCTGGTGGAAAAGATTCTCAATGGCAAATTGCAAAAGTATTTAGGTGGTATTTGTATGGATCTACAAAAGCACATGATCGAAGAAGGAAATCCCGTGATTGGAAAGTATCTCAAACAACACAAGGTACAACTATTGCGATTTGAAAGTATGGAAATCAATCCGTAAAAAAGTCATAAGCAAAGTCGAGCTAGAGAAAGAACTTCTTAGGATGACGTTCTCTTTCAAAACCATTCTACTCTAGAGTAGAGAAAGGATCGATGACATAGTCATCAAATATTCTTTGGTACAGAGACGTCTAAATAATAACTATCAAGAACTATGAAGAAACGATCAAACCTGGCGGCTACTGAAGTCAATTTCAATTAATGTTTTCGACACATACCCGAATTTCTTGGAGCCTTTAGAGAGCAGATACGCCTCCGTTTCCTGGGACAGCGTTTTCTCCAGACGAGTCACTGATGGAATTGTTGGCATTGTTGCGCGACTTGTACATCTTGCGGGCGACAAGTCCTCCGACGACTGTGGCAGCGGCAACGACCAAAATGACAATGAGTGCGGTCTGTCCTGGTGAGACTCCACCGCCTCCACCCGATCCGGCTTGTTCGTTGGCGGCAGCCGCCGACTTGTCACCGGTATCAACGTCCTCGGCAACGACTCCATGCTCGCCCGTCGGTTCCGAAGTCGGAGGTGAGAGCGTGGGAGCAATGGTCGGAGCTGCAGTCTCAGGACTATCCGGTGTAATGGTAGGTACGGCAGATTCCTGCGGGGCAACAGTTGGAGCCGCGGTCGCCGGACTATCCGTCTTGTAATCATACGACATGCTGAGATCAAGAGGATAGGAAAAGCTCAAATCAAAGGTGTCACCAAAGAGCTCACGGAACGCACTGCAAACATGACAGAAGAGAGATTGTTAGAGTCTTTATTTGGACGCTGGCACTTGGCTTTTATCGATGTTTCACGTTACTTACGCGTGGGCATCTTCTTCCTTGGACTTGTTGTTGTTGCGAGTTCCACGGCGAGAAACTCCGCCAAAGGTCGAACGTCCACCTTGGTTGACATTGGCAACACGCAAGAGACCAAGACGAGCAGCCGAGATGGAGGGGATGCCAGTGGCGGCAAAGATGGAAAAGAGGACGAAGGCAAAGACCGAGTTCATCATGGTTGGATCGATCGATAAAGTCTTGTTGTTTTGAAACTACAACGTCGTTGAAAGGTCGACGCAAAGAAAAAAGTGAACGAACA